>JAEIGA010020343.1_pt1 | contig 10121 bp, 6 predicted proteins | sample 9270691 | NCBI WGS metagenome assembly JAEIGA01 (sample SAMN17057246, study PRJNA624740) | gut metagenome | biome: biome; isolation source: fecal sample | host: Bos grunniens | place: China: Xizang | collected 2019
GAAGAGGAATATTGACACCGAAGTCAATGATCGAATCATATGCACTGAGGTCATCGGCCCACAGGAACTTCTGCTGACGGAGCTCGATAGATGCCGGGAAGAAACGGAACATCGCAAAAAGGATAGGCATCTGGAGAAGCATAGGAAGACAGCCACCCATAGGGCTGATACCGGCCTTCTGGTAGAGTTCCATAGTTGCCTGCTGCTTCTTCATGGCATCCTTCTCATTCGGATACTTCTGGTTGATCTTGTCGATTTCCGGCTTCACGGCCTGCATCTTTGCAGATGACTTATACGACTTGATTGTAAGCGGAGAAATCAACAGCTTGATGAGCAAGGTCATAAGAAGGATGACGATTCCATAGTTGCTGATGAACTTGCCGAGGAAGTCGAAGATTGGAATTATGACGAAACGGCTGATCCATCCCACAAGCGAACCACCCAAAGGGATAATTCTTTCATAATGCATGTCGTATTCCTTGAGAGTACGATAGTCATTCGGACCGAAATAGAACTCATAAGGAAGTACAATATTCGACGAGCCTGCCTGGAAATCCGAGCGTAGTCTTGCAGAACATGCCATCAGATTGCGTGAAGGGTCATCCTCATTAAAATACTTTACAGAGAAATCCGCAGAAGCGAACTCAGAGCCTGATGTCATTATCGCCGAGAAGAACTGCTGCTGGAATGCGAACCACTTCAGCTTAGTGTCAATACGTTCGCTATCATCCTTTCCTTCAGCCATTTCCTCCGGAGCCTTGTCTCCAGAGAAATAATAGTCAAGCTTAGAGTATTGCCTCTCATACTTATAACCCTTCTCAAGGCGTGGAATAATGACAGACCAGTCCATATCCAGCATTGAAACGTTTCTCGGGATAACATTCTCCATGCCGACAAGAGACAACTCATTCTGCATCATATAGCTTCCTTCTGTAAGCCAGTATTTCTGCTGTATGTATCCGCCGCTTGAAAAAGGCAGTCTCATGACTATGGACGAATCGTTATGCTCCGCTACCTGGAACACAAAGTCCTTGGTATTTACATTCTCACCGGCAAATACAGAGATTCCCATCTGGCTCATTTCCGGTTTGATAAGATAAAGGGCTGTGCTGTCGTACGCTTTGTAATCATTAATCTTTACGGAATAGACCTGCGCACCCTTAGTCGTAAAACCTATCTCAACCTTGTCATTTGCAAGCATATATACTTCCGGGGCAGCAAGACGTGCCTCTGTGAGCAAACTATCCTTATAGGCAGGCATATTTATAACTTTCACGCCTGCACTCTCCCCTTCTGTTACAATTCCTTGAGCTCTTTTGAGGGAATCCATTGCCATCGCGGCCATCTGCTCCACTCTTGCGATGGAGTCAAGCTGCGCCTGAGCTGCCATCTGCTTTTCTGTCTGCTTAGCCTGAAACCACATGAAACCAAACATGATAAGGCCAATCAGAACAATTCCTATAGTATTACTTCTATTCATCTGAAATTAATGTTTTACTCCTGTTCTTCAGCAGCGTTAAGTTCCTGTATCTGGGCTGCGATTGTCTTGAGTTCCTCTTTGACCTGAGCGATTCTCTCCTGCATCTGACGGATTAGAGGCTCAGAATTCTTTGACATTGAGAAGAAACCGATATTATTTTCATATGTCACAACATCCTGTTCCAGCTGATTATACTTCTGGATAAGACGTTCCTTTTCGGAGAGTTGTGGCTTTCCTCCACGTCCTCTGCGGTTATTACCACGGTTTGGAGAAGGGAACTTGGCCATGGCCTCCTTGTAAGCCTGAGAGACCTTATCCTTTTCCTTGAACGGAACGAAGCCAATTTCCTGCCATTTCTTCTGAAACTCCTGCATAGCAGCAACATCAGAATCATCTCCTTTCAGCTCATATGCCTTGATTTCTTCAATCAGGCGCTGTTTCACCTTAAGGTTGCCGTAGAAATCATTCTCAGGCTTGGCATTCTTGTCTCGTTCAGCAAAGAATTCATCACAAGCCGCACGGAATCTCTTCCAAAGCTGCTCGGATTTCTTGCGAGGGACTGCTCCTATCTCCTTCCATTGCTTCTGAAGATTAATGAACTGATCAGTAGCTTTCTTCCATTCAGTGCTTGACTTGAGCTGTTCAGCTTCCTCGCAAAGAGCAATCTTTCTCTCGAGATTTGCATTGATGCTTTCCTTATATGTATTGTAGAAATCCCTCTTTCTTCCGTAGAAACTGTCGCATGCCGCACGGAACCTGTCGTATATCTTCTGATTATCCTTCTTTGAAGCAAATCCGATTGTCCTCCATTCCTGCTGGATATCCTCGATCTCCTTGGAGAAAACATTCCACTCATTCGAGTCTTTCACTTCCCTGGCAGCAATTTCCTCTACCTTCTCGCAAAGAGCAGTCTTCTTAAGCAGATTGTCATTCTGCTGCTCCTTAAGACCTTCGAAGAATGCCTGATACTTCCTGTTTATCACAGCAGTAGCAGCCTTGAAACGTTCCCAGATCTGCTCACGATACTCCTTGGCAACAGGTCCATATTCCTTCCACTGTTCGTGTAATTTCTGAAGTTCATGGAAGGCCTCCACAACATTATCATTCTCAGCAAGTTTCTCTGCTGCATCGCAGAAGAGTTCCTTTGCCTCTAGATTCTTCCTAAAATCAAGGTCACGGAGCTCACGGTTGATCTTCACCATATCGTAGAACTGCTCAACATAGAGCTGATAGGTCTCATTCAGATTCCTGTAGTTCTGAGCCGGTACAGGACCTGCAGCTCTCCACCTGTTCTGAATCTCACGGAATTCAGGGAAGGTTGCATTTACATCTTCCTGTTTCTCCAGCAGAGCCTTCAGATCGGCAATAACAGCTTCTTTTAGAGCCAGATTGTGCTCACGTTCCTTTTCAAGCTGCCTGTTATACTCGGCACGCTCCTTTTTATATGAAGCATAAATCTCCTTGAAACCTCTTTCAATCTCAATGAAAGGATTGGTGGTGATAGAGTCTTCCTCAAGAACATCCGCTTCTTCACTTTCCTCTGCTGCAACTTCAGCGGCCGCTATTCCTGCATCTGCTTTTTCCTTCGCCAGTCTCTTATAGAAAGCTGCCTTGATAGCCTCAGCTTCCTTGGCCATCTTCATCCTTTCCTCATTGCCTGCAAGTTCCTCAAAAAGAGCGACAAGCTCAGCAAGGGTCTTTTCCGAATAATTTACAGCCGGTTCTGTTATTTCAACAGCCTCGGCCACTGCTACATCTGATGTAATTTCCACATCAGGGATAATTGGATCACTCATAAATATTGGAGTTATTGGTTTATATTTTATACAATCCGCAAATATACCATTTTTTTAGTAAAAGCCGAATCTTATTGCTATTTTTGCACCCGTTTAATACAATACAGCAATGAGAATCGATATTCTGACAGTAGTTCCGGAGCTCCTTGAGAGTCCGCTCAGCCATTCAATCGTAGGCCGTGCCATAAAGAAAGGACTTGTGGAAATACATGTCCACAACCTTCGCAAATATGGAAAAGGGCCTCGTCAGCAGGTGGATGACTACAGCTATGGCGGCGACGCCGGTATGGTCCTGATGCTGGAACCCGTCTACAACATGATTCAGGAGCTCAAGTCAGAAAGGGATTATGACGAAGTCATCTATATGTCTCCGGACGGTGAGATTCTGAATCAGAACATATCAAACGAACTGTCCTTGAAGGAAAACATAATAATATTATGCGGCCACTACAAAGGAATTGACCACCGTATCCGAGAACATCTCATAACCAGAGAAATTTCTTGCGGAGATTATGTCCTGAGCGGAGGAGAACTCCCTGCAGCCATTCTGGCGGATTCCTTGGTAAGACTCATTCCGGGAGCCATCAGCGACGAGACATCCGCCCTCAGCGACAGTTTCCAGGACGGCCTGGTATCCCCACCTGTATATACCAGGCCAGCTGAGTTCAACGGATGGAAAGTCCCTGAAGTACTGCTCAGCGGAAACCCTAAGCTTATAAGGGAATGGCAGGACGAACAGGCAATAGAAAGAACCCGCATTTTACGTCCGCATCTGCTTTCAGAATAGATTTTCGTGCCCGGACACGTAATTCAAAGACATTTTCTCCAAATTTATTTGGATGTTACATTTTTTTGCATAAATTTGCATTTGACATAACAATTTTATGTCATCAAGACGTTTCTAACCACTAATAATTAATCATCCCCAAAAGGGAATACACTACACTACTAACTAACCAAAAAAGCTCGCAGTGATGCGAGCTTTTTTACTGGCCTGAGGTGCAGCACACACCGCTTTGACGCTCCTTATGGGGAAACCGATGAAAATTACTACATTTGCACTTCAATTGTTAAAACAAAGACCATAATGGAAGAAAGCATACAGTATTACGATCAATATGAAGAGAATCTCCAGAGGGAGATACTGAAGATGTGCACCAGCCTGGGAATGCTGGATGGAGAGCTGCTGAACTCAGAAGACATCGACCAGAAATGGAAAGAATGGGCACCGGAGTATATTGCAGAATCACTGCCGGAAGTAAACAGCTATCCGGATTTTGCAATTGCATGTGCCGGATATGCCGGTATGGCAGTAGCTCACTGGTGGGACGAGGACTGGGGACGTCACCACAACGAAAAATATGAGGCGCTACACGGACAGAGGGGATTCGATGACATGGATGAACATATAGTTCAGAAAATCCTCGGGCTTACTCTCGACTCTGTGGAGGCCAGACAGATCATGAATATTCTGTTATGCTGCGCCCAGAAAGCCGCAACATTCATCCAGCACGAACAGATCGAGCATCAGACAGTAAAGGCTTTCCATATTTTTGCACGTACTGTCCGTGTGATGTACAAGACAGGAGCAGCCATTGAGCTTAAGCGTCTGGGATACAAATTCCACAAAGTGGACCTTAACCGCGTCGGTAAAGGGAAACTAAGCTAAACACCTAACGTTTTTCAACAAGTTTAATCTCGTAAAGTTTCGGCCAGTTTTTGCCTGTAAGGTAAATCTTACGGGTATCCGGATTGTATGCGATGCCGTTCAGCACATCAGTAGACGGCTTGCGAAGTGATTTAGGAAGGAGTCCGCGGCAATCCACCACACCTTCAACCTTGCCGGTTTTAGGATTAATGATGACAATTTCGTCTGTGGTGTATACATTTGCCCAGACTTTTCCGTCAATATATTCAAGTTCATTCAGCCAACTGACAGGACGGTTTTCAATAGTCACAAGTTTCTTGTCCTTCTGGGCGAAATTTTCATCCAGAAAATACAGATTTGCTGACCCGTCGGACGCAATTAGCTGCCTTCCGTCAGTTGTCAGTCCCCAGCCTTCGCGCGGATACTTCCACGATGATTTATACTCAAGCGTCTTTGCATCATACACAAATGCAATCCGGGAATCCCATGTAAGAATGTAGATATTATCCTTGAATCTGACAGAGCCTTCAACAAAGTATTTCTTATCGAAATCAAGGCGTTTGATAACTTCACCGCTTTCGAGATCCACTTTTCTGAAGGTGGATTTTCCATGCAGACCAGTGCTTTCGTACAGCTTACCTTCATCAAAATAAAGGCCCTGGGTATAGGCATCCGTATCATGAGGATATTCCGCCACGACCTCAATTCCATACATCTTCACCTTTGCATCAGAGCACGACAGGAGAAAGAAACTCATCAATACAGCTGCAATAACACTTCTCATAGAACATATGACATATAAAGTTGCACAAAAGTAGAGAAAAAAAACAATTTGCGGAAATAATCATGACCTTTGCACTCCTTATAATTTATGTAAATGAATACATACTATATAATAATGACAAGTATGGCCGCAATGGCCGTGATAGTATTTGTCGCCCTGTTCTTTTTCAAGGCCGGATATGGTTATCTGTCATCATCGAACTGGGGTCCAAAGATAAGCAACAAGCTTGCCTGGGTTCTTATGGAGGCTCCGGCATTTGTATTCCTGCTATATTATACAGTCAGATATTCATTATCAGGAATAGATACAGGTAATTCAGAAATTGTCCTCTATATAATGGCCGGACTTTATCTGCTTCATTACTTCCAGAGGTCATTCATCTTTCCGCTGATGATGCGAGGCAAAAGCACTATGCCGATTGCGATTATGCTCATGGGACTTGTATTCAACACTTTGAATGCATATCTCATCGGTGGATGGCTTTACTCGGAGGCTCCCGCCGGAATGTACGGAACAGACTGGCTCACAAGTCCTCAATTCATCATAGGAACTGTCATATTCTTCATCGGCATGGGTATAAACCTCCATTCCGACCATGTAATACGCCACCTGCGCAAACCAGGAGACACAAGGCATTATATTCCTCGCAAGGGATTCTATAAATATGTTACGTCAGCAAACTACTTCGGTGAGTTCATGGAATGGATAGGATACGCCATTCTTACATGGTCACCGGCAGGAGCGCTCTTTGCAATCTGGACTTTTGCAAATCTCGGTCCTCGTGCAAAATCACTGACAGAAAAATATGAAAAGGAATTCGGCGAAGAATACAAGAAGCTTAATAAGAAGCATATTATTCCATTTATCTGGTAATGAGCGAGTTGTTTACACCATATAGAATCGGCCCCGTCGAGCTGAGGAACCGAACCATCAGATCTGCAGCATTTGAGGCTATGTGTCCCGGCCAGAGGCCCTCAAAAGAGCTTTTCGACTACCACACAGCCGTAGCTCGCGGAGGCATAGGCATGACGACTGTAGCTTATGCAGCCGTATGCAGAAGCGGTCTATCATTTGAAAACCAGCTATGGATGCGTGAGGAGATAGTACCGGAACTTAAGAAACTGACGGACGCCATTCATGCAGAGGGAGCAAAGGCATCGATACAGCTTGGACACTGCGGAAACATGTCTCACCGAAGCATATGCGGATGCACGCCATACGGAGCCAGCCGCGGATTCAATCTCTACTCCCCGACATTCGTTCAGCAGATGAATATGGAGCAGATCAATGAAGTGGCTGATGCTTATGGAAAGGCTGTTGAACTGGCGATAGAAGCTGGATTCGATGCGGTGGAGATACATGCAGGTCACGGATATCTTATATCGCAGTTCCTTTCTCCATATACCAACAAGCGACGCGACGAATTCGGCGGCAGTCTTGAAAACAGAATGCGTTTCATGCAGATGTGCATCAGCAAGGCTGTGGCTGCCGGAAAAGGTAAAGTGGCGATTTTCGCCAAACTGAACACGCGAGACGGCTTCAAGGGCGGCCAGGAGGTGGAGGAACTCATTGAAGTTGCGAAGGAACTCCGGAATCTCGGAGTGGAGGCGATAGTTCTTTCAGGAGGATTCGTAAGCCGCCACCCTCAATATGTAATGCGCGGCCAGTTCCCTGTCAAGGCAATTGTACATTATTTTCCATGGAGCAAATGGTGGCTTAAGCTCGGCGTGCTGCTCGGAGGAAAGATTGTTGCGCCGACCGTTCCTTTCAAGAAGCTTTTCTTCATGGAGGATGCGCTCAGATTCCGTGCGGCAATGCCGGACTTTCCTTTCGTATATGTAGGTGGCGTGGTATCACGCGAGACAGCAGATGAAGCTCTTGACAAGGGATTCCCTATGATACAGATGGGACGTGCAGTTCTGGAGGACACAGACTTCGTCAACAAGATGAAGGCAGACGAAAAGCACTGCAGCGGATGCAGCCACAGCAATTTCTGCATAGGAAGAATGTATTCCAAGTCAATGCAGTGTCATAAGCATTGCGAAGACATCACTCCTGCCCTTGTAAAGGAAGTTGAGAGGATGAACCGACAGAATGACAGAATGGAGCGAAAGCTCGGATATAAATAGTTCATTGACATATAGGTAGAATGACTTGTCGCTGATGCTCCGCATCAGAGGAAAGTCCGGACTGGCAAGGGCATCCTGCTGTGGAAAGCACAGATGGGAGTAATCTTATGAATGCCGTAACAGAAAACAGACCGCCCGCAAGGGTAAGGGTGAAACCGCGAGGCAAGAGCTCACGACGTCATATGGCGACATATGGCGGTGACGGCACCAGGACCAGAAAGATCATGTATACCGGAATGTCCGCACGGACAAAAGGGCTGCCCGTTCTTTTCCGGGGGGTAGATCGAGAAGATAAATGACAAGATAAAACAGAAACCGGCTTACGGTTCTACCTATTTCACAAAGAGACTGTCCCGCAAGGAATAGTCTCTTTTTTATCATATATCCATAGGAGGAGGAAGTTCTTCTTCATCAACCAGGCGCCTCAGGATTGCGATATAATCAGGATTACCTTCAGACAAGCCGGCACAGAACCTCTGATTCACATCAGCAATAGTGTAAACACCTGACTTCTCATCACATATGAAAGACTTTAATTCAGCCTCTGCATTACCTGTAGAGGTCGATTTTCTTCTACCTGCACGACAGACATCGCATGTACCGCAGTCTTCGCTTTCATCCTGCCCGAAATATTCCAGCAGATATGCACTTCGGCACACTTCAGTCTGACTCACATAATCAATCATCTTCTGCATGCGGTCATGAGCTGAAGTTCTGAGCATTTCATAACGTTCCGGCTCAAGGTTTACGTTCTTGGGACGAAGACGGTCATGATGCAGGAAAAGCACAGTTGCATGATCGCAAGGTATATATCTGATGACATGCTCAAGAGACAGTTTGTAGAGAAGCTGACGGAGCATCGGCACCTGGACTCCAATTCTGGATGCGACATAGTCTTCGTCGATAGGAACCGGATAAGAAAAAAGCCCTGTATGACGGCGCATGAGCACCTCGAGAAGTCTTATCAGGCGGGGATCCCCGAATTCCACATCATAAAGTTCATTTCTGGAGAGAGTAATCTGAACTTTTGTAGAGATATCCACATCTTCGGAGAAGGTCCAGTGACCTGTACGTTCAATATAGACGATAGAATAGTATGCAGACTGGCGCTGAAGCTTGAAATGTCTGCAAAAGGCTTCAATATCGAACTTAAGTTGTCTTCCGGCACCGGCATCATATGGAATCTCATAGAACTGATGCACCTTGTGATATATATCCTCAATATAATCGAGCGAAGGGAAAGACACAGTTTCGAGCTGGCGCAGACGCTTCGCGTCGCTGCTGTTCCACAGCAGGACGGCAAAACTCCTTTTGCCGTCGCGCCCTCCCCTGCCGGCTTCCTGAAAATATGCCTCAGGAGAATCCGGCACATCGAAATGCACTACAAAACGCACATCCGGCTTGTCAATACCCATACCGAAAGCATTGGTGCATGCCATCACCCTGATCTTATCGGTCTTCCACTGAGCCTGTCTTTCAGAACGCGTATCCGGGCCAAGTCCGGCATGATAAAAAGAAGCCGACACACCGTTTGCTGTAAGAAACGCAGCAAGTTCTTCGGTCTTCTTACGACTTCTCACATAAACGATACCTGTACCCTTGACTCCCTCACAAATACTCAGCAGCTGGCCGAGCTTATCCTCGCATTCCCTCACTATATAAGACAGATTCGGACGCTCGAATCCGCTTTTGATCAGACATTTTTCACTGAACTTCAGACGTTCCATTATATCTTCCGCAACTTCGGGAGTAGCGGTTGCCGTAAGAGCAATCACAGGCGCATCAACGAGTTCGCGCAGACGGCCTATTTCAAGATAATCCGGACGGAAATCATATCCCCATTGAGAAATGCAATGAGCTTCATCCACTACGATATAGCTTACATTCATCTCCTGCACATAACTCTGGAAAAGACGAGTCGAGAGACGCTCAGGAGAGACATAAAGGAACTTGAATCCACCATATGTCGCATTATTCAGGGTGAGTTCCACTTCCCTCCGTCCCATGCCGGCATTAACACAAAGTGCCTTGATGCCACGGTCGCTGAGATTCTGCACCTGATCCTTCATCAACGCAATCAGAGGAGTCACCACGATAGCGATGCCTTCACGGATCATCGCCGGCACTTGAAAGCATACAGACTTACCACCTCCGGTAGGAAGAATGGCAAGCACGTCCCGTCCCTCAAGGGCAGCACGCACTATTTCCTCCTGCATGGAGCGGAAGGAATCATATCCCCAATATTCCTTAAGGATGGTTAAAGGGGTGCTCTTGTCATTCTCTA
>JAEIGA010020344.1_pt1 | contig 10120 bp, 11 predicted proteins | sample 9270691 | NCBI WGS metagenome assembly JAEIGA01 (sample SAMN17057246, study PRJNA624740) | gut metagenome | biome: biome; isolation source: fecal sample | host: Bos grunniens | place: China: Xizang | collected 2019
ATTTTAGTTATTTACACGAACTTTTGCTTTCCAAATTTCGTCTTTTCCACCTACATCAGAGATAAAAAATAATTCGTTATTCACACCCCAAGCAGGACTATGAACATTTAGATTTCCATTTGTAAGCTGAGTTCTATTAGTACCATCAGTTTTCATTAAGAAAATATGCAATCTCTTTGTTGCAAAACCAATTTTTTTCTTTCCTTTAGAACCTGTTGCATTTACATCTGAACATTGAGTAAATACAATGCTTTTTCCATCAGCAGAATATTTAGGTGTATAAAATTTACTTTTTCCATCACTATAAAGTTCTGTAACTTGATTTGAATTCATATCCATTTCAAAAATACCCTTGTTTCCTTTTGTAAAAACAAATTTATTTTCTGTTGGATGCCAATTAGGAGATTCTCCTTCACCAAGAATTGTAATTTCAGAACCATTATCATTCAAACAAACAATTTGATAAATTCCACTAATTATTGAAGCACAAAGAATTTTATTACCTTTTATTGAAGGAGAATAATCTCCATTTCCAATATCATTTCTAGTAACATAAGTTTTACCACCACCATCAATATTTGATTTAATTAATTTATTTACAGATCCATCCTTGCCACAATAAATAAAAGACTTATTATCGCTGTACCATGCAGTATCCTCAGCATAATTAATTCCTAATGGTGTTTTTGCTGGTAAAGATGCATCTTTTAACAAAACTAATTCTGTATAAGAACTTCCCTTAGCAATTTGAGCATACAAAAGGCTTTTACCATTAGGAGATACAGATAAAGAGAATTTATCTAATCCATCTCCAGTAACTCTTGTAACATTTTGCATTACACCAGTATCAACTGTAATTGTTTCTTCATCGTTTCCCAAAAGTCCAAATAATAAAGAAAAACATCCAGTAAAAGTAAAGCAAACTAAAACTAAAAGCAAAATAAGTGCTTTTTTCATTTTTTTTCTCCTAAAAAAATATTTTTGCTATTTATTAGCATATTGCTATTATATATTACAAATTATATTAGCGTCAAGATAATTAAAATTATTATTCATAGCTTTTAGAATAACAATAATGAATTTACAAACTATTTTTATTAGCAATATGAAAAGATTTCGCAAGCAAAAACATATTACACAAGAAAAACTTGCCGAGATGTGTGGAACTGAAACCTGTTATATAGGACAAATAGAAACTTTTAGAAGATTTCCATCTATCCCCCTTATTGAAAAAATAGCAACTGCTCTAGAAGTTGAACCGTGGATTTTATTTAAAAATGATGAAGCCATAAATTATGAATTAAAAAAAGAAGAAAAAATAAAAATTGTTAAAGAAAAAATCGCAGAAGAATTAGATAAAACAATAAGTAAAATTTTATATGAAATACTATAAATTCTATATAATATTAAAATCCCTTGTTGCAAAATTATTCCTTTAATTGTATACTTTTATTGTGTCAGAATTATATATTGTTGCAACGCCTATCGGAAATTTAGGCGATATTACATACAGAGCTATAGAAACTTTAAAATCCGTAGATTTCGTTGCGGCAGAAGATACTCGACACACTTTGCAACTTCTAAATCATTTTGAAATTAAAAAGCCTATGATTTCTTGTAGGGCACAAAACGAAGCAGAAGTTTCAAAAAAGATTATCGCCTTGTTAGAAGACGGAAAATCAGTTGCTTTTGCAAGCGATGCAGGAACTCCAGGAATAAGTGATCCAGGTGCGGTTCTTGTAACTGAAGTTCGCAAAGCAGGATTTAATGTAGTTCCAATTCCAGGAGCAAGTGCTTTTGCAACTTTGGTAAGTGTTGCAGGAACAGGCGGTAAAACAATAATTTTTGAAGGATTTCTTTCTCCAAAATCTGGAAGAAGAAAAAATCGTGTAAAAGAACTACTTTTAACAGGTTCTGCATTTATTTTATACGAATCTCCCTTCAGAATTATTAAACTTTTAACAGATATTGCCGATATTGATAGTAATCGAAGAGTTGTTGTGGGTAGAGAACTTACAAAACTCCACGAAGAGATTGTTGATGGAACTGCAAAGGAAGTGCTGGAAAACTTTGCTGGTAGAACAAAAATCCTTGGCGAATTTGCAATTTTTGTTTCTGGAACAAAAAATGCTCAACTTTTAGAAGATGATGCCGATAATAATAGTAAGGAAAGGTAGGTCAATATGATGATAGATAGACTTGGAGGACTTGATCCTTTACAGAACTTACAAAACACAAAAAGAGTAACAAATAAACCTGTTACTAATACTCTTGAAGATACTGTAAGCGTATCACAAGAAGCTAAAGAAATGGCTGAAGCATATTATCTTTCTGAAATTGCAGCTTCTACACCTGATGTTCGTTCAGATTTAGTTGCTAAAGTTAAAGATAAGATAAAAGACCCAAATTATATCAATTCAGCAGTTATCAGTTCTGTTGCAGACCGATTTCTTGATAGCATCGGGTTGTAATTAAATTTCATTCTCGAGATAAAGACGGAATGCTTAAATTCCGTCTTTTTTTTGTATATACTAAGTAAACTGAATTTTTTGGAGTTTTTATGGCAGATTTCATTTTTAAAATATCACCAAATATAATGTTAGGTTCTTATCTAACAGCTAGATTAGGTCAATTTGTAAAAGAATGGGGAACAAAATATATGCTTATTTTAGACCCAGATTTACAAGACTTTGATATTGGAAAGAAAATCCAAAATTCATTAACAGAACGCAAAATTGATTTTTTTGTTTTTAACGATTTACCTGTAACTCCAGATTCTTCTGATGTGGAAAGAGCTTTAAAACTTGCACGAGAAGCCCATGTTCATGGTGTAATTGTTGCTGGCGATACAAAAACTGCAAATATTGCTCGAGCAGTTTGTGCTTTATACAACGAAGTTCACGATTTATACGATTATATGGATGGAGCTGTTCCAACTTCAGCACCTCTTCCTTTAATAAATATTCCAACAACAATGCGCGACGCATTTCTTTTTACAGATAAAACTCCAATTATCGATGCTAGAAGTCGCAAAACTAAATTGATTAAAACACAAAGTGGATTATGTAAACTTGCACTTTTTGATCCAAATCTTTCTATAAACATGACAGAAACTCAAATTGCATCAAATTCTATTCAAACTTTGTGTATTGCAATAGAAGCTTATATTTCACAAAAATCTAACTTTTTTTCAGATACAATTCTTGAAAAAGCGATTGAATTACTCGCAAACGGATTTGATGGTTCTCCAAACTTAACGGGAGCTGCATCTTCAGAAATCTTACTTGCTGAAGGTGGATGTATGACATCTTTAGGAGCAGCCTTAAGTTCAATCGGGCCTGCATCGCTTCTTGCACTCACAATCGATGGAAGATTTCAAATTACATCATCGTTAACTGCCGGAATTTTGCTTCCTTATGTTATCGAAGATGCTTCAAAATATAAAAATGATAAACTTGCAAATGTTGCCAAAATTATGCGTTTAGCAGACCAAACAACAGATACAAAAACAGCAGTAAACGCATTGTCAGAAAATATCAGAAATCGGCTTGCTTTGGCAAATCTTCCTGCTCGTTTAAAAGATTTATCAGTTTCTATCGAACAACTTGCTCTTGCCGCAGAAGATGCAGGTCAACTTGATTTTATCAGTGGATTACCTCGTTCAATGAATGCAGATGATTTATTTGATTTAATCAAACAATCTTTCTAATTGTAAGGCAAAAAAATGATACCACCAGATAAATTAAATCAACTTTCTAAAGGACATCGTAGAAGAAAATTAGCTCTTTGTTTTGGCTCTTTGGAACGAGATATTGCAGGAATTGCAGAAAAAGGAAACGAATATACTTTCCCATCAATGACTAGGCAAGAATACACAAAACGCCTTGTTGAAATTGTTTTAGAAGATCCTCAATTACCTGAAAATGCAAAAACTGAAATTCAAGACTTGCTAAATCAAGAACCTTTTGATGAAAGACGAATTTGTAATGTTACAAGAAATCATCTTTTAGCAATCATTGGAACATTTCCTGCAGAATGGGATTTAGTTATTGCACCTCATAAAACTACGGAAGAAGGAATTGTTGAAAAACGCGATTTTTTTCCAGGACTTTGTGTTTACGCAGAGGATATTCGTTCTCCCTTCAATCTTGGTTCAATTTTTAGAACGGCCGAAGCAATGGGAGCAGAAAAAGTTTATCTTTCACCCTTTTGTACCGATCCAAATCATCCAAGAGCAATTAGGTCTGGAATGGGTTGTATCGAAACAATCCCTTGGGAACGCTGCAGTTTAGAAGATTTACCTCAGGATATGCCGATTTTTGCCCTAGAAACAGGTGGAACTCCGTTAGAAGAATTTGAATTTCCACAAAAAGGAATTGTTGTTATCGGTTCTGAAGAATTAGGAATCAGTCCACAAGCTTTGCAAAAAGCAACCTACGGAAGAGTTACAATCCCTATGAAAGGAATAAAATCTTCTCTAAATGTGGGTGTTGCTTTTGGAATTTTGATGCAAAGTTGGATTTCTTCAATTTATTAAATTTTCTTAAAAGCAGAACCTTCACTATAGGCTGTTGATAAGCGTTTAGTTATTGCATCAAGTCTTTCTACAGAATCTAAATTGTATTTTTTAAGAATATTTGCATCAAATTGATAGAGTTCAACTTGATTTTCGCTATAATGAGCAATCATATTTGCTAAATAAACAATTTCACAAAGTGTTCTGTATTCTTCAGATGCTTCTGACGGATTATGGTGAAATCGTACGGTTTGATTTATTACAGAAGGAAAATTCCATTTTTCTGTAATCATTGCACCAATTTCAGCATGATTTACACCAGAACAAATTTGTTCAAAAACTGTATTTGGAATATTTTTCTTTGCACAAACTTCATTAAATTGTTTTAAGTTATCTTGATGCACATTGTAAAAAATAACTTTTCCCATATCGTGTAAAAGACCACAAACATAAGAATCATCTACAACTTCCCTTTGAGAATTACAAAAATTTCTTGCAAGATTATATGCAAAGAAAGCAACTTTATTGCTGTGCTCCCAAATTTTGCTATTTTCATCACTTGTGTTTGTAAGACTTTGCATAGAACCAAGAGAATATAATAAGTTTTTTATTCCTCGGATTCCCACAAGTTGAACAGCCTTCAATATGCTTTGACAAGGTGAATTTAGCGAGAAGGCAGCAGAATTTACAAGTTTTAGCAAATCAGTAGTTAAAGTTACATCACTACTAATTTGAGTTGCAATATCAGAAAGTTTTGAATTCCTATCATTAAGAAGATTATTGATTTTTTGGATATTTTCAGGAAAGTGTGGTAAAGAATTTATTGAATCAACAATTTCTTTTGAAGCAATATTAAGTTGTTTTTGCAACCCAATATCCAAATCTAAAATAATTCGTGTTATTGTTTCATCATTTTCGGTAAAAAACTTAAAATTTTCTTCTGATAAACCGATTTTTTTTAACATCAAAATCATGATAATAATTCCAAGACCTGCACCTTCAGAATCATCAAGAATTTGAGAAAAAACTTCTTCTATTGAAGAATACTTTCCTGCTCGTGTAATCTTATCGTGGATTCGTTTATATTCGTAAATTGTAAGTGGAGAATTGTTTTTTATTTCTATTTTCATTTTTCTATTGCGTTTTTGCAATAAAACTTTTACATAAAGCCCCAATTCTTTTTGTAATAATAAATAATGATTTATATCATCTAATGTTTCTTGTTTAAAATTTTTCATTCCAAGATTGTATTGATATTCATTATTGATGTCTAATTTTTTTTCTTGAAAATAAACTCGCTTTGTATTAGCTTTTTTAGCATTTGAAGTTAGTTCACTCACGCAATACAAAACATATTGAATCATATATCCTAAATTCAATTCTCGTAAAAAGAAAGAAACAACTTCTCCGATATATAATTCCATTTCGTGAGGTAAAGTAAATGTTGTTATCAAAAGTGGCATTTCACCTTCGATTGCTTTTCTTATTTTATTTTCATTTATTTTTGCAACTTTATTTTCAGACATGGTAGACTTTCTCCAGACAAATAAATTATAACATGAAATAACTTTATTTACTATAATAATATTGTAAATTACTTTAATTTAAGGTATCTTTAGAATATGAAAATTTCAAATGACAAAGTTGTATCAATAGAATACACATTAAAAAATGCAGAAGGAACTATCTTAGACACTTCTGTAGGCGGAGCTCCATTAGAGTATATTCATGGTCGTGGCTACCTTATCACAGGATTAGAAAAAGACCTTGAAGGAAAAGAAGAAGGCGAAGAATTTTCTTCAGAAGTTGCACCTAAAGATGCTTACGGTGAATATGATGAAAATATGGTTGTAGAAGTTGACAGAAAACATTTTCCAGAAGGAATTGAAATTGAAGTAGGTATGCAATTTGAAGCAGCCTATGGTCAACTTGTAACTGTAAAAAGTGTAACAAACGACAAAATTACTATTGATGGTAATCACTATTTAGCAGGACAAACTCTTTATTTTGATGTAAAAGTTGTTTCTGTAAGAGAAGCTACTCCAGAAGAATTATCAACTGGATTATACGGTGGCGGATGTGGCTGTGGTTGCGACGGAGATTGCGATTCTGGCGACTGTTCATCTGGTGGATGTGGCTGCGGTTGCGGTTGTTAAAAAGCAAAGAAGGTGAATCAAGTTTTTCTTGGTTCACCTTTTATTTTTTTAAAGAAGAATTATACACATTTATTAAATGATTATCTAATTTTTCAAAAAGTTTTCCTTTAGATTTTTCAGAATCAAAACTTGCTAATTCGTTAAAATAAAGCAAAATAAAATTGATAAAGTTTCCAACTTTCCCTTTTAACGGTGGCAACTTTGCAACAATAAATTTAGAAATATATACAGAAAAAATCAAAATTAAACCTCTTTTTAAACCTAAAAAAAGTGCCTCTTGAGTAATTTTAAAACTTCCTATGGAAAGCAAAAGTTTTCCACTTGGAATAAGCAAACTGAAAAACACAATGCTACAAAGCAACATAACTGAAGAAAATAAATTTTTACAAATTTTTTTTGATTTCTTTTTTTTCACAGAATTTAAATCTATCGATTCAGAAGTAAGTTGTTCAATTTCAAAAGATGATTCAGAATTTTCATCTTTTTGAATTAAATTATACCAAATTGATTTATCTACAAATTTTTGTGTAAATAAACCAAGCACAAAAGAAGAAATAAATCCTGAAATAAGCAAAATTGGTGCAATATAACTTGTGCTACTTCTAAAAATCATCAAGTAAGAAAGCAAAATTTGACAAAGATTATTTGCCAAAGCGCCAGAAAGACAAATTCCTAAAAAAGAAATTTTTGATTTAAACAGATTTTTGCTCAAAATCATCACAAAAGCGGAAGAAAATGAACCTAAAAAAGAAAACAGAAAAATGTAGGAAAAAAATGTACCAGAAATTAAGGCTTGAAGAAAAACTTTTATCAATGTTAAAAAAAGAACTTGCCTTATGGGTAAAACATATAAAGCCAACATTATACCCATATTAGCAATTCCTAAACGCATAAACGGAAGTGGCTTTGGTATGGCATATTCTATCATCGATAAAAACATACACAAAGCCGAAAAAAATGCAATTTTTTTATGAAACACGCTTTAATCCAGAACTTGCATCAGGATAATTTGGCTTAATTTTGATTGCTTGTTCGTAAGCTTTTTTTGCACCAGCTTTATTTCCGCCATCTTCTCTTGAGCGGCCTAATCTGTACCACCAAAGAGAAACACCTGGTTCTTTTTTTAATGCCATACAATAAGCGATATCAGCATGTTCATATTTTCGAGTAAGTCTGTAAATTTCACCTACAAAGAAATATGCAGTTGCACAGCGTTCTCCGTTTGGAAGTCCGTTTACATATTGTTCAAAAAGTTTTAAAGATTCTGTGTAATTATCGATGTAAAAATATGCTTCTGCCAAAGTTTCAATAATTCGATATTCTTTAGGACTGATTTTTAAAGCTTCTTGGCTGATTTTGATTGTTTCTTGATAATTTTCTAATCGAAGCAAAGACCAACCTAAAACAACATAAGATTCGATATTCTTCGGATTTTGTTGTAATTCCTGCTTACATACATCTACAGATTGTTGAAAAGCAGCTTTTGCTTGTGCTGTTTGACCAGCCGCATCAAAATTTCTTCCATCACGATATAATTTCAATGCATCAGGTTTTTGTGCAAAAACTAAAAATGTTGTACAAATAAAAATTGCTAATATTAAAAATAATTTTTTCATACTTTCCTTTCATAAAAACCAATAAATTTCTATCTGAAATTTACAAACAGAAATTTTGAATTGACTTTTTATCTATTAAACAAATTTACCCTTTAAGTATAACATTTTTTTTTTACTAGAGCAAGATTATGCTAAATTCTAAAATAAAAATCTGTTGTACCTTTAAAAGAAATAGACTATACTATTAAACATGGCACAAAGAAAATCAAAAAAGAAAAAAACTTCACATACAGGGATAATTTTTTGGATTGCATTTGCAATAATAATTATCATCTGTTTTTTAGTTGCAAAAGGAAAAATTGCATCAGTTTTAAAAGAAACAAACTTTTTTAACGAAGTTGTTGGAACTGAACCAGCAGTTATAACTGAATTGGTAAATACTCATGCAACAGATAATTCTAGTTCTTCAAATAAAACAAACGACCCAATAATTCAACTTCAATTACCAGAAGAAATTGAACAAGATGAATCTGAACTTGTAGAACGAAGTGAAATTATCGAAAAATCTGAAAAAAATACAGATAAACCAAAATCTCAAGAAAAAACACAAACTTCTACACAAAAACAGCAAGAAAAAGAACAACCTGTTGTTACTGTGCAAAAAATGAAATTAAATCTTTGCTATGTAATGATTGATTCAGATGGTTCTGTTATTAGAAAGGAAGTTATAAAAGAAGTTCCAAAGAATGATTCACCTTTAACAACTGCAATAAATACGCTTTTGACAGGGCCAAGTGCTGACGAAGCTGAAAAAGGTTATATGTCGTTAATTCCTGAAGGAACAAAACTTTTAGGCGCAAGAGTTGCAAACAAAACTGCAACACTAAACTTTAGCGAAAGTTTTTCTTTCAATAGATATGGTGTTCAAGGATATTTAGGACAACTTATGCAAATTGTTTATACAGCAACAAGTTTTTCTACTATCGATAATGTTCAATTTTTAATTGAAGGACAAAAACTTGAATATCTTGGTGGAGAAGGCGTTTGGATTGGTTCTCCACTATCAAGAATTTCATTTAAATAAAATTTAAATTACATAAAAAAAGCGTGAGCCTTTCCAAAAGAAAAGTTCACGCTTAAAAATTTTAATTTATCAAACTTAAAAAGTAATCTACATAATCTTGATTTTGATTTAGCCAATCCTCGTAAACTACAAAATTTACCATCTTAAAATTTTTATTTTCTTCTATAAGAAATTTATAATTTACAGAATATTTTTTTGCTTCTGGATTATAAACAATCATTTTAGAAACTTGCACAGAATTTCTGTCTGCTTTTTTTGATACAGCCACAGAACTTTCTGGAAGATAAACATAAGTTCCATTTGAAGACAATCGATTATTTCTTGCAAAGTAATCAAAAACTTGTTTAGAACTTTCTTTTACAGATGTATCTCGTACAATTTCTAGCGGAAATTTCCAGCAAATTGCATAATCACCCAAAGTTTTAAATTCACCTGGAATTGAATCTTCTGTTTGCCAAAGTGAATCATATTTTTGAATTTTTGCATCTAAAAGTTTTTGTTCTTTTTTGCTAAGTTTTTTCTTTTTAACAACTTCGTTTTTTTGTGGAAGATTTTCAAATCCTGCAAATTTTTCAAAACTTGTATCTGCGTTGTCTGATAAAGTTCCCATTGTTACAACTTGCAAAAGTTTTTTTCCTGCAAAATCAGTAATTGATTCAATATTGAAAACTGGGATTGAACCGTCAAAAATGATTTGAACTTGTCCGCCAAATTGAACAAAATCTTGAGAAGAAACAATTTGCTTATTTACAGAAAGATTTTGTTCTTTTAATAATTCAAATTCACTTTGAGAGTTTTTTCTTCGAGC
>JAEIGA010020345.1_pt1 | contig 10120 bp, 9 predicted proteins | sample 9270691 | NCBI WGS metagenome assembly JAEIGA01 (sample SAMN17057246, study PRJNA624740) | gut metagenome | biome: biome; isolation source: fecal sample | host: Bos grunniens | place: China: Xizang | collected 2019
ACAATTCTTTCTTTACTTGTGCGTAATGTTGGTCCCGAACTTCTAACCAAGTTTTTATTAAAAACATCGCAAATATTTGTGAAAACATTGCTAGTAGAAGTTTCTCCTCCGGCTACCAAAAAGTAATCTCCTACCGTAGCCATCCCACTATTACCCAAACTAACAGACCTACTAGCGGTAGTTGCTGTCAAATTGGGGGTTATAACATCAATTAATGGTTCATTAAAAAGACTATCTGAAAAAACCGCATAATGGGGAGTACTCAAACCTATACCTCTAACGGTATTGGCTAAATTTGCTAGCGTAGTTCTAGTCAAATCGGGGCTATAGCAATCCAAAGTTCTCAGATTACTTCCTCCACTGCTAGATGTGCCACCGAAGCCACCACCAAACAACATATATTCGTTAACACTAGCCCCACCAAGTTCTCGTCTAGGTTGACTTAAATTCGGAGCTTGAATTTTTGTTAAATTTTTATCGTAAGCATCAGCGTTACTATGAAATGCACTTGTTGTTATTGTCGGACTATAGTATCCCCCAGCAAACATAACATAATTACTATTATGTGTTGATGATAAACTAGCCGGAATACTAGCAGTTAAATTAGTACATTGTCCATTATACACCAACTCAGCGCCGTTTTTGTAAAACAAGCGGGCAACCCCACCGACACCAACATACGCTTTCTTCACTTTTCTAGCGATACCGTTTACGCCCGTATACATCTTTTTGACTAAACGAGCTTTACCGTCAACGCTAGTATACATCCTTTTAGCCATAATTATACACTATTTTCTATTCATATACAAGATAGATGTTCCCGTCAGCTAATGCAGAACTACCCGCTGTTAAATCGGTGGTACTCGATTGCACCATACCTCTCGTCATCACTTCTTGCCAAGCATTCCAAGAGTTAGCCAATGATGTTCTAAAGAACATCGAATTTGGTTTAACGTCATCATCGCCATTTGGGATAAAAATTTGAGCGCCAAAGTCAGGAATAGTATTACCCTTTAGTTTACGATAAGGTAACGTGATAGCTACACCATACTCATTCCCTGATGGACAGTTAGTGCCCTTGGCAATCATATGATTGCCAACGTCATACAAGGCGTCAACATTAAGTTCACCTCTCGAACCACCAATAAATGATGAATTTGCACTAGATTTTGTGATGTATGTGTTAACAATATTATTACCACTACCATCAGATGTGGCTTTACTAGCTGTACCATTCAAATTACCTTGAATGCCACTTGGGAATACAGATGGTTTTTCCAAATACAACACAATTTGATTAGCCGTGGTACTCGTATCGGGGTTAATAACGAGTGCATTGTTATTGGAGCTAATCGCAACGTGGTTATTGTCAGCAGTACCAAAAACAATCTGTGATGTATTGCTTGTACTAGAATTTTCTTGAGCACCCGTCAAATAAACGTGCCCACCAATATTCCCACCATTAATACTGAGTTTACCCGAAGCGTCTAAAATAGTTTTCGGTGCTCCACTCAATGTCCAAATCAAAGTGCCTGTTGGTGTTGTGGTTGTCGATGTTCCATCATAGACAATACTATGTTGATAAGCACTCCAATCAAAGTCATACAACCAATAACCCGACACCTTCAAATATACAACCGATGTTGTGTCGGTTTGCTTGTATACAACAATATCACATACTGATAGTGCGTTTGCCACTTCACCCGAAGATGATACCGTTGCCGTGATTGTATTGCCGTCACGGGCAGAAGAACGATTCAGCATCATAATTTCATAATTTGCTGAATTGCCTTGCTCCCACCCACCGAAACGTCCATTAAATGTAAAATTACCGAAATTACCAGAATCATCGGCAACCATCGTACCAAGCTTGATGTAACCTTCACCACTACCCTTATTGGAAATGTGTTGTCCGCTTGTAGTAGAAATCGTTACATTCTTAGAGCCGTCAAAGGATACACTACCCGAAACCGCACCACTTAACGAAATGGTTCTAGCTGTGGCTAATTTTGATGCACTCGAGGCATTTGCAGTAGAACCCAACTTACCATTTAGTTGCGTTTGGATATTACTCGTAACACCATCAACATAATTTAATTCCGTTGATGTTGCAGTAATACCAAATGAACTAAGAGTGTAGGTATTATTGGTGTCTTTATAATAAGGAACTCCACCAATAATCGGGCAAGCTGTTAATCCACTTGTGCTAGTGACGGTAGATGTGGTCTTTACACCACCCAATGTACTAGACGATGCGGTCGGTAGGGTATAAACTGTATCTTTAGTTGGTGGAGTATAGCCTAATGCTGATGTTACATTATCCTTCGTTAAAGATAATGTTCCACTAGAGACACTAAGATTAGAACCAACTTTAACAACACCAAACGAACTAGCGGAAGCTGTGTCGGTGTTTTTGATTAATTTTTCCCATTTCCCATATTTCCAATTACCCCCCGTACCATCAGTATAGTTGTATTGGATATAATCGTCGCCCGTATAATGGGTTAAACGACGAATGCGATATACCCAAGTGCCCGTTTCGTTATCAACCGTTTGTGCCAATGGGGATGAAACACTCATCACGAATGCTACACCACTTTCGGGAATGTTTGATACGTATTTTGCTTGGGCGTTTGCGGAACAGAAATAATTCCCAACCTTATTATAAGTTGGTGTATTCAAATCTACAGGTGAACTTTCGGATGCGGTGATATTTGTGCCGTATGGGACTAAAGATGTATAGAATCGATTACGGTCAACGGATAACAAATTCCAATAGTTGCCATCATATGCAAAAAATCCAACTTCACCCAAGCAGATGACACCATCAACAATCGCTTTGCCCTTATACCATATTGGTTTTGCACCTGTACTATTAACATTCAATGTAGCATCTGCACAACAACCATTAGTAAATTTGACGGCAATAATTGCTCCCGCCATCAATTTAAAATCATTGAATGTTGCTGTTTTAGCAACTGTCGCTAATGCCGTATCACAGGTACAAAATCCCTGTCCCATTGATGCGTTAGTATGTGAGTGGTTAGTATCGGATTTACCCGATAAACCATTCGTAAGTTCAGTCTTAGTTGCATAAGTGTTGGCAATGTTGTTACCACTTGCGTCAGACGTAGCCTTAGATGCCGTTCCACTTGTAGACAACTTACCATCAATAGCCTTTTCCAACTTACCTAATGCACCATTTAATGTATCGCTTGCAGATAATGCAGAAGTATTAGAAGGCTTGGTATAACCTGTTAATGCATTAATCGTATTGGATGCTTGATTGTGGCTAGATGGTGCAAATGTGCTTGGTTTACCTGTGACATTACTCCAAGCAACTGCATCAGCACTTGATGCGGAAACAGCCTTCGCACTCTTCCCGAGATAAGTGCTTGAAGCATCATCCTTTGTCAAATAGGTATCGGTAATTACGTTACCACTTGCATCGGCAGTAGCCTTAGATGCCGTATCACCACTTGCGATAACGACTTTACCACCACTATAAAGTTTGTTATCAGTACCAATGTAGCAATTGCTATTGGAATATGTCGTTTGACCACTTGTACTTTGACTCGTTGCACCGATGATGTACATCTTAGAACCCGTCTTGTTAGAAGAACGAGTCTTTGTATCAGAATCGTAGTCTGCAATCTTCCAATATGCAGTACCATTACTGTCAACTGTGTAGACCAACATCAAGATGCTATTAACGCCGTAGTGAGTAGTCACCGCAGTCGTGGTATTGCGAACAACCGCAACCGCACCTAGATTGTTGATATTCAACGTAAGACCCGTTGCACCCGCAATACTAGGCTTATATGCAATCATTAAGCCGAGGTAATATTCGGTGATGCCACTATGAGAGCCAAGCCAAATTCCCGCCGTACTACCCGTGCCTTCGATATAGAAAATACCGTGTTCTTTATCAGCTTTACTTGATAATTTATTATCAAGTTCAATAAGTTGGGTTGTGAGTCCTTCATCCAAAAATGGAAGAACGTTATACTTTGTAACACCGTCACCAACTTTGAGACGAATATCGCCACCATCCGTTTCTACGATAATAACTTCGCCATCAAGTGGTGTTGGGTTTTTGTTAGCCCAATTGGATGCTGTATCTCTTTTGTGCTTAATTCTTGCATTTAATTGCATATCTACGGTAACAATTGCTGAAAATTTATCATATGAAACCAATGAAGATACTTTAAGTATCTTCATTGTCCAAAAATTTGGATTTAGTTCAAAAACTAACTAACTTTACTAAATTTTTAAAATTTTAAGGTTTAAACCAATATGGCTTTAAAAGAGCAAGATGTTGTTTTGTATTCAACCGATACCGATGGTAATAAGGTTATTCAAATGCCCATTACCCGTGTTGAGAACGTTGAAGGCGCTATTAAAACGATTAATGGTGTTGGGGCTGATGCCACGGGCGATTATTCGCTTGATGTTGGTGTTACTTCTATCAACGGAAAGGTGGGTGCGGTTACGATTACGGAGGGCGGTGTAAGCAGAATTGTCCAAGTAACCGAATATACACAATCGGGAACTAAGTTGATTTTTACTGCTCCGTCAGGAGGTACTTGGACAATCTATGCTGAGTATTCCTATAGATACGGTGCAGACGACCAAGAGGCAAGTGATAGTGCTTGGTTGTTTGATAAGGCAGGAGGTTCTAGCGTTGTAGTTACCGAATACATCCCTAATTCGACACAAGCCATCCTTTCGTTCTCTGCTATTTGCTTTAAGGTTGCTTAATTTTGTGAGGTGAGAAAATGGATTTTGGAAATATCTTAGTTCGTGAGGATGGTTCTTACGTTATTAAAGGAGGCACTTATCACGTCCCAAACGAAGGCGAATACGCTGAATTGTGGACTGAAGTTGATGCTTATGCGAAAGCCAACCCCGACAAGGTAACGCAAGAAGTTGAACCTGAACCCGAACCTGAGTACGAACCGACTCAAGAAGAAATTGAAGCACAAATTCAAGCTCGATTGACTAACGCAATTCAACGACACTTGGATTCCGAAGCTAAGAAGTTAAACTATGATTCTTGTTTGTCCGTGTGCTCTTATATCAACACAGGTATTGCTAAGTTTGATTCTGAGGGTGAAGCATTCCGTGTATGGCGCTCCGCCGTGTGGGCGAAAGGCTATAAAATTCTCGATTTGGTTAAATCAGGTGAAATGGCAATTCCTTCTGAAGAAGAATTGATTGCTATGCTCCCCGAATTGGTCATCGAATATAGTGAATAAAACAAAGGGGAGTCAAAGACTCCCCTTTTCTAATTTCTAATAACCGCTAGCATACCAATAAACATAACCCGCATTAAACGATGAGTCGTCACCCGTATAACACGCGGCGGTGGTTGTGGTTCGATTATAAAATGAAGTAAATCTAGCACCCGCAGTGGTTTGAGACGCATTACCATCCAAATAATAATTTGTATTAGAAAATGCCTTATGAAATGTTATCGATGTCCCATTAGCCGAACAGTTAAAATAACCACCCTGTTCAATCCAACCATCACTATAGACTCTATACCAAGAAGTCCCACTAGTCCATTTCGTAACACATACAACAGGTTTACCATCCCAAGTGATACTTTTTGTATTATCACTTGTGATTTTCATTTGTAACATTGAGCCGTTATATGAACCTCTGTTGGCGATATATTGGTAAGGTCCAACCGTGAGTCCCGCTGTACCCGATGTGTCCATAGAATACTCGAGGGTTGCTAATCGATTATTATTTCCCGATTCGCCTGTGTTATCCGTCCAATGGATAGCCTTGTACTGAGCCGACGATGGGTTTGTCCCAATCGATAAACCACTATGAACATAGGTGATGTTTCCCGTCATCTTACCACCACTAAGTGGTAGATACTTGGTTAGATTATTCGAAACCCAAGATTTGACGGTACTAATAACGTTCGATATTGATGCCATTTTGTGAATCGTGTTACGAAAATACTATAAAAATATTAAATATTTTTATAGGTAAAATAAAAGCTCCCACAAAGGGAGCTCTTTTTGTTTATGGACTAGTAACCGCTAGATTGGTTAGCCGATACAAGATATAGTATGTGCAAAAATTGCACATACCGCATCCGATGGTAGAATTATCCCCCTATTTCCAATAACCACTACACGTCACTGATATACCACCACTAGGATAACTCGTAGCGGAGTTATAAAGTCTAAACAACGTATTACTTCGATATTGACAAAACACGTTTTCGTTGTAGCTATCACTCGTCGAATTCACTTCTTGCGCAATACTAAAGGCATATTGTTGGTCAATAAATGGTACAGCGAATGTCCAATCCCACGTCACGTTTGAGCCGGGCAAAGCCCAATAAGCCCCCTGTTCCAACCATCCATCAGCATACTTCCGATACCAAGTAGTTCCGTTTCTGTATGATTCGATACAAGCGACATTCTTGTTACCAAACTTAAAGGTCTCGTTAACCACATCCAAGTCAAAAACGTGTCCACCGCCACCATTTTTGAAAACACGGAAATGATTGTTATAGTTGTCGAGCGAGAGGTTGACTTTATCGGCGATAGTGGGCGGTGCGGTCAAGACGAGTTCGCCACCTTCAACGGCGGAAGAACCCGATTCGTTGCCAATCTTCAAATCATTTTTGATATGCGAATGGGTGTGTGAATTCAACGAATATTTTGATTTAACCGTTGATGTAATGTCTTTAAGGATAGCCATTTGTGGTATGTCATAGAGAATAAAACTGATTAATAATATTTTAAATATTATTAATCGCCACAACGAATAAAGGGTAGTCATAACGGACTGCCCTTTTATTTTATCTTCCACAACAATAGAAGGTTGCATATTCTACACCAGCTTTATAGATGTGAGCTTTAATACCAACTTGTGTTGTTGTCTTCTTGGTGACAACGGCATCCGAAGACCCTAGATGTGTAGTATATGTACCTGTCGAAACAACGGTGTAATTCGTATTTGAAAAAGCGATTGGAAGCGTAACGATAACTTCGAGATAGTTGTTATCCCCCGATGATGGAATTAATAAACCACCCTGTTCAATCCACCCATCTGCATATTTTCTGTACCAAAAATTTCCGCTCGTACCTGATTCAACGCAAACGACACTTTTACCGCTCCAAGTTAAAGCACCATCAGGCTTACCGACTAAAGCACAATGTTTAGTTCCGTCAGAGGTATAGATGCGGAATAAACCATACTCGCTATCACCCTTGCCACACAAAACAATACGAGCGCCATCTTCATTGGTAGTACCACCACGAATGGTGGTATATGAATCACTCGACGATTGTTTAATCACCATTGGGACAGTAAATGTCAAAGTACCCGTCAACGTACCGCCTATTAAGGAAAGATACTTTGATGATAAGAAGGATTTGATAGAAGAAATTACGCTCGAGACTGTTGCCATTTTGGTTATTTTGTTTGTCGTGTCACGAAAAGTGTTAAAAATATTAAATATTTTTAACAGGTAAAGTAACACAAAAGGGAGCCGTTGTGACTCCCTTTTCTTTGTCTATTCGCATTTAAAACCCACAGGCGTACCACGAAAATGGTGACGATTGTGTGCTTGATGCGTTAAACCCTGTATGTGCTCGAAAATATGATGTTGCTTTAGTTGACCACATCGAAGTGTCATTATAGTGTGACATAGATTTCGCACTTAACATCAATAGATAATTCGTGTCAGAAAATGCCGTTATCAGCGAAGTATTCGCTGTTCCGTTATAAGGTTGCCCCGTCCCTAATCCACCTTGCTCAATCCAACCGTCAGAGTATTTGCGATACCAAGAAGTTCCACTCTTATACGATTCGGTTAAAACTGCTTTATTCTGCTGTACCCAATCGGAGAATGCGTCATCCGAGGTATTGTCGACTTGTCGTTTTGAGAACATATTACCGTCGCAATAAAACTGCGTTCTATCCGCCTTGTTTCGCATCCCAATCTGAAAAACAACGTAATCGTTCGCGGGATTTGGAACGTCACCATTTTCACCCAAAGAGGTTTTATCGGTATACCAACAACCACCTTTGCCTTCTAGTGTGCCCGAATCGTTATAAACGAACGCCGTATCCAAGGTGCTTTCGTTCTTTTTGAATCTATCGATAACCGAAGTTGAGATTGTGGAAAGGGTTGCCATTTTTGTGATTTTGAATCTATAAAACCGAATATAGAATATTTAATATTCTATATTCGTCCAAAATCACCAACGTTCGTATCGACTCTCGTCCAACGTCACGTGTAAATCCTTGTGATGTTGTCGCCACGTGGTAATCACCGAACCTTCACTCGACACCACGTAGATGTAATCCCAAATCTTTCCCTTAACTCGATAGCAGAGTTTCACCACGTTGCCAAATTTATCCGCACCCATCTCGAAAATGTAACCGCTACGAATAATGGGAATCGTGGGTTTCGGGATTCGTTTCTCCACACAACGTTCCAACACGTGAGTCGTCATATACAATTCACTAATACCACCCCAAAACTCTTCTTCGCTGAATTCGGGCATATAAACATCTTTGTGGTATAACTTCGAAACACTTCGCACGATACATTCTCCACCAATCTTTCCTACAAGAAGATTGTAACATATCGATAGCACAAAAGCAAAAAGACGGAGCGTTTAACTCCGTCTTTTCTTTGTTTGGGATTTCGTTGGGCTGTCTCCCGTTACCCAACGAAGAGGATACATCACCTACAAATCTAACCTAGCTAGGGTTATCAATCAACTAGATTTGTTAGCGTATCCAATGCTCGAGGGAAGCGCATTCAATTCGTTGGAAAGGTTTTTCTTGAGCTTTCTCGATATACCTTTTACCTTAAACGCCACCTTTTCTGACACTCAGAAAATCGTTAAAGAAGCCTTACCTTTTCGTAGATAAGAACGCTCATCATTGATGAGAAAACTTGTTTGGCGGAGAGAGTGAGATTCGAACTCACGGAAGGTTTCATCCTTCGGCAGTTTTCAAGACTGCTTCATTAAACCACTCTGACATCTCTCCAAATTATTCATTTCACTTCAATTCGACGAAAGTGATATAACACATTTCCGTCGAAAACTCAAACATCATACTACTATCATCAACAAAACGAACATAGTACTTTTCGAGTGAAGAATCTGTTTGAATGTGAATCTCACCGCAAGTTTCCATCATTCCGAACCAATGTTCCTTGAACTTGCTCCAAGCTTCGGTTGTTGCTCCGATGCTTGCGTGGTCATTCACGATTGTTTTAAACATCTCTGCTAATGTCATCTCACTCTCATCTCAAAAAATTCGGTAGGACTGTCCAAGAGTCTCACTTGGAATCCGCTTCAAAGGCGGTAGGTATCTCCGTGCCTCAGCCCCATTTAACACTTAACGCTCGTATGCATCCAAACGTTAAGCGCCGGCGCTCTTTACAATAATGATGAAATTTCAATCTGCTTATTCATCGTGTCGTATGTCTTGGAGCGGGCGAGGAAAATCGAATTCCCATCATAAGCTTGGAAGGCTTCTGCATTACCATTATGCTACACCCGCATTATTTTCTTGGTCGGGGCACAAGGATTCGAACCTTGGACTTCTTGCTCCCAAAGCAAGCGCACTACCGGACTGTGCTATACCCCGAAATGACCTAGCCTGTTGCCGAACCTCAATAAAACCTTATTTGTAACTAAGATTTAATCTCTCCGTTTATCGGTGCTAGGTGCTTGTTCTTTTGAGTTAGGTGAGGATTTGCACCTCACAGAGAGTCATCTGAATTGTAGGCGTTTCGTGGACGCCTCGTTAACAGATTTTTTCGTTGGGCAGTTCTAGGACTATAAAAATAGTTTACCCCTAGCAACGCAACCCGGCGTATTCGAAACCACCGTCTACGGGCGATGCCCACGAAGCTATCGTAGACCGTTCGTATGGAAATAAATTACTCGAACCGTTTCTCTGCCATTAGACCCTTAGAAGCTAACGGACTCCTTCAGCTACATCCTTTAAGCGGTTACCTATTTCGCCACTAACTCAAATTTTGGTGCTCTGAGAAGGACTCGAACCTTCACGCTTTTGGCAATGGCTTCTAAGACCATCGTGTCTACCGGATTCCACCATCAGAGCT
>JAEIGA010020346.1_pt1 | contig 10120 bp, 4 predicted proteins | sample 9270691 | NCBI WGS metagenome assembly JAEIGA01 (sample SAMN17057246, study PRJNA624740) | gut metagenome | biome: biome; isolation source: fecal sample | host: Bos grunniens | place: China: Xizang | collected 2019
CTTCATCTGGTCGCGGTCATAGTTGGGGAACTCTTTGTGGTTGCTGTCGGTAGAGTATGACCATGTCATATGCCATACAAGTTCAGCCTCAGGCTGAGCCCTCTTTACCACTTCGATCAAACGCTCCAAGTAGGGGACATAACTCTCATACAGGCCCGACACGCCCGATGCCTGCTGCATGGTGATAATATCCCACTCGCCCATCGCCAGAGCATATTGCATCGATACCTTCTCCTCAGCTATTATCCAGCGATTCTGGCCAGCCTTCGAATGGTAGAAGAGATATGCCTCCTCCTCTCTGTCGTAGAACTGCGTGTGCTGCTTGAGAGTACAGCCTCCGACATATAGACGAGCTAACTCGACATTCTTAATACCCAGATCCTCGAGCAGCGCGGGCAGATGCTCCATGCCGTCATCCGAGAATGAGTTGCCAATGGCCAAAATGCGAAGTGTCTCGCCATACTTGCGTGCTGTAGCAGGGGTGGCCATCAGCAGCATTGCCATCAGGCCAAGTATAAGGGTAAATGTTCTTTTCATATGCCGTTAATAGTATTGATCGTACATCGACTGGCTCTTGTCGTACTTCAGATCCTGCAGCGATGCAGCCTTCACACCGATGTGGAAACTCCAGCTCTTGTAGTGTCCGAACGGGATCCACGAGAATGACATCTGCCAGCAGTGCAGATCGCGTGTGATGTTGATCGACGAGGTTGTAAGTTTTCCCTTCGCCAGGTCAAAACCTCCCGAGATTGTGGCCGACATCTTTTTCGAAAATGTGATGCTGCCGTTGAATCCGATAGTCTGCGTGACATTGCGTTTATAACCCGTTGTGCCGTTATTGACGTATGCCAGATTATAGTTGATGTTGTAGTTGAATCCGAAATTCCACGGTATCGAGAAGTCGTAGTACATCTGCGACATGTATTGTCGTCTGAGCGTAGGATCCATCGTGCCGTAGGGGTCGTAGAATGGATTCATATACTCGGGCGGTATGCTGTTGATGTCGTTGATGGCAGGCTGCGATGAGTCACGAGACTGGAATGTATAACCGAAACTCCAGCCTGTGCTGACGATACGACCCAGGTTGCCTCGGCTCCATGTGAGTTTATTGTAGCGTCGGCCTTCAGGTGTCACCTCGTAGGGATCCAGCACTGCTCGCAGGTTGATTCCGAATTTCTTCGAGATTGTTGAACGCAGCGAGAGAGATATGTTTGACAGCTTCATTGAGTCTGCCAGGAAGTTGTATGATCCGCCGATGCTAAAGTCGTCGATAATCTTCAGTTTTCTTACACCTGTCGAGTCGCGCTTGCTCAATACCTTGGCTTCCAGACTCTGCGAGAGGTTGAAGTTCAGGGATGCACTGCGACCCGATGTGGGTACACCGAATGCATTGTCGCTGAAGGGTGAATATACCGTTACGCGACCCGTGGAGTCACTCTGCACGGTCTGATAGTATCCATACTTCTGGTCGCTGAAGTCGGGAGCGTATGATATCGATACCGAAGGGGTAATCGTATGACGCAGAGCCTGCAACTTAAAGTCCTTGTACTTCTCTCTCACCTGCCACTGACCGTAGAGTACGGTGGCCATCGATACGCCGGCGTTGTAATTGTACAGACGGTAGAAACCGTATTCGGGGTCGAGATTTTCGACCATGTTGGTCTCGGGGTTCCACTGTCGGTCAACCTTCTTGAAGTACCAGCGCTCCGAGTAGTTGACGTTCGGAGTTACGGTGATGAAGTTCAGCAGGTTGAACGAAGCCTGAATGGGTATTGTGTGCTGCACGCCGTGGCGCATGTTCTGCAGTGTCTCGCTGGTGAAGAAGTTGCTCTCCTTGGCCTGTACAGAGTTTGTCAGCTTGGCAGCATAACTCATAGAGATCTTTTCATACCAGCGCTCCTTGCCGATGCGGCTCTTGCGCTTTAAGGGGAAGAATTTCGAGACGTTGAACGATATGTTGGGCAGAGTTACAGACAGAGCCTGCGTCTGCGAGTTCTGTGACACGGCCATATTCATCGAAAGCGAGAATGGGGTTCCGGCCCAGTTCTTCGAGTAGGCGATAGATGAGTTGGTCTGTGTGGCGAGCATGTCGTTGAGCGTGGTGGCTGAATAGCGGCTATATCCGCTCGATGCAAGGTTTACCGAGGCTGAGAATGTCGATCCGGGGTTGGCCTTGGCATCCTGAGAGTGTGTCCACTGCAGACGGAAGTTGTTCTGCTTGACAAAGTCGGGGTCGCCCTTGTCACCCGAGCGAATGCTCGAATAGTCGAGGGTGAAGTTGCCTGAGTATTTGTAACGCTTCAGGTATCGTGATGTTGCCTGCGCCTCCCATGATCCCAGCGTATAGAATCCACCCGTCAGGGCGAGATCCATGTAATCACTCAGCGTGAAGTAGTAACCCAGTCCGCGCATATAAAAACCACGTCGGGCCTCCTCGCCGTATGACGGCATCAATATACCCGATTTGGGGCCGCTGCTCAATGGGAAGAATCCCTCGGGCAAACCGAGGAAGGGAATCTCTACATCCTCGATTACAAGGTGGCCGCCACCCATGATCACTTTGCCGTTGTCGCCGGGGATAACCTTGGCCTTGGACATGTAGTAGTAGAAGTGGGGGTGCTCCGTCTCGTCGCAGGTGGTGTACATACCATTTGCAATGTGGATGGTGTTGTCCTCCATGCGCTTCACATCATTACCGATGAGCCAGCCATCGCCCTGCTGTGTGGCAATACCCTTGATCTTGGCACGCTGTGTCTCGATGTTGTAGGTGATAGTATCCATATTCAGCGAGGTTTGACCCTGCGTGAACAGAGGACGGGTCGTGACGACCTCTCCATCAATCGAATCAGTCTTGCCGTATGCGTAAATGCTCTTGTTATCGAGATCGATATCCATGTAATCGGCCTTCAGGTTCATGTTGTCGTAGGTAACATCGCCCTGCTCGTAGATGTAGACGCGATTATTGCGCAGGTCGTAGAAGAGTGAGTCGGAAGCTCGTCCTGTAATCATCCTGTCCAGACCCGATACGGCCTTGCGGCGTGCTGCGGTATCTGCAGTTTGTGATACAGTGTCGCGCTCGGATGCAACAGACGGGCGTATATCGCGTGAGCGAGTGGTGTCCTGGCGTAGCAGCGAGACCCTGCTGATGGTCGCAGCATGTTGCATCGGTGCAAATCCGAAGACAAATTGCACCAATAGCAGCACAATGGCCACAGAAAGGAGATATTTAACGTTTAATTTACCCAAAATCTCAATAATTTTTTGTACCTTTGCCGACGCGTCGGCAAAACCGCTCGGATGGGGGCCATTGGCCTGTGTCAGAGCGATGTTTTAACCGACAAATATAGCGTTTTTTTGTCTATTATCGCTAATAGTTCGGGTTTTTTATGAAACTTAAAGTTGGTTATTTAATAATACTTCTTTTTGTGGCTCTGTTTGCTCAGCCCGCTCTTGCCCAGAATAACGAGGCAGGAGTACGCGTTATTGTCATTGATGCTGGTCATGGCGGTAGTGCATTTCCGGGTGCTGTATATGGAGGCGTGAAGGAGAAGGATATCAATCTCGCCGTAGCGTTGAAACTCGGCGCATTGATCGAGAAGGAGCTGCCAACGGTGAAGGTCGTCTATACCCGTACGAGCGATAAGGCGCTTGGCAAGAGCCTTAATGAGGATCTTTCAGCCCGAGCCGATATTGCCAACAAGGCTGGTGGTGACTTCTTTATCTCGATCCATGCCAATGCTGCCCCGAAAGCCACTTCGGTGCAGGGTGCCGAGACCATTATCATGGGTGAGAGTGTCAAGGAGACCAAGTATAACGAGGATGTACTCTACGACAACAACAAGGAGGAGTTGATTGATATGTCGGATGAGAATACGGCAGCTATGGTGCGTGCTTATATTCAGAATCTGCAGTTTACATATGGCGAATATAGCGAGATGATGGCTCGAATAATGCAGTCGCATTACCAGAAGGGTGGTCGCAAGGTGCGTAACATGAAACGCCAGTTGCTTAAGGTGTTGTATGCTACCGATATGCCAAGTGTGCTTACCGAGCTGGGATTCATGTCCAATAAGAGCGAACTGGCATATATGAACTCGGAAAAGGGACAGAATGCCTACGCCCGAATGTTGTGTGATGCCGTCAAGGAGTATGTAGGTCATATTGACCGCCTTGCAGGTGTTGAGACGCCAATGCTCTCACCCTCGCCTGAGGTGGTGGAAGAGCCTGCAAAAACAGTAGTGGAGACTGTGCCGACATCGGTGCAAAAGGATGAAGCCAGAGAGCAGAAGGCTCAGGGTGGTTACACCATTCAGTTGCTCGCCTCGGACAAGGCCGTCAAGGCGACCGACAGCCAGTTCAAGAGCTACCGCTCGAAGGTGGTGTGCTACATGGGTGGCGGAGTTTTGAAGTATAAATACTGCTACGGCAGTTATCCCACGCGTCAGGCCGCACAGCAGGATCTGGTGGCTGTAAAGCGCACCTTCAAGGATGCGTTTATTGTGCGCTATGAGGGTGAAAATATAGTGAAATAAAGAAAACGAAAAACAATATGAAAAGAGAGATTAAAGTTGGTTTGTTCGCCGTGGCCGTATTGATTGTGGGCTGGGGCGTTATCCGATTCCTCAAGGGTTCGGAGGTTTTTAGCAGCAGTAACACTTATTATGCATATTATGAGCAGGTGGGTGGTCTGCAGCCAGCATCGCACGTTATGATTTCGGGTGTTGCTGTAGGTGCTGTGTCGAGTGTTACGCTCAATGATGATCCCTCGAAGGGTGTGGAGGTTGAGTTTACTGTAAATAAGCGTTATAAGATTCCCGTAGACTCTAAGGCTCGCATCTTTTCAGATGGTATCATGGGAGGCAAAGCTCTTGAGGTTGTTTATGGCACCTCATCGGAGTATGTTCCCAAGAATGGTGAGGTAGGATCGGAAGTTAGTACCGACCTCTTTGAGATGGCAACCTCGGAGCTGGATTTTCTCAACGAGAAGATTGCAAGCGTAGTGGATGGCCTTACCCAGACACTCAATGGCGTGAATGCGCTTTTGGCTGAGAATACAACCTCGCTGTCGAGCATCGTGAAGAATGTCGATGGAGTTACCAGCAACGTAAATGCGATGCTTGTCAATGAGCGTGCTCATCTGGAGGAGGCTCTGGCATCGTTGAGCAAGTTCTCAAAGAGCCTGGGCGATAATGCCGATGCGGTGGGTGGCATCATCGATAACCTGAACAGCTTCTCTACCGAGCTGGTTGAGGCGGATTTTGCTGCCGAGCTGGAGGGTGTTGTCGGTCATATCAATAGCATCCTCGCCACCATCGAGCAGGAGAATGGCAGCGTGGGTAAGCTGCTTAACGATAAAGAGTTGTATGATAATCTCACATCGGCAAGTGATAACCTTTCAACTCTGTTGGAGGATTTGAAGGAGAATCCCCATCGTTACATCAATATATCTGTGTTCGGCACCAACCCAACAAAGAAGGTTGAGAAGGCGAAGGCGAAGGCCGAGAAGCATGCCATCAAGCGTGCCGACGAGCTTGCTGAGAAGGAGCACGAGCAGCAGATTAAGGAGTTGAAGAAGGGCGAATAAAACGGGAGTAGGAGATGATTTACCCCGTCAATTATGAACAAAAGATAGGCTTCGACCGCGTGCGTGAGCAGGTGGCCGCGCTCTGTTCGATGCAGGTGGCGCGAGATATTATTCTCGGCGAAAAGTTTTCCACCTCGCGCTCGGAGATTGAGCGTCGGCAGGAGACGGCTGACGAGATGCGTACGCTTCTGATGCTCGATCCCGATGCTCCACGCGATGAGTTCCCCGATATGGAGGGCATTGTGGCCAAGATCGGTGTTGAGGGTACATTCCTTACTACCGAGGAGGTTGTAGTCCTGCGCCGTGCGCTTACCGCCGTAGGCAATATGGTCGGTTTTGTGATGAGCCGCTCGGAGAGCCAGTATCCACGCCTAAGAAAACGCAGTGAGCGAGTATGCATCTTTCCCGATGTGGTGCGCCGTATCAATCAGTTGGTTGATGACGATGGTGAGATCCGCGATGGCGCATCGCCCGAGTTGTTGCAGATACGCCGAGCCATACGCGAGCACGAGGGACAGGTAACCAAACGCCTGAATCAGGTACTCAATAATGCCAAGCGTGCCGGTATTGTGGATGCCGATGCAATGGTGTCGATACGTGATGGCCGAGCCGTGATTCCGGTCTCGGCTGGTAACAAACGTAAGCTCAGTGGCTTTATACACGACGAGTCGGCTACGGGTAAAACATTTTATATAGAACCCGTAGAGGTTGTTGAGCTTAACAATCAGCTACGCGAGCTGGAGTATGCCGAGCGTCGTGAGATTGTGCGTCTTTTGACCGAATTTACCGAGGAACTGCGCCCCGATGCCGAGCCTATAGCTTCGGCCGGAGAGTATCTTGCAGAGATCGATGCCGTACGTGCCAAGGCACGTTGGGCCATAGAGAACGGAGCTGGTAAGCCCATAGTATCGCTGGATGACCGTCTGGTGTTGCGTCATGCGTTTCATCCTCTGCTGGCGCAGACTCTCAGACGCGAGAAGAAGGAGCTTGTACCACTGGATATGCAGCTCGATCGCGAGAAGCATATACTCGTTATCTCGGGTCCCAATGCTGGCGGTAAGTCGGTTTGTCTGAAGACTACGGGCATGGTACAGTATATGTTCCAGTGTGGATTCCCCGTTACGGCAGGCGAGATGAGCGAGCTACCCGTATTTGAACATATTTGCCTCGATATTGGCGATGAGCAGTCGATGGATAATGACCTTTCGACCTATTCATCTCACCTGCTCAATATGAAGGCTACGCTACAGGCCGCATCGCCACGCACCATGGTGCTGATCGACGAGTTCGGCTCGGGTACGGAGCCAGTCATAGGAGGAGCCATCGCAGAGGCTATACTTGAACGACTGCTTGAGAAGGGTTGCTATGGTGTGATTACTACGCACTACTCAAATATAAAATATTATGCAACGGGAACCGATGGCATTGCCAATGGTGCCATGATGTTTGATGTGCAGAATATCCGTCCTCTGTTTAAACTGGAACAGGGCAAGCCGGGTAGTTCGTTTGCTGTCGAGATCGCCCGCAAGATCGGTCTTCCCGAAGATATTATCCGTGTGGCCAGCGATAAGGCCGGCAGTGACCATATCAACCTTGAGCGTCAGTTGCGTGAGATTGCGCGTGACCGTCGCTACTGGTCGCAGAAACGCGACCGTATCCGTCTTACTGACCGCAAGGTCGAGGAGCTGGAGTCGAGTTACACCGAGCAGTTGTCGCGAATCAAGGAGGAGCGCAAGGAGATTCTGCGTGAGGCCAAGGCGGAGGCGCAACGACTTATTTCTGACGCCAATCGTCAGATTGAGAATACCATACGCACCATCAAGGAGGCGCAGGCCGAGAAGGAACTTACCCGCTTGGCACGTCGCGAACTGGAGGAGTTCAAGGAGACGGTCGAGAGTGTTGGCTCTTCGTTCGATGGCGAGAAGGTTGAGCGCGAGATGGAACGACTGATGCGTCGTAAGGCACGTCGCGAGGAGGATAAGAAGCGTCGCGGACAGGCTCCGGCGGAGAAGCCTGCAGAGGCAGCTCCCGCACCCAAGCCCAAACCTATCGAGGTGGGCTCGAAGGTGCGCATCGTAGGTCAGGAGATGCCGGGCGTGGTGCAGAGCATCAAGGGTCGCAAGGCTCAGGTAGCCTTTGGCCAGATTCTTACGACTGTCGATTGCGAGAAACTTGTCGTTGTGTCGAATGCAGAGTATAAGAAAGCTGTAAAACCCGTTATGCCTCGTACGGTACTCTCGGTTGATATATCGAGTCGAAAACTTAACTTCCGCGATAGCGTTGATGTGCGCGGTATGCGTGCTGCGGAGGCGCTGGAGGTAGTGCAGGACTTGGTAGATGATGCTCTTATGGTGGGAGTCGGAGGTGTTACCATCCTGCATGGCAAGGGTACGGGAGCACTCAAAGAGGAGATACGCCGTTATCTGCGCTCCATTTCGGAGGTTGCCTCGGCTACGGACGAGCATGCCGACCGCGGAGGAGCTGGTATTACTGTTGTGAGATTTCATACAAACTAAATAGATGAGATACCGTTTGTCGGACATAGCGCGAATGTGTGGCGGTGAGTTGCGCGGACGTGATTGCTGGGTGGGTGATATAGTCACCGACTCGCGTCGCTGTGCTTTTGGCGCAGGAGCTATGTTTGTGGCTATGCGAGGAGTGAACCACGATTCGCATGATTACATAGCCGATATGTATCGCATAGGTATACGCGCCTTTATGGTTGAGCGTATATCGCTTGAGGCCGAGGATGCAGGATATGTATGTGTGGACAATGCGCTGGAGGCATTGCAGCGTCTGGCGGCAGCCCATCGTGCCTCATTCAAGGGTGTAGTTGTAGGTATTACGGGTTCGAACGGTAAGACCATCGTCAAGGAGTGGACTGCCCGTGCGTTGCCTACAAGTGTAAAGCTGATAGCCTCACCGATGAGTTATAACTCGCAGCTGGGTGTGGCTCTGTCGCTGCTCATGATCGAGGGCGATGAAGATGTGGCTCTCATCGAGGCGGGTATCTCCGAGGTGGGCGAGATGGAGCGTTTGGAGCGCATGATCAAGCCCGATGTGGTTGTGATGACCTCAATCGGCGATGCGCATCAGGCCAATTTTTCGACTCTGGAGCATAAGGTGCGAGAGAAACTTATGCTTGCCCATCAGGCCCGACGAGTTGTCTTTCATTCGGATTATTCTGAGGTTGAGAAGGTTATTGCTGAGTTGCAACTGTCTTTTGTTGATGCTGCTCGTCAGGAGGTTGATGAGCAACCGTTGCACAACGAGGCCAAGCGTGTCAACCGTCAGTTGGTTAAGGCATTGTGCGAGGAGCTGGGTTATGACTGCATGTTGCCCGTTAATTTCGATGTTGCCATGCGTCAGGAGGTGAAGGAGGGCGTGTACGGCTCGAAGATAATCAACGATTCATATAACTCGGATATCAACTCTTTGGCCCTGTCGCTTGATATGTTGCGTTCGGTGTCGCTGGGTGGACGTACGCTTGTTATTATGTCCGATATTTTGCAGAGCGGTATGTCGGACGGAGAGTTGTACGAACGTGTATCGCAACTTATCAAACGTGCCGATGTGGATGTGCTGATAGGTGTTGGCGAGAGAATAAAGGCTCATCGCACATTATTCGAATGTGAAACACGTTTCTATGATACAACGGAGGAGTTGATGCGCTCACTCACACATGAGGATATTGAGGACCGCACGATCCTTCTCAAGGGAAACCGTCGCTCTCGTTTTGAGACCTTGTGCCATCAGCTGGAGCGCCGCAGCCATACCACAACTTTGGAGATCAACCTCGATGCGATGACGCACAATGTCGGTTATTTCCGCCGTTTTCTGCCGATGAATCATCGCCTGGTGGCTATGGTCAAGGCACATAGTTATGGAGCGGGTGATGTCGAGGTTGCGCAGCTGATGCAGCGTCTGGGTATAAGCTATCTTGCCGTAGCCTTCGCCGATGAGGGTATTGTGCTGCGAGAGAAGGGCATAACGATGCCCATCGTAGTGCTCAATGCCGATGCCGGCAGTTTTGATAAGATGATTGCACACTCGCTGCAGCCCGAGATATACAGTTTCCACTCGTTGGAGGATTTTGTTTTGAGTGTCGAGCGTTATGGAGCACATGGTTATCCTATACATATAAAACTGGATACCGGCATGCATCGTCTGGGCTTTGTGGCCGAGGAGGTGGATGAACTGATATCGCGCCTGAAGGATAATCGTTCGATTCGTGTGGCAAGCGTCTTTGCTCACCTTGCCTGTGCTGACGATCCCTCGCAGGATGATTTCTCGCGCGAGCAGATATCGCTTTTTGATGCGTTAAGCCGCCGCATAACTGATGCTATGCCGTATGAGGTGATACGCCATATAGCCAATTCGGCAGCTATCGAACGTCTGCCCGAGGCAGCATTTGATATGTGTCGCCTGGGACTTGGCCTCTATGGCTACGGTTATGAGCATAATGACGAGCTGAAGCCTGTTGCAACGCTCAAAACACGTATCGTGCAGTTGCGTCGTCGATCGCAGGGCGAGACC
>JAEIGA010020347.1_pt1 | contig 10119 bp, 13 predicted proteins | sample 9270691 | NCBI WGS metagenome assembly JAEIGA01 (sample SAMN17057246, study PRJNA624740) | gut metagenome | biome: biome; isolation source: fecal sample | host: Bos grunniens | place: China: Xizang | collected 2019
CACCAGCGTATTGCAAGACTTTTTTTGTGGAAAGTGCAAAATTTATTGCTTCCGGCCACTATAGGCACCATTTTTATCGTAGAATCGGCCGTTTTCCTGTCGCCCCTGGTAGGCGCCATGGCGGTTGTAGTAGCGGCCGTCCTGCGTGCGTCCCTGGTAGGCACCGTTGCGGTCATAGAATCGGCCGTTTTCCTGTCGTCCCTGGTAGGCGCCATGGCGGTCGTAGAAGCGGCCATTCTGCATGCGCCCCTGGTAAGCACCATTGCGGTCGTAGAAACGGGTGTTGCCGCTGGCATCGGTTTCGGTGCGGCCCTGGTAGGCACCGCGGCTGTCATAGTAGTTCTCTGCTGCGGCAGGCAGTACAAGAAACAGGAGCAGTGGGAGTGTCCTCATGGCGGGGAGTCGGGTTTGGGGGTGGTCAGTTGACGGTGGCGGTTGTTTCGCCTCTGGCCAGCCGGATGTGGAGCTGGTCGCCGGTGGCAAGGTCTGCGGCATTGCGCGCGAGTCGGCCATCCGGGGTGCTGACAAGGGCGAACCCGCGGTCGAGCGCATTCTGGGGGCTGGCTGCGGTGATGCGTGCAGCCAGATTTTCGAGCCGTGCGTGGTGGGATGCAAGGCGGGTGTGCAGATTGTGCAACAGGAGCTGGTGCTTGTGCTGCAGCTGGGTGGCGGCGTGGCGGATGCGCTGCAGAACGGCGCTGGAGGAGAGGCGTGCGCGGCAGAGGGACAGGCGGCTGCGTTCCTGCTGCAGGCGGGTCTGCAGGGTGGTGTGCAGGTCTTCGGTCAGGGAGTCGAGTTGTTGCTGGTAGGGAGCCAGGAGTTCCAGCGGATTGCCCAGCCGGCTTTGCTGTACCAGTTTGAGCCGGAGCCGCGCCATCTGGAGGCTGCGGGTGAGTTGCTGGCGCAGGTGCTGGCCGGTGGCTGCCAGCCTTGCTCGGAGCTCGGCGGCATCGGGCGTAGTCAGTTCGATGGCGGCGGTGGGGGTGGGGGCGCGCAGGTCTGCTACAAAGTCGGCTATGGTGAAGTCTGTTTCATGCCCCACGGCAGAGACGACCGGTACAGGGCAGGCGGCTATGGCGCGGGCCAGTACTTCTTCGTTGAAGCACCAGAGGTCTTCCAGACTGCCGCCGCCGCGGGCAATGATGATGTAGTCTGCTGCGGGCATGCCGTAGCGGTCGGGGTTTCCCAGTTGCTCCAGCGCACGGACGATACCCAGTTCTGCGCCTTTTCCCTGTACTTGTACCGGGTAGAGGTAGACCTGCATCCACGGGGCGCGCTGCTCGAGCCGGTGCCGCATGTCCTGGATGACCGCGCCTGTGGCACTGGTAACCAGGGCTACGCTTTGGGGAAAGCGGGGCAGGGGGCGCTTGCGGGTGGCATCAAAGAGCCCCTCGGCTGCCAGCCGGGCCTTGAGTGCTTCGAATTGCTGCTGCAGGGTGCCGATGCCGGCTTCCCTGACGGAATCAACGATGAATTGCAGGGCACCCCGGCCTTCCCATACTGTGGCCTTACCGCGCAGTTCCACCTGCATGCCTTCCCTCAGCTGCAGCCGCATGCTGCGCGCACGAAAGGCATAGAGCGCACATTGCAGCTGGCAATGGGCATCTTTGAGGGTGAAATAGATGTGACCGCTGCTGGCTGTCTTGCAGGAGCCGATTTCGCCTGTGACGCTCTGCTCGCCGATGTTGACCTCTACAGCTTGTTTTAACCGGCAGACCAGCTCTGTTACCGAAAGGGGCATACAGATTTACAAAGTACAATGTACGATGTGCAAATGAGAAGTTTCACGAACCTCCGGTTCGCAGGTTTAAAATTGTACCTTGTCCATTGTAAATTGTGCTTTACCGTTGGTTGGGGTCCTGCCAGGCGGGGTCGAATCCCTTGGCGTAGGTGAAGAGGTCGCGGTGGATGTACTCGTAATACGTTTCGCGGGCTTCGTCATCCAGTTTGTACCAGATGGCTACGTTGAGGGCGCGGGCAACCTTCTGCATCATCTTGAGGGTCAGCTCGCGGCCCTGGCGGGCTTTCTGTACCTGCTTGTGGGTGAGCTGTTCGGTGGAGACAGTCACAAGGTCGTGATTATCCAGCCCCCAGTACTGCATGATGGAGTCAATACGCTGGGTGCCGTGGTTCAGTTCGTTCAATTCGTTCATCTTTAAGGATAATATTGGTTAATGATGTGGGTAGAAGAGGGTATCAGAGCCCCGGTACATGGCGCACATAGAAGCCGCCGCAGGGGCGGGATTCCGTGTACCAGCGGGGACCGACACCACGGCTGGTGCCGGTGGTGTCGAAGCGCATACCGGCAATCACCAGGAAGACATGCCCGCGTTTGGCGTAGACAGTCAGCCATTTGCCGAAACCGGGATGCCCCCATTTGAGGAAATCGCGGGAGGAAGGGTAGACATCCTTCTTCAGCATGCCGCATTCGTGCAGAATGAAGGCAACGGAGCCGGAGCAGTCATAGGCCCTATCGTGGTGCTTTCCATGACCGCCTCCCAGGCGGTAGGGTTTCCCCACAATCTTGTTGCCGGCGGCAATGGCCTTCTTGATGCGGGCAGGGGCCTTGTAAGGTACTGTCACCTTGCCATTGCGGAGTTTTTTCGGGGTGTAGCCTGCCTGGTACACGTACTTGGGAGTGCGTGCATTGCTGTTCAGCTGCTGCTGGCAGCCATGAAAGCTGAATGCCAGCAGGAGGCTCAGAAGGATGGTGAGAAGTCTATTCATGCGAGGCATTATTATAGTATATTCTAACACATAACCCTGCATTGGCAAGCTGAAAACGGAAGGAAGAAGAGGAAAAAATGCCGCCGCAGGCCTCCTGTTCGGAGAATCTGCGGCGGCATGCGGGAAATTGCATGTTGGACTTCTGAAACGGAGTAACGGGGGATTTTGAATATGCAGGAATCTGCGGGCTGTCAGCCTGCTTTGCTTGTCTGCTGATTCTTAATCCCTGATCCTTAAACCTATTAAACAAGTCCCTGGGCAATCATGGAGTCTGCCACCTTCACGAAGCCGGCAATGTTGGCACCGGCGACGTAGTTGGTGAAGGTGTCTGTGCAGTCCTTGGAGTATTCGCGGGCGTGGTTGTAAGCGTTCTCATGAATGTTCTTCATGATGTTGAACAACTTGGCATCCACTTCCTCGCTGCTCCAGCTCAGGCGCATGCTGTTCTGGCTCATTTCGAGGCCGGAGGTGGCCACGCCACCGGCATTGGCAGCCTTGGCCGGGCCATAGAGAATCTTGGCGGCCAGGTAGTTGTTGATGCCTTCGAGGTCGGTGGGCATGTTGGCACCTTCAGCCACGAGCATACAACCGTTCTTGATAAGGGTGGCGGCTTCTGCGCCGTTGATTTCGTTCTGGGTGGCGCAGGGGAAAGCGCAGTCGCAGGGAATGCTCCAGGGACGCTGGCCTTCGAAGTACTGGGCGCTCTTGAAGGCATCTGCGTATTCCTTGATGCGGCCACGGCGCACATTCTTGAGCTCCATAATCCAGGCAAGCTTTTCAGCGTTGATGCCCTCGGGGTCGTAGATGTAGCCGTTGGAGTCGGACATGGTGACCACCTTGGCACCGAGCTGGTTGAGTTTTTGCACAAGATACTGGGCCACGTTGCCGGAACCGGAGACCACGCACACCTTGCCAGAGAGGTCGTCGTTGCGGGTGGCAAGCATGTTCTGGGCAAAGTAGACGGTGCCGTAGCCTGTGGCTTCAGGGCGGATGAGGGAGCCGCCCCAGTTCAGGGACTTGCCGGTGAGCACACCGGTGAACTCGTTGCGGATGCGCTTGTACTGGCCGTAGAAATAGCCGATTTCGCGGGCACCCACGCCGATGTCGCCGGCGGGAACGTCGGTGTCAGCGCCGATGTGGCGGCAGAGCTCGGTCATGAAGCTCTGGCAGAAGCGCATGACTTCGGCATCGCTCTTGCCCTTGGGGTCGAAGTCGGCGCCGCCCTTGCCACCGCCCATGGGCAGGGTGGTGAGGGAGTTCTTGAAAATCTGCTCGAAACCGAGGAACTTGAGGATACCCAGGTTGACAGAGGGGTGGAAGCGGAGGCCTCCTTTGTACGGGCCGATGGCGCTGTTGAACTGGACGCGGTAGCCGCGGTTTACATGAATCTTGCCAGCGTCATCCTGCCAGGGAACGCGGAAAATGATGGTGCGTTCGGGCTCTACGATGCGCTCGAGGATGCAATTGTCTTCGTACTTCTTATTGGCGGAAAGTACAGGTTCAATGGTGGAAATAACTTCCTGTACGGCCTGGAGGAACTCGGGCTCACTGGCGTTTTTTGCGCGAACCTGTTCCAGCACTCGTGTGGTGTAATCAGACATAAATGTATGGGCTTGTCTGGGTTGCCCGGCTCCGGCCTGTTCGGCGGGTGCCGCGGTCAGACGCGCGCATTATATCAAAAAGTTGCCGTTTGGAAAGACTTTTTTCAAAAAAATCTCTAAACAGTTGGGCTTTGTCAATGCAGTATGCCTTCCTGGCTCAACTCTGCGGCAAGTTGCTGCACATCATCCAGGGGCAGCGTGTCTGAGCTTATTCTCAGCGTTCTGCTCCCGGCTTGCAGGATGATGCTGCAGCTCTCTGTGCCCTGGGTGCGGGTCTCCTGCAGCTGGGTGCTGGTCAGTTGCTCCCAGAGCAGGGTTGTGCTGCCCAGCAGGCTGCGGCGGGTGATGCCCCGTGGGGTCACTATGTAGCACAGCAGGGCATAATGGGCGGCCCACACCGGGGTGATGATGGCGGCGAGTATGGCGGTTACTTGCTGCCAGAGGGTGTCTTTGCTGCAAAGTACATAGATGGCAGCGGATACTACCATAATGGCGGCCCCGGTGTACAGCCCGGCATTGGCGCAGCGGAGGGTTCGGTCGGTGGGCATGGCGGAGACTGGGGAGAAATGAACTGCCCCGCAGGACGCAGGGCAGTAGAGGAAAATCAGGCCTGGAAATGGGCCTCGGGTGAATCGGCCGGCACAATCTTGATTTCCACAGGGGCCATATCGGTATAGTCGTTGCCGGGTTTCGGGCGGTATTTCACATCGATGGGTTTCACGAAGCCGCCGCGGTAGTAATCTTCCACCGCACGGGTGATGTAGACCGGCAGATCCATGACGGAGTGCTGGAAGAATTTCTTGGCCACGTGGTTCTGGGTGCGGATGCAGCCGTGGGAGAGACGCTGGCCGGCCACCACTTTTCCGGTGTGCAGGCCTACGCCGTCCGGGGTGAAGCGGTGCCAGTAGGGCATGCCGGCGCCTTCGAAGGTGTGGCCTTCGGGAAGCCCGTGTGCGAGGTCGGCGTTGCTGTTGGTCACCTTGCCGGTGGCATCGATGAATTTGCCGTAGCGGCTGGATTTATGATCTTCGTTCTTCTCAATGATGCGGAATACACCGGTGGGGGTTTCGTGACCATTGGTGCCGGTGGAAACAGCCCAGTCCAGCGCAACGCGGCCGTTCACATAGAGGCGGGCGCGCTGCTGCGGAATGCAGATGACCAGCTTGGAATTGGCGCGGGTCACCTTTTTGAGAAGCTCGTCATCGGCAAAGTGTTCGAGGGTAAGGGGGTAATTTCTGGAAGCGGCAAAGTGCTCGTGAGTGCCGGCGGGATAGTTGTTCACGTAGGTCGGGAGCTCCTTGCCCGGCAGGTTGAGCGGATTGGGTAGCTGCAGCTGTGCGGCGGTCTGCATCCCGGTCTGCATGCCGTTCTGTACCCCGTTCTGCACCAGCGGATACACGCCGGGCTGCATGTTGTGGGTTGTACTTTCGTACATGGTTTCGTAATTCTGCGAACAGGCAGCCAGGAGCAGGGCTGCGAGAGGGGCGGGAAGAATGTGTTTCATGAGACTATTATCGGGACGTGGGGATGCGGAGGGTGGTGCCTACCTTGATGGTGTTTGCGGTGGTGGGCGTGAGCCCGTTGGCCTGCATGAGTACGGCAGGCTGGACGTTGAAACGGCGGGCTATGCCGTAAAGGGTGTCGCCTTTCTGCACGATGTAGGTGCCGGGTGCGGTGACAGCGGTGACAGCGGTGGCAGCAGGGGCGGCGGGGGTGTACTTGGTGCCAGCCTTGGGGATGACCAGCATCTGGTTGATTTTAAGCGGTACATCTGCGCTTGCCATGCCATTGGCCTGCACCAGTGCGCGCACAGAGGTGCCATAGCGGCGGGCCAGAGCGCTGAGGGTGTCCCCCTTCTGCACCATGTGTACTGCCGGGGTGCCGGAGGGCGGGGTGGTGGCAGGTTGCTGCTGGGTGGCCGCACCGGGCTGCTGCTGAGTAACAGCACCGGGGACGGGTGCCGGTTCCTCCTCTGTTTCGCGGGGGATGGATGCCTCGGGAATCTGCACAGGCGCCGGGGTTGACTGGTAGTGGCGTCCGCTTCCTGTGTCGATGACGACATCATCCTCCATGACGGGGGCGGCGGCATCCTGCCACCAGGTGAAATCCAGACTTCCGTCCTTGACCACGCAGGAGCTGAGTAGCAGCGCCGAGGTGGTCAGGGCAGAGAGTCTGAATGCAGGGCGAAGGGCCATAATCCGGCAGTAGTTTGGGCGTTCAGCTTAACGCTTACGCTTGGTCTTCTTGGAAACCGTGGAGGTTTTGCTGGGAATGACAATCCTGGTGCCGGGCTGTACCTTGTTGGCCTGGGCCATGGTCATGTTGTTGGCTTTCAGCAGGGCTGCCAGGCTTACACCATGCTTGGCGGCTACCTTGGAAAGCATATCGTTCTTCTTCACGATATAGGTGGTAGTTACCTGCGTGGGCTTGTTCTTGCTGGCCTTGTAGCCCTTGGGCGTGAAGCGTACCTTGATGGTCTGGCCGGGGTGGATGATATCGCCCTTGATGCCGGAATCCTTGCGGATCTGAGCAATGGTGGTGTTGCTGCGCTTGGCGATTTCGTACAGGTTATCGCCGGGGCGTACCTTATACACAACGAGGGCGGGCTCGCTCACCTTCTTCACCTTCTTGGCGGTGCTCTTAGTGGTCTTGGCGGGCTTGGATGCTGTGTTAGTAGCAACGGCGGTTGCAGCAGGACGCGGGGCCGGGGCGGCAGTGGTGCTGTTTTCCGGCATGGCGTAGGGGTCAAAATCATCCGCTACGTGGGAATCCACCACTGTGTCGTCTGCTGCCACAGCAGGCTGGTTCTGGCTGGTGATACCATTGGAAACGGCCATGGATTCACCCGGCTCAGGCGTGGCGTAGTGGTTGCGGTTCATTTCGGGCGTGCGTTCTCCTGCGGGAACCTGGTATGTGGCATCGCCCTCCAGTACCCAGGGGGGGAGTTCTTCATCGCCAATGGCTACTTCGCTCATGGGCATGGCTTCTTCATAGCCGAGTGTGTCGCTATTGTTGCGGAAATAGCTGCAGGAAGAAAGGGTCGCAAGCATGCCAACCCCCAGACTAATGACAGTAAGGCTTCTCTTCATACGGGGAATACACTACCAGAGACAGGGCCGGAAAGCAAGCCTTTTTGCTCTTCCTCGCGCATGTGCAGGAAACTTTTGGGCAACTTTGCGTCATGGATGAAAAAAATGTATTTACCTGCGTCTGGTAATATGCTAGTGTAAAGGTATGACATCGCTCCTTATTCCGGAGGGGTGCACCAACCTTAACGCAACAACACACGACGATTATGAATCTCGAAGGAACCAAGACTGCGAAGAATCTCGCCATTGCCTTTGCTGGTGAGGCTCAGGCCTATACCAAGTATCAGTACTACGCATCCAAGGCCAAGAAGGATGGCTATGTACAGATTTCCGAGCTGTTTGAAGAGACGGCCCGCAACGAGAAGGAGCACGCCAAGCTCTGGTTCAAGGCTCTGCATGATGGCGGCATTCCCAGCACCATGCAGAATTTGAAGGATGCTGCCGCTGGCGAGAATTACGAATGGACGGATATGTATGCCACCTTTGCCAAGGAGGCCCGCGAAGAAGGTTTCGAGGAGCTTGCCGTGCTTTTTGATGGTGTGGCTGCTGTGGAGAAGCACCACGAGGAGCGCTACCGCAAGTTGCTGGCCAACATTGAGGAGGGTATTGTATTCTCCCGCGATGGTGATGTCATCTGGCAGTGCGGTAACTGCGGCCACATCCAGATTGGCAAGAAGGCTCCGGCCATCTGCCCGGTATGCGACCACGCACAGGCTTATTTCCGCATTGAGGCGGTCAACTACTAAAGAATTCAACTGCACCCGCCGGGGCCTGGTCTTCGGCGGGTGTATTGTTTCCCGGGATTATGTGGCAGGCAAATAAAGTCAGCATAATTATCCTCATCATAGGGTTTGCCATTCTGGGCGGGGTATACTGGTATCTGGCCCCGCAGGATAAGCTGGTGGCAGAGCGTGTGCTCTACACCGGAATCTGCGCCCTGTTGTTTGTTGTGGCGCTGGCAAACTGGCTCAGCCTGCGGAAGTAGGCAAAACAGAAAAGAGCAAAGGACGAGGTTCAATTGAGAAAATTGAAAAGTATCGCAAGCTTCTGGCTTGCCCGGATTCAGGCTGTGGTCAGGGCGCAGGGAATGTCATGAATTGCACCTTGTAAATTGTACTTTTACCTGTAGGTCTTGCAGCGGTTCAGCCAGCCGCCCAGCCAGCGTTTTTCGCCCCGGCTGGCGGGAGAATTGGCTACGCGCCGTGTGAGAACGGCTGCCGCAGCGCGTGAAAACTCAGCCGTGGCAGCGCGGCCGGTGGGGCAGCCCTCCATTTCTTCCAGAACCTGCAGCAGCCCCCATCCCTGGCCCTGGTAGCGTTCTGTTGTTTTGAGCCCTTCGCCTTTGAAGTTGACATAGTCCACCAGGCAATACATCCCCTGGGTAGTGGCAGAAAGCGCGTTGTAACGAGCCGCAATAACGCGGGGCTGGCTGCTTTGCTGTATCATGCGGCGCAGGGCCAGGCGTGAGCGCCACATGATAAAGCGGGTCTGAATCCCGACATTGGCAGCCAGCCAGCGGCGCATGGCATCTGCCCTGCCGCTGTGGTCTGCCAGAAAAGCCGCTTTGCCGGACCAGGGAGCAGGTCCATCAAAATACCCTGGCACCTGCACCCCATTGGCACGGGCGTAGCGCACGAAGGTGGGAAAACTTTCATCGAAAGCCTCCTGCACCCCGGCCGGATACCATATGAAATGCCCGATACCCAGGGAGGGGAAGGCCTCGCCCTCGTTCCAGGAGACCAGCCCCTGCACGGAGCCGGCGCATTCATTGGCCCAGATGCGCCGCCCGAGTTCCTGCGTATTCACTGCGCCGGAGGACGGCCGGGCCGGAGCTGTGGCCTGTGTGGCACAGGAGACCAGGGAAAGAGCAAGCAGGGGAAGCATGAAGAATCTCATGCCTGCTATTTTAGCAGCCCGGCCAAGGGAGTAAAGCATGCTTTCTGCCTGTATGCAAACTTTTGTGCGGAAAAATCTGCCTTTGTGCTTGACATGGTTTCTGCCCTGTGTTACATTTCCGCACCGCCATGCGGTCAGTGTGCTTTGTATCACGGCACCACGCGGGCGAGAAACAACCGAATATATACATTTTTAGATATGGTAGCAATCCGTCTTAACCGTCAGGGGTCCAAGGACCGTCCTTTCTACAAGATCGTTGTCGTTGACAGCCGTTCCCGCCGCGATGGCGATTTCATCGAGCAGGTGGGTACTTACAACCCCATGGCTGAGGGCGAAAACTACACGCTGAACCTGGAGAGCGTGGAGAAGTGGATCGCCAATGGTGCCCAGCCCTCCGAGACTGTGGCTTCCATCATCAAGAAGGTTCGCGCCGCCAAGGCCTAAGCTTTCTTAAGAAACCTTTTTACAGGTTGTTTCAGAACGAGCCCCGATGCCTAACGGCACCGGGGCCGTTCTGCGTTTGGGCACAGGGGTTAATCTGCTGCCAGGGGGGGGAGGGAATGCTGCTGTTACAAGCGATGGAAGATGCGGAAAATGGCAGAAAACAGACCGCGGCCGTAATAGAGGGAGTACCAGATGGACTTGCATATCGGCACGGTGATGAACATGACCATGGCGATGACTGTGCTGCGAATGCGCGATTCGGAAGTGATTTCGTGGTAGCTGCGGCTAAAGAGGATATAGAGCTCATATACAGCAATGAGAATACCTGTGTTGCAGCCCATAAAAATAATCGGGAAGTGTTC
>JAEIGA010020348.1_pt1 | contig 10119 bp, 9 predicted proteins | sample 9270691 | NCBI WGS metagenome assembly JAEIGA01 (sample SAMN17057246, study PRJNA624740) | gut metagenome | biome: biome; isolation source: fecal sample | host: Bos grunniens | place: China: Xizang | collected 2019
AATCAACCAGATCGGCAATCTTAGGTTCCTTTGCGTCTGTTGTGTTGACAGTATATGTAAGTCTGAAATGTTGATTAAGTACAACCGATTTTGGGGCCGATGCTATAAAAGTCACATCATCGGCAAGGAGGTTGCCGATGACTGCCATTAACAGCAATGTTGTCAGAAATATTCTTTTCATCTATATATTGGTGTTTTATGCGATTTGTACGTTTGGGGGTTACCAGTTTTTCTCAAGGTCAATCTTTATTCCCTGAGCAGCTTTCTTCTCCATTTCGTCACGGAGTTCCTTCTCATCCTGCATCAACGCTTCAAGCATTCGTTCATAATTCTCTTTCTTGTCCTGTTGTTGCTGCTGGTTCTGATTCTGCTGTTGTTGCTCCTTGTCCTGATTCTGCTGCTCTTGCTGCTGGTTCTGTTCCTGCTCCTGCTGTTGTTGCTGATCCTGATTCTGCTGCTCTTGCTGATCCTGATTCTGGTCCTGCTGATTCTGATTCTGTTTCAACAGATATTGCACGACAGCAAGGTTGTAACGTGTATTCTCGTTCTTAGGGTCATTGCGCAGGGCTTCTTTATATGCCGATTCTGCCTCCTTCAACAGCTCGCGATGGTGATAGGTCAATCCAAGGTTGTGGCTTGACTTGGCAAGCATTTCTTTGTCTTCATTCTCCTTGCTCTCTACGGTGCTCTTCAGCAGCATTCTTTGCGCTTCAAGATACCTCATGTGTATCAAGGTGTCATTAATCATTGCCTCCTGTGTGTTCCCTGATTTGATATCCTGATAGTTCATGAGAAGGAGGTTGGTGCCGTTGTTGTATGTGGATACTGCATTTGTGGTATCCATGCTGTAAGCCCTTCCATACTCAATCATGGCATCATCGTAGAGACTGTCGTTATGTAGTCCGTTACCCGATATCAGATGCTCATTGATGCTCTTTACCAGTGGGGAACCATAGGCAAATAGCGAATATATCAGATATGCGGCCACCAACGCTGCAACGGTTGCCAATGTTATGATTATATATTTTTTGTTGGAACTTTCCATACTTCAAAATCTCATTAATTCCCGGTTTTATTTCCTCTCCTGTTTTTTGGACGTGAAACGTAATCGATGACAGCAATGGTTATGCTGTCTGCAAATAGCAGTACAAGTACAATTGCTGCTATGGCACCGAACTGTTCACGGAACTTCGTATAGACTTCATTCTTGACTTCACCTTTGGTAAGCTTGTCGAGTTCCTTCTCTATGAATTCCTGTGCATTGTTGGTGTTGTCCACTCTTACATAGGTCCCGTTTCCGGCTGCGGCTATGCTCTGTGCCATGGCTTCGTTCAGTTTAGTGACTACGATGTTGCCTTCGCGGTCACGCAGGAACTCTCCTGTCTTTTCGCCGGGAATCCTTCCACCTTTGGAGGTTCCTATTCCCATCACATATACCTTTATACCTTGCTCGGCAGCCATTTTGGCAGCCTCTTCGGCGCCGCCTTCATGGTTCTCGCCATCGGTTATGAGTATAATTGCCTTTCCTATGTTTCTGTTGTCACTGAAACTCTTTGTGGCAAGGTCTATTGCTTCACGCACATCGGTTCCCTGACGCTTGATGAGTGAAGGTGTCACTTGGTTGAGGAACATGTTCGCCGACACGTAGTCGTTTGTTATGGGCAACTGCACAAAGGCGTCTCCGGCAAAGACTATCAGCGAAAACTTGTTTCCTTTTGTCTGCGCAATCATGCGTGAGATAAGTCTCTTGGCTTTGTCCAGGCGGCTTGGTACAATGTCCTCGGCCTTCATGGAGTTGGAAATGTCCAACGCAACGACAACCTCCACGCCTTTTGATACTACGGTCTCTTTTTTGGTACCGTATCTGGGACGCGCCAGCATGAACATGGTTAGTACAAAAGACGAAAGTAGAATCCAGAATGTAATTCGTGAACGCAAAACCGCGGTACGTGGCAGCAGGGCCTTCATCAGTTCCTTGTCGCCGTACTGTTCAATGTTTTTCTTTCGCCTGTGATTCGAATATATATATACCGCTATCAGTAGTGGAACTACCAATAGAAAGTACATGAATATAGGGTCTTTAAATGTCATATCATCAGTGCTTTATGAAATTCTTCTTATAACAGCGTATCGTATCAGTATTTCCAGGAGTATGGATACTGCTGCTACAAGAGCAAATACCTGATACAACTCAAGATACTCCTTGTACTCCTGTACGTTCAGTTTGGTGCGTTCAAGCTTGTCTATCTCCTGGTATATCTTGCTCAGACTCTCCTTGTCAGTTGCACGGAAGTATTTTCCGTCAGTGACAGCGGCAATGTCCATGAGTGTCGTCTCGTCAATCTCTACAGGGACATCCTGTACTCCGTAAGGTGTTGGATAAGGTGCCGTCTTCTTGTCGGTTCCTACACCTATGGTATATATCCTTATGCCATATTCCTTTGCCATCTCTGCCGCCGATTCAGGGCTTATCTCTCCCCTATTGTTTATACCGTCGGTCAACAGGATTATCACCTTTGACTTTGCTTCGCTGTCCTTGAGGCGCAGCACGCTGTTGGCTATACCCATTCCAATGGCCGTTCCGTCATCTATGATTCCTTTGGCGGCTATCTCGCAATCGACAGCGCTTATCATGTTTGAAAGCGCATTGTGGTCTATGGTGAGAGGACATTGGGTAAAGCTCTCTCCTGCAAAGATGGTAAGTCCGATATTGTCATGTTGTCTGCCTGCAACAAACTCCTTGGCAACATCCTTGGATGCTTCGAGCCTGTTGGGTTTGAGGTCCATGGCCAACATACTTGTAGAGACATCACTTGCAAGCATTATGTCAATGCCTTCAATGTTGCGTTCTTCCCAGAAATCGGCAGATTGCGGGCGGGAAAGTACAATTATTATCATTGAGAGAGTAATTACTCTCAGGATGAACGGCACATGCACAAGGTAGTTCCTGAAACTCTTTATATTCCCGGCGAAAGGAAGTGTCGTAGAGACCTTCATCGACGGTTTGAGTTTCCGGCCCATGAGTATATACCACAGCGTATAGGCTATAAGTGGTATAAAGAGCAGCAGATATGCTATATTCGAAAAAATCATTTTGTATCGTTAACTAAACATGTTGTACAAATCGGCTGTCAGCAGGAATGTGACAGCTGCAATGATAATCGCAAGAACAACAATTACGGCAATGAGGATGCGTTTTTGAAGCAATGAACGTTCATTCTTTATCTTAACTTCTGTGGGTTGTGTAACCTTCTCCTCCTCAATGTTCTTTGTTCCGTTTACAAATTCAATGGCACTTGACATGTTGTGCTCGTTCTCAAGAGTGGTAGGTTTCATCTTTGCGAACTTCACAAGGTCGGCCACTTCAAGAATCTCACGCAGTTCCTTGATGCTCTCCTTGTCCTTTATCTTGAGCATCTCCTCGACGATTTCCGATGTGGTCATCTCCTGTGCATCAAAACCGTAGCGGTTGTGCATGTACTCTCTGAGCACATCGGTAAGTCTTGTGTAGTACTCCTTCTCGTTACCCTCGGCTTTAAGTGTGGTATCCTGCTTGATTTCGTCAATCCTCTTCATTGCAGCAATGTGTGAAGGTACCTTTGGCTTGATCTTTACAATCCGTATTACAGGCTTGTTCTTGATTACCCTTATCGTGGTCCACACAAATACGGCAACTACTATTGCAAGCAAAATGCCAAGATATACTGCATCGCGTATCTCCTCCCATGTGAGTTCTACATCAACAATTGTAGCAGGGCCTGCAATGTTGTTGATGTTCGCCGTGTCAATCTCTACGCTGTATACGTCAAGCACCAGCCTGTTCGATGCAAAGGTGTCGTTGTCAACCACTACGTTGAACGGCGGTATCACATACCTTGTGCTGTCGAATGATGTAATGAGATACTCCTGGACGAATCTTTTTCTTTTGCCGCCGTCAATATCCTGGTCGTATGCCTTGCTTTCAAGTATCTCAATGCCTTCAACGAGCAGGGAGTCCTTCAGGGGCGGCAGCTGCACGTCGTGCCCGGCATCGACACTTAAGTCGAGTGTCGCTCTGGTCTGCTCTCCTATCCTCATTGCAAAGGTGTCAAGCTTGGCATTCAGCACAACATTCTGGGCATCAATAGCCGATGTCTGTAGAATAAAAATTGAGAATAAAATATATAATATTCTATTTTTCATTGTTTTAAATAACTTTTGTTGATGTGAATGACAAACTATCCGCGTTGTGCGAAAAGATTCATCAGCGCCTTCACATAATCGCCGTCGGTGCGTATTGACACATAGTCCACACGGCTCCTCTTCAAAGTATCTTCAACTTTTGCTTTCTGGTTCCTCCACCACTCTCTTTGGGCATTCTGTACCTTGGATGACGAGGTGTCTATGAACAGTTCCTCGCCGGTCTCAGCGTCACGTACCTTTATGAGACCTACTCGTGGCAACTCGGCCAACCTGCGGTCATAAACTTGTATTGCAACGACATCGTGCTTGCGGTTTGCAATTGTCATGGCATTGCGGTAATCTCCATTGTCAATGAAATCGCTTATGACAAATGCCGTGCAGCGCTTCTTTAACGCGTTGGTAAGGAACTGCAACGGCACTGTAATGTCGGTCCTTGAACTTTGAGGTTCAAAGTCAAGCAGTTCCCTTATTATATAAAGGATGTGTTTCCTGCCCTTCTGTGGCGGAATGAACTTTTCGACCCTGTCGGTGAAGAAGATTACACCAATCTTGTCATTGTTCTGAATGGCCGCAAATGCAATTGTAGCTGCAATTTCGGTAAGCATGTTGCGCTTGGTCTGCTTTGATGTACCGAAATCGAGACTCTCCGAGAGGTCAATGAGCAGCATGACTGTGAGTTCGCGTTCCTCCTCGAATACCTTGATAAACGGTTTGTTGAAGCGTGCTGTCACGTTCCAGTCGATATCACGGACATCGTCGCCATATTGGTATTCACGCACCTCGCTGAATGACATACCACGACCCTTGAAGGCCGAGTGGTACTCTCCTGCAAAGATGTTGTGCGAGAGGCCACGCGTCTCTATCTCAATCTTGCGGACTTTCTTTATGAGATCATTTGTCTCCATAAACAACGATTAGGGCACCTCGACGCGGTTCAGTATCTGATTCACAATCTCGTCTGTTGTCATGTTGCTTGCTTCGGCCTCATAGCTCAAGCCGATGCGGTGGCGCAGAACGTCATGTGCGACAGCTCTGACATCCTCAGGAACAACATACCCTCTGCGTTTGATAAATGCATAAGCACGAGCAGCTAACGCCAAATTGATTGAAGCGCGAGGTGAAGCACCGAATGATATCATATCCTTCAATTCGCCAAGGCCGTACTTCTCGGGGAAACGTGTTGCAAACACAATGTCAACGATGTACTGTTCAATCTTCTCGTCAAGATATACCTGACGTACAACCTTGCGCGCCTCTACTATCTCCTCGGGCTTGAGTATAGGTTTCACCTGAACCTTCTCACCTGCAATGTTCTGGCGGATGATTCTCTTCTCCTCGGAAAGTTCGGGGTATGTGATTACAACTTTGAGCATGAAACGGTCGACCTGTGCCTCGGGTAGCGGATATGTACCTTCCTGTTCAATTGGGTTCTGTGTTGCAAGCACAAGAAATGGCTGTGGCATCTTGAATGTCTCCTTGCCAATTGTTACCTGGCGTTCCTGCATTGCCTCAAGGAGAGCACTCTGAACTTTTGCAGGAGCACGGTTAATCTCATCGGCAAGAACGAAGTTTGCGAAAATGGGACCGCGTTTTACCTTGAACTCCTCACTCTTCTGGCTGTAGACCATTGTACCTACAACATCGGCAGGCAGAAGGTCGGGAGTGAACTGTATGCGGCTGAAATCTGCGTCAACCAAATCGGAAAGTGTCTTTATGGCAAGTGTCTTTGCAAGACCGGGAAGACCCTCAAGAAGCACATGGCCATCGGCAAGAAGACCGATGAGCAATGATTCCACCAGATGTTTCTGACCGACGATTACCTGGTCCATACCTGCCTGCAGATTGGTGATGAAACCACTCTGCCTTTCAATCATCTCATTCAATTCGCGAATGTCTATTGTTGAACTCATAGCTGTATTTTGTATTATTCTGTTTTAGTTTCTGACAAAATTACTGCAATTGTCTAGTAATTGGTGTTAATTTTCTAAAAAGAGATTTAATCAGTGTTATGCATAACATTCTTTAACGTTACAACACTACTCTTTGGGGCGCAGTTCAGGAATTGCCAACTTCATTCCAACTGCAATACCATAAGGTTTCTTGAGCCCATTGTGTTTTGCGATGTAAGGCCATAGTTTCCTGCTGCCATAGTAGGTGTTCGAGATCTTCGCCAGGCGTTCGTCCTCTGCAACTGTATGAACTGCAAACTCCCCGGTCATTGTATACAATGTGGTATCGGCGTCAGTAATCTCCTTGTCGCTTTTTGCAGCAAGCTCATCTATAAGGATAAATGTGTAGACGTCGGGAACCTCGTTCACCTCTTGAACCGAACCGTTCTCATCCTGTTTCTCCTCTTTTATAGAAAGGAGTGTATCTGTTGGCTCTCCTATCGTAATCACCGGTTCTTCAACTATCACAGCCGGTGTTGCCTGAATTGTGTCAGTCACTATTCCTGCATTGCAATCCACAACTTCATCGTTATGTTCTCTGCTCATTCTGTTGATAGCAATGAATCCGACAGCTGCTCCCAGTATAAAAAAGAGGAAAAAACGCAATCCGCTTTTCTTTTTGGCCGGAGCAGCCGGCTTTTCAGTTCTGCTTTCAGGCTGTACATCGGCTACAACTTCTTCATTTTGAGGTTCTGCCGTTACATCTGCTTCAACAGCTGTCTTTTCTTCTGTGTTTCCAATGCTCTTAACTTCATCGGCCGCTGCCACAGAGGGAGCATCATCTTCTTCTGTCTCTTGCTCACCGGGCTCCTCAACAGGCAGTTCCTCTTCCATAGCATTGCCGCTGACCGGAGTCTGGACTGTGCTTTCCGATTCCTCTCTGCACTGCTCTTCTTCTATCTGGAGAACCGCTGTTACCTCTGGTGTATCATCTCCATTCTCACGGGGCATCTCCTCTTCAACTTCACGGACATCAAATTTTTCGGCAACAGGAGTCTCTGCCGTATCCTCATTTATAACAGATATTGATTCTTCGGTGTCATTATCAACGCTTACCTCATCATCACTGTAGTTCTCATCAACCTCAACTGGCTCGAACATGGCAAAAGGACGGTTTACACTCTCCTTGAGGCTCTCGGCCGGGATGAATGTCAACTTCTTGTGCCCTTTGATTTCAAACTTCTCTCCTGTATTCACATTGACACTGTAGCGGTCGGCTACATCGGTAATCTTGAATGTGCCAAGACCGTTTATCTTGACAATACCTTCCTGCTCAAGTCCTTCTATGATTATATCGAAAAGAGCCTTGGTAAATGCATCGGCCTTTGTAAGCGACAGCCCTGCATCCTTGGCAAGCATGGCGCTAAGGTCGGAATGGTTCAGTTTTTCACTCATAGTCCAACTCCTTTCAGTTTATTTGAATTTATCCTTAAGTTTGCTGCTGGGGCGGAATACAGGCTGAATTTTTGGCGGTACCAGGAAACGTTGCCCAGTCTTTGGATTGACAGAAAGGCGTTCCTTGCGCATCTTTGTCTCAAGAACTCCGAATCCCGAAATATTAATCTGGTCACCCTCCTTCAGCCTTTCATTTATTACATTTATAAATGAGTCGACGTTGGCGGCAGTTTCGGCGGATGTCATTCCGCACCTTTTCGACAGTTTTGTGATAAATTCCTTGTTATTCATTGTCTTTGTGTTTTTGTCGGCTTGACACGACACCTTTCACGATGTCTCATTCGTTGACGGTTCCCATAAGGTCGAACTCTGTGGAATCGGTGATGAGCACGTTGTAGAATGCTCCAATCTCCAAATCCTTCTCATTACGGCTTATGAGTACCTCTGTATCCACATCGGGAGAGTCATACTCCGTGCGTCCTACATAGTAGTCGCCTTCGATGCGGTCTATTATGGTGCGGAAACTCTTTCCGACCTTCTCGTCATTGAGCCTTGTGGAGATTCTCTGCTGCACCTCCATCAGGCGGTCAAGACGTTCCTGTTTCTTTTTCTTTGATATACTGTCCCTGTAGTTCTCGGCTGCATATGTGCCGTCCTCCTCGCAATAGGCGAATGCTCCCAGTCGGTCGAATTTTGCCCATTTTACAAAATCCATCAGTTCCTCGAACTCCTTGTCGCCTTCGCCGGGGAAACCAACCATCATGGTCGTGCGCAGACATATGCCCGGAACCTCCTGACGCATTCTCTCTACAAGGGCATAAGTATCCTCTTTAGTAACATGTCGCTGCATCTTCTTCAGCACCTTGGTGCTTACGTGCTGCAGTGCAATGTCGAGATACTTGCATACGTTTTTTCTCTCACGCATGACGCGCAACAAGTCGTACGGGAAGTTTGACGGATAGGCATAATGGAGTCTTATCCATTCAACGCCCTCGATGTCCGAAATGCGTTCCACAAGTTCGGCAATCGTCTGTTTCTTGTAAATGTCAACGCCGTAAAAAGTTAGTTCCTGAGCAATGATCTGGAACTCTTTCACCCCTTGTGATACAAGATAACGTACCTCGTCGAGAATCTCCTCCATCGGTCGCGACTTGTGCGGGCCTGTTATTATGGGTATTGCACAGTATGCACAATGGCGGTTGCATCCCTCCGAAATTTTCAGGTATGCATAATGGCCGGGAGTCGTGAGCACACGTTCTTGGGCAATCTCATTCTTGTACTCATGCTTGAGGTCGTTGACCAACTCTGTCCAGTTGAACTTGCCGTAGAACCTGTCCACTTGTGATATTTCCTCCTTGAGTTCGTCAAGATAACGTTCTGAGAGGCAACCCATGACGTATAGCTTGTTAAGGTCACCCTCGTCCTTGCGCTGGCAGAACTCAAGAATCATATTGATTGACTCCTGCTTTGCATCGCCTATAAAGCCACAGGTGTTTATTACGGCAATTTCGCCACACGGCTCTTCACTGTCATGTGTGACTTCGTAGCCACACTCCTCAAGCTGACGCATAAGATGCTCCGAATCGACAAGATTCTTTGAGCAACCCATGGTAATTATGTCTACACGGTTTTTCTTCATTGCTTATCCAAAGAGTGAATCAACAAACTCCTCGCGGTTGAATATCTGCAGATGGTCTATCCCCTCGCCAAGACCGATGTACTTCACAGGAATCTTGAACTGGTCGCTGATTCCTATTACCACACCGCCCTTAGCTGTGCCGTCGAGCTTGGTGATGGCTAGTGATGTCACCTCAGTTGCCTTGGTAAACTGTTTAGCCTGCTCGAATGCATTCTGGCCGGTTGAGCCGTCAAGCACAAGCATAACATCGTTGGGTGCTGTAGGTACAACCTTCTGCATAACGTTCTTTATCTTTGTGAGCTCGTTCATGAGACCAATCTTGTTGTGCAGACGACCTGCGGTATCGATGATTACAACATCGGCATTGTTGGCGACTGCCGAAGCCAATGTGTCGTACGCAACCGATGCAGGGTCCGAACCCATATTCTGTTTCACTACTGGAACATCGGCACGACGTCCCCACTCCACAAGCTGCTCTACTGCAGCGGCACGGAATGTATCGGCTGCGCCAAGATAGACCTTCTTGCCGGCCTTCTTGTACTGATGGGCAAGTTTGCCGATTGTGGTTGTCTTGCCTACGCCGTTGACACCCACAACCATAATCACGTATGGCTGGCCGGGAGTCGTTGGGATGTTGAACGTGTCGCCCAGGTCGTTACTGTTGTTCTCCATGAGAAGCTGTGCAATCTCATCCTTGAGCAGTTTGTTGAGTTCCTTTGTGTTCATGAACTTGTCGCGTGCTGCACGTTTCTGCACGCGGTCAATGATTTTCAGTGTGGTCTCTACACCGACATCTGATGTCACAAGAACCTCCTCGAGGTTATCGAGAACCTCGTCATCTATTTCGCTTTTGCCGGCAATTGCACGTGCAATCTTGCCGAATACGCTTTCTTTTGTCTTTGAGAGGCCCTGGTCAAGAACCTCTTTCTTTTCTCTGCTGAAAAAACTGAATAT
>JAEIGA010020349.1_pt1 | contig 10119 bp, 9 predicted proteins | sample 9270691 | NCBI WGS metagenome assembly JAEIGA01 (sample SAMN17057246, study PRJNA624740) | gut metagenome | biome: biome; isolation source: fecal sample | host: Bos grunniens | place: China: Xizang | collected 2019
ATTTAGATAAATATGATAAGAAAATAAGTAATATATGTAATAAATTTATAGATACTTTAAAAAATGAAAAAATTAAAGTTCCCACTTTTAAAACCATTGCAAATTACAATTCACTTAGAGTAAAGTCTACTAAGCTTTACACTAAAGGTAATATAAATTATGAATATTGGAAAAATAGTGAACTTTATAAATATCCATATCATGCAGATATAAATATAGGAATTATAAAGAGTGTATTTGGAAATTTAATTTACAGAATTATTTTAAGAGTAATTAAAAATAAAAAGGGGTTGAAATATAATGAAAGAGGAATTAAAATTACTAAACGATTATCTAAAGAAGAAGGAATTAACTTATACTGAATTTAACGACCTTATTGGAAATTATTTTGTAAAGGAATATGAACAATTAGATGATGATTATTACTTATTAAAAGTTATAAGACCATCTAAGTGTAATCAAGAGGTGTATACTGATTATATAAGAGTAATTGAATAAAGTTAAAATCCATAGAAAAATAAACTTAGGAAAGTTGCAAACTATGTAAAAAATCCTAAGTTTATTTTTTTATAAAATATATATTCTGTGGATAACTTATAATCAAACTATTATTTTGAGCAACGGATGTATCCGTAGCGGTAGCAAAGTGCTTTGACGATACATCTCTCGAGTGAAGCGAGCTATATACAGAATTATTACATTTCCTTTAAATACTATATATAGTATTTAAGTATAGAAAATATAAAATAAAAACACAATATATTGTGTCAAAAGAAATGAGTTGGACATATGATAATATAAGAAATTTTGACAAAAAACACAATAAGAGGTGTAGTTATGATAAAACTCGAAAAAAGAGATGGCACTTATGAAGTTTTTGACAAAAACAAGATAATAAATGCTATTTACAAGTCAACTATAAACAGCAAATATGGAATAGACAAAAATTTAGGCCAAAAAATAGCTGATAAAATAGAAAATATGGTTAAAAAAGGAAAGATAAATCTTACAGTTGAAGATATACAAGATAGTGTTGAAGTTTTACTAATGGAATCTAATAGAAAGGATGTAGCTAAAAAATACATTTTATATAGAGAAAAAAGATCAGAGTTTAGAAATAATAAATGGCAAATGGATGAACTTCAAAAATCTATTTGGGCAAATAAATATCAATATAATGGTGAAAGTTTTAATGAATGGATAGAAAGAGTATCTGGAGGCAATAAAAAGATAGCAAAATTAATAAGGGATAAAAAATTCTTGTTTGCAGGTAGAATACTTGCAAATAGAGGTTTACCGAAAGCTGGTATAAAAGTAACCTATTCAAATTGCTATGTACTTGAACCACCAATGGATAACTTAGAAAGTATATTTAATACAGCAAAATATTTAGCTAGAACTTTTAGTTATGGTGGAGGAGTAGGAATTGATATATCAAATTTAAGACCTAAGGGAGCAATAGTTAATAACTCTGCAAAAACTACAACTGGTGCGGTATCATTTATGGAATTATATTCTATGATAACAGGCCTTATTGGACAAAGAGGAAGACGAGGCGCTTTAATGATATCTATGGATGTTAATCACCCTGATATAGAAGACTTTATAGATATCAAAACTGATTTAGAAAAAGTAACTAAAGCTAATATATCTGTTAAAATAAATGATGAGTTTATGCAAGCTGTTTTAAACAAATCTATGTATGAATGTAAATTTAAAGTAGAAGCAAGTGGTGAAGAAATTGTAAAAGTAGTTGATGCATATAAATTATTTATGAAGCTTATAACTAACAACTGGGATTTTGCAGAACCTGGAATATTATTTTGGGATAATATAGAAAATAATCATATGTTAAGTGAAGATAGTGAATTTAAATATGCAGGTGTAAACCCTTGTGCAGAGGAACCGCTACCAGCAGGAGGAAGTTGTTTACTTGGTTCTATAAATTTATCCGAGTTTGTAGTTGAACCATTTACAGAATTTGCAGTATTTGATAAAACTAAATTTAGAGAATGTGTAAGAGATTGTGTAGTTGCTTTAAATGAAGTATTAGAAGAAGGATTACCACTTCATCCACTTACTCAGCAAAGAGAAAGTGTATCAAAATATAGACAAATAGGTCTTGGTGTAATGGGTATTGCAGATATGCTTATAAAACTTAATATAAGATATGGAAGTGATGAGTCTATTAGTTTATGTGAAGAATTATCTAATATAATGTTAAATGAAGCAGTAAAACAATCAGCACTTCTTTCAAAAGAATATGGTACTTATGAAAAATACAATGAAGAAGCTATATTTAAATCAAAATTTTTCCTAAATAATGTAAGTGATGATGTAAAAGAATTAGTAAGAAAATATGGACTTAGAAATTCACAACTTCTTACTATACCACCAACAGGTTCTATATCTACAATGCTTGGTATAAGTGGTGGGATAGAGCCTATGTTTAATCTATCATACTTTAGAAAAACAGAAAGTCTTCACAATGAAGATGTATTTTATAAAGTATATACACCAATTGTAAAAGAGTATATGGATATAAATGAAATAACTGATGAAGATAAATTAGGCGATATATTTGTAACAGCTATGAACTTAAAATCGGAAGAAAGAATTAAAATGCAAAGTGCATGGCAAAAAAATATAGATGCATCTATATCTTCAACTATAAATCTTCCATATGAAGCAACTGTAGAAGATGTTTATGAAATATATATAAATGCATGGAAAAATAATTTAAAAGGAATAACAATATATCGTGATGGTTGTAAGAGAAGTGGAATTTTAGTAAATGAAAAACCTAAGGAATCAAAAAAAGATAACTCTTATGAAGAAGTAATGAAAGAAGAAGAAAATAACACAGACACAGAAGAGTTTATATGTCCTGAGTGTGGTAATAAAGCAATAATACCTACAGGAGGATGTGGAATATGCCTTCAATGTGGACATAGTAAATGTAATTAAAAAAGGCTTTTTAATATATATATATGTAGAACAAATAAAAATGTATTGGGGGTGCATATATATGAGGAAAATAGCTTATTTTTTAACTTATTTTATGAAAGGTCAAATGATAGGATATACAAGATAGTATTAGATATTTATATCATTAAAAAAGCCTAGGAAAAATTCTAGGCTTTTTTATAATTCTCGTAAGTAATAGAATCAATATTTTTTTCTAATGCTAATTTATCTCTAAAATATGATAATCTTAGTAAATGGGCTAAAAGATAATTTGCTGATAGTCCAATAAATACTCCAGTTATTATACCTACTATAGATAAAACTGGTAAATATAAAAATACGTTAAAGTTATGTAATATAAGAGAAGCTGTTAATAGCTGACCTATATTATGAAAAACAGCAGATGAAGCACTAACACCTATTATAGAAACATGCTTGCCACCTAAAGTTTTTACAATAATTGTAGCTAAAAAACTTAAAATACCACCACTAATACTATATAGTAGTGAAGATAAATTACCAGAGGCCATAGCAGCTAATATAATCCTTAAAATTAAAATAACAAAGGCTTCTCTATAGCTACCTAATGTATAAATAGCTATAATAATAACCAAGTTAGCAAGACCTAGCTTAGCACCAGGAGCTACAAATGGAAGTGGCATCATACGCTCAACTAAGGATAGTACTAAAGCCATAGACACAAGAAGTGACATATATATCATCTTTGATGTTTTATTTAATTTCATAATATTAATAAGATAGTATTATATCATCAGATGAACTATCTTTTTCCTTTCCTTTAATTTCTATAATTAACTTATGAGGTAAACAAACAATACTATCGCCAACCTTAGATTTACTTCCTTGATTTACACAAAGTGAATCATGGCAATTAGCATGAGTTATACTTATTTTTTTATCTTTTATTAAAATAGTATTGTTACCATCGTCAGTTTTTATTGTAAATGAATTATCTTCTTTTAAAGATGATAAAGGTATTTCTTTATAAACTTCTCCATCCACTTTAATTACAGCGTATATTGAATCGTAATCTTTGTTTAGATTTTTTGCAAATAGGATATGTGGTAAAAATGAAATACCTATAAGGCAAATTATTATTACTATATCCATTTTCTTGAAAATTTTCATTTAGATCTCCTTAAAATATAATATTAAGTTTATTTTTTATTAATCTATTCTTATATTTTAATACTTACAAAAATAAAAGCGCAATAGAAAATAGTTATCTTTATAAAAAAATTAATATTAATATACTAATATAAAAATTTATATTGCAATCAAAAAAAAAGTGTTATATAATTAACATATAAGTTAGATAATTAACAAACAAAATATAAATTATTTAGGTTAAATAAGGGGGAATAATAAAATGAAAAGAAAAATAGCTTTAGGATTATGTGCAAGTTTAATAACATTATCATTAGTAGGGTGTTCTTCAACTCCAAAGGAAGAATCAACAGAAACAAGCGCGCCAGCAGTTGAGGAAACTACAGCATTTACAGGGGAAAAAACTGTAGAAACTCCATATGGTGAAGGTAATGATAAGGTTGTAACAACTGTTACTTTTGAAGAAGGTAAACCAGTAGATGTAAAAATAGATGTTAAATTAGAAGATGGAAGTACTAAAAGGGATGCAGTAGAAGCCGGAACTTATGTAATGGCTAACGAAAGTGCTACTTGGACTGAGCAAATAGAAAGTTTACAAGATTTTATTATAGAAAATGATTTTGATTTATCTAAAGTAATATTATCAGATGATGAAGGTCGTACAGATGCAGTATCTGGAGTTACTATAAAAGTATCTGAATATGTAGCTAGTGTTGAAGAAGCTTTATCACAAGTGAAATAATAAAGATTTAACAAAGGTTATAGATTAATTCTATAGCCTTTTTATTATTGAAATGTACAAATGTTGACTTTAATGTAAAAAAATGAAAAAATATATATAAATAGAGATTATAGGAGGATGGTAATGACTAGAAAAATCATAACAATAATAATGTCACTATTTTGGTTATAGGAGTTACTGGATGTGATAAGGAAATTGAAACTACAGCATTTGAGCCAATTAGTAGACTAGAACTATTTATGGGAACTGCTATAAAAGTAACTTTATATAATGGTGGTAGTGAAGAAATATTAGACAAAGTATTTAATAGAATTCTTGAAATAGAAAATTTAGTTAGTATAAATAAAGAAAATACAGAGCTAACTAATTTAAATGAAAATGCAGGTATAAAGCCAGTAAAGCTAAGTGAAACTAGCTATGATATTATAAAAAAAGGTATACACTATTCACAAATATCACAAGGTGGATATGATGTAACAATAGGACCTTTAGTTAAATTATGGAGTATAGGCTTACCAGAAGCAAAGGTTCCTAATAATGATGAAATAGAAAAAACTATTAAAAATATAGACTATTCTAAAGTAATTATGAATGATGAAACTAAAGAAGTATTTTTAGAAGAGTCAAATATGATGCTAGACTTAGGTAGTATAGCAAAAGGATATGTGGCAGATGAAGTAGCAAGTATATTAAAAGAAGAAAATGTAGACCAAGCAATAATAGATTTAGGTGGAAATATATATGCGCTAGGATTAAAAAATGGAGATACAAATTGGAAAATAGGTATTCAAAATCCATTTGATAGTAGAGGTGAAGTAGTTGGTGTATTAGAAGTTTCTGATAAGTCAGTTGTAACTTCTGGTATATATGAAAGATTTATAGAAAAAGATGGAGTAAAATACCACCATATCTTAAATCCTAAAACAGGGTATCCTTTTGAAACTAGTATAGCAGGAGTGTCTATAGTTAGTGATAAATCAATAGATGCAGATGCACTATCTACTTTAGTGTTTACTAAAGGCGTAGAAGAAGGATTAGAATTTGTAGAATCATTAGAAAATATAGATGCTATATTTATAACTAATGATAAACAAGTTTATACAACAAGTGGATTAAAAGATAACTTTAAGATATTAAATGAGGAATTTAAACTATCAAATTAAAAGCAAAGATAATATATTAAATATAAATAGCCTAATGTATATATAGAAAGCAGTAGTAGTTTACCAACCTATAAATTTATAGAATATATTTACATAAATTACAAACAATATTTATGATAAATATATTTTATAGGAGGAACACTATGAAAGCTAAAAAAATATTATTAACAGGAGTAGCACTATCTTTATCATTATCATTAGTAGCATGTAATAATAAAGAAACTACACCAAAACAAAACAATAATACTACAAATAACACTACAACAACACAAGATAATGCTACTACTACGCCTACTGATTACACAAGTCAATACGCCAACTTTTATGATGCTAACTTAAGTAATTTAGGTATGTATAGAATGTATGAAACACCAGAAGCTGCAACAGAATACTACAAAACTAACAAATATCCAGGTAATAAACAATATGTAGAAGATCTAAAAGCAGCATATAAGGATTCTAGAGATAAAATACAAACATTTGTTAATGACTTAAAAAATGATGCAAAAACAGATGACAAGGAAATATCAGATATGAATCAACAATTAATAGCTGAAGGAGAAAAAACTATAAAAGATATAGATGCTAGATTAAAAAATTTAGACAACTTACCTGAGAATATATATGATAAAGGTCAAGATGATTTTATAAAAGCTGTTGATGAAGGTGTAAGAGTAAAAGATAATACTGGATCTCAATTTAATAATTTATTACAACAAATGAACGATATGTTAGGAATAGATACTGGAACAAATAATAATAATAATAACACTGGAACAAATAATAATAACACTGGAACAAATAATAATAATACTGGAACAAATAATAATAATAATAATAATACAAATACTGGAAACGGAAATAATAATACGAATACAAAAAAATAATACATTAATAAATGCATTAATTTCATAAAGCAATAAATTTTACTTAATTAAAGAATATGTTTGGAAAGTTTACAAACAATATTTATTATAAATTAATTTAAGGAGTAAAATTATGAAAGCTAATAAGATAATATTAACAGTAATAGCATTATCATTATCAATGGGATTAGTTGCATGTAATAAAGAACAAAAAAATTCTATGGATAATTTAACTACAAATGTAGATAAAACTGTAGCGGATAATAATTATGTTCAAAAATATTCAAGATTTTATGGAGATAATATTAGTAATTTAAATACATACAAAAAATATGAAACTCCACAAGAAGCAATTAAATATTATGAAAGTAATGAATATCCAGGAAATAAGGCATATGTATCTCAGTTAAAAAGTGATTATACAGATGCAAAAACTAAAATACAAAACTTTATTGACTACATAAAAAATGAATCACCAACAGACAATAAAGAGCTAACAGATATTAATAATAAATTAATAACTGAGGGTGAAAAAACTATATCAATTATAGATGAAAGATTAAAGGAATTAGATAATATACCAGAAGATACTTTTAATAAATCAAAAGAAGATTTTATAAAAGATGTAAATAAAACTACAACTTTAGAAAATGAGACACAATCAGATTTCAATAATTTATTAAAACAACTAAATGTATTTTTAGGTGTAGACACTAATACCAATAATAACACTAATTCTAATAAGTAAATTAAAAAATGATATGAAATATATGTATTGATATATTTCATGTAGAATTTAATATTTAAAAATATAAAAAAGCTATTGAAAATTATTTCATAGCTTTTTTATTTACCCAAAATAAAAAAGACTATATAGAATCAAATTTGAAGGATAAAAAAGTAATGTATAGAATAAACTAATTAAAGTGATATAGATAAAAAAATAACATTTTTTAGGGTGAAAATAATAATATTAAATAAGCTACATATAAAGCCTAAAAAACTAAACTTTTAATCATATCTTAATCATAACCTTTAAATTGTATTAATACATTATAATATAATTTAAAAACATAAACTTGATAGGGGGAAAAGTCAATTTATGAGTAAGTTAAAAATTACAGAAACAGCATTAAGAGATGGTCATCAATCATTAATTGCTACAAGATTAAAGACTGATGAAATAATACCTATACTTGAAACTATGGACCAAGTTGGGTATTATGCAATGGAAGTTTGGGGAGGAGCTACATTTGATGCATGTATACGATTTTTAAATGAAGATCCATGGGAAAGATTAAGACTTATAAGAAAACATGTAAAAAATACTAAACTTCAAATGCTTTTAAGAGGACAAAACTTATTAGGATATAGAAACTATGCAGATGATACTGTAGAAAAATTCGTTGAGTTATCTATAAAAAATGGTATAGATATAATAAGAGTATTTGATGCATTAAATGATGTAAGAAACTTAGAAGCTTCAATTAAGGCTATAAAAAAATACAATGGCCATTGCCAATGTGCAATATCATACACTACAAGTCCTATACACACACCAGAATATTACTTAGACTTAATAAAAACTATGGAATCTATGGGAGCAGATTCTATATGTATAAAGGATATGGCGGGAGTTTTAACTCCATATAAAGCATATGACCTTGTAAAACGTATAAAAGAAATTACAGATATTCCTATAGAATTACATACTCACTGCACAAGTGGAATAGCAGATATGATATATATGAAAGCTGTTGAAGCTGGAGTTGATATAATAGATACGGCTATATCACCATTTAGTGGAGGAACAAGCCAACCACCAACAGAATCTTTAGCTATAACATTTGCCGAAATGGAAAGAAACCCAGGACTAGATACAGAAAAATTACTAGAAGTTGCAGAATATTTTAAACCAATAAGAGACAAATATATGGCAGATGGTATATTAAATCCAAAAGTATTATTAACAGAACCTCAAACTTTAAAATATCAAGTACCAGGAGGTATGTTATCGAACCTTTTATCACAATTAAAACAACAAAATTCTGAAGAAAAATATGAAGATGTCTTAAAAGAAGTTCCAAGAGTTAGAAAAGACTTAGGATATCCTCCATTAGTTACTCCAATGAGTCAAATGGTAGGAACTCAAGCTTTATTTAATGTATTAACAGGAGAAAGATATAAGTTAATTCCAAAAGAAATAAAAGACTATGTAAGAGGTAACTATGGTAAATCTCCAGGACCTATAAGTGATAAAATGAGACATAAAATAATAGGTGATGAAGAAGTAATAACTGTAAGACCTGCAGATTTAATAGAGCCTGAGTTTGAAAAAATGAAAATAGAAGCGGGATCTTTAGCTAAAAATGATGAAGATGTATTAGCAGTTGCATTATTTCCACAAGTTGCTCCTAAGTTTTTAGAAAACAAATACAATAAAGCAGAAGTTAAAAAAGAAGATGATAATAAGATTAAATTTATAAATGTAACTATGTAGAAAATAGGTGATAATATGGGTGAAAATTTAAGTTTAATGCAAGCTTTATATATAACAATATCAAGTATGCTAATGGTATTTTTAATACTATTATTAATTTCAGGTGTACTTAGCTTATTTAAGTATATATTTAAAAATGAAAGTGGGGTAAAAACACCACCAATTAATAATAGGTGTAATGGGAATATTAAACATACAGAGGATAATGTTGTAGATAGCTTTGATATTGATGAAGAAGAAAAAATAGTAGTAGCACTTGCTGCATCTATAATGTTAGGAGATGGTATACCTAATCCAAATCTTCATATAAAGAAAATAACAAGAATTTCATAGGTATTTAGATAATTATATTTAATATAGTTATATCTTAAATAAATAATAAAAATTAAAAATAGGTTAAATAGGGGGATTTAAAAATGAGTTCTAAAACATATCATATAAAATTAAATGGAAAAGTATACGAAGTTGAAATAGAAGAAGTAGCACAAGGACAAAAAATAGAGCCAACATCTAAAGTAGAAACAAAATCAGAACCTAAAACACAAGTACAAAAGCCAAAAGCTACAGGTGGAGAATCTATAAATGCTCCAATGCCAGGAACAATAACAAACATATTAGTAAGTAGTGGTGAAAATGTTAAAAAAGGTCAAGTACTAGCTATACTTGAAGCTATGAAAATGGAAAATGAAATAGTAGCACCAAGAGATGGTCAAGTAACAAATATAGCTGTAGATAAAGGCCAAAATGTAAATC
>JAEIGA010020350.1_pt1 | contig 10119 bp, 6 predicted proteins | sample 9270691 | NCBI WGS metagenome assembly JAEIGA01 (sample SAMN17057246, study PRJNA624740) | gut metagenome | biome: biome; isolation source: fecal sample | host: Bos grunniens | place: China: Xizang | collected 2019
GAGCTTATGAAAAATACTGTGAAACGTTTTTTGTGTATGATTGTAGTTTTTGCTGTTCTCGCTTTTTCTGTCTCTGCTTCTGCAGAGGGTGAGCAGAGCGACTCTGTTACAGAAACAAAAAAGTTTGAAATAGACGGTTTCAGAGAGATTACAATGGCTAACGTGAATAGAATAATGTCTACAGGTAGCTATAAAATAACTGACGTTCCTTCTGAGTCATTAACCTTGCCCGATAATATCCCAAGTGAGCTTACTGATAAGCTTGAATCCGTTCTTAATAACGCTCCATATGCTTGTGCTATGTATTATATAGATCTGGAAACAGGCTTTGAAATAAAGTATAACGAAGACAGATGGTTTGGCGGCGCAAGTACAATAAAAGCTCCTTTTATGATGGCTCTTCTCAATAAAATAGAGGAAGGACGTCTGAGCTTTGACGATACCTTGACTTATAGCTATGACAGAACAGGCACGGTGCAAATCTCAAAGGATTACGACCTTGGTGCAAAGCTTTCCATAAGATTGCTCATTGAATATCTTATTTATTATAGCGATAACGTTGCTTTTTCCTTGCTTTTAAATCAGGCTTGTTCATTGAGCGAGTTCAGAAGCTTTTGCAAAAAGAACTACGGTGGCGATATTTATAAAAGTGGAATAAATCAGCTTACGGCAGACGTTGTGGCTAAAGCCTTTGAGGATTTGTATCATAAGTCAAAAACAGGAAACGAAATATACGTCTGGTATGTTGAGCTTCTTAAACAAGCAAACGAAAATAAATTCATCAGAAACGGATTGCCAAAGGACGAAAACGGAAAATATATCTATGAGGTTGCCCATAAATACGGTATGGATATAAACGCATCAAACGATGCGGCTATAGTATTTTGTGGTGAACGTCCATACGTCCTCGTTGTCCTTACGGATTATATCGGCTATAATACCCAGTCATTTATAAATAAGGTCTCAGCCGCAGTTTACGATATTCATAAATATGTGGTGGAAAACTGAAACCGTATATCCGATAGAAAAGCTAAAAAATATTTATCTTAAAGAAAACCACTTCTTCAAGTTGACCATATCTTGAAATAAAAAACATCAGTATAAATTATATAATAAAAAATAAAACTGCTTTTTGAGTGAAACGAAAAAAGCTTCAATTATTCCGAATTCCGAATTGAGAGGAATTCCGCATTTATAAAAAGCAAACGTTTAACAGAGAGGTAAAAATGGATTTTGTAAAAGAGTTATCGGCGCAGTTTAGCTGTGATGAAAAATACGTATCGAATATAATAACCCTTCTTGACGAGGGAAACACAATTCCCTTTATAGCAAGATACAGAAAAGAGCTTCACGGCTCAATGGATGACCAGAAAATACGTGAGATAGCAGAACAGCTTGAGTATCTGCGTTCCCTTGAAGCTCGTCGTGAGGAAGTAAGAGAGCTTATAGCTTCACAGGAGAAGTTGACTGATGAAATCAACGAAGCATTGAACAAGGCTAAAACCTTGGCAGAAATCAATGATATATATCTCCCATTCAGACCAAAGAGAAAAACAAAGGCATCTGTTGCAAGGGCAAGAGGACTTGAACCACTTGCTGATTTGATTTATGCCCAGACAGAGACGGAAGATCCACTTGTTATGGCTGAGGCATACGTTAACCCTGAGCTTGAGGTTGAGACAAGAGAAGCCGCATTGGAAGGTGCGTTACATATTATCGCTGAAAACATTTCTGATAATGCAGAGATAAGAAAGGTTCTTCGTGCGTTGCTCTGGAGCGACGGTGAAATTGTCACAAAGGCATCTGATCCTGAAGCAGAGACAGTATATACAATGTATTATGACTACAGAGAACCGCTTAAAACAGTTCCAACTCACCGTGTACTTGCCATAAACAGAGGCGAGAAAGAAGAAGTATTAAAGGTTTCCGTGGAGCTTGATAAGGATAAGGCATTGTCAAAAATCCAGTCAATGATTATTCTCACTAACTCAATGTCAGCCAAGGCTGTTATTGAAGCTATGGAAGATGCTTATACAAGACTTATTTTCAGCTCTGTTTCCACAGAAATAAGACGAGACCTCTCTGATAAGGCTTGTGAGGAGTCTATGAAGGTGTTTAAGGTTAACCTTAAACAGCTTCTTATGCAACCACCTATAAAGGGATACGTCACAATAGGACTTGACCCTGGATACAGAACGGGATGTAAGGTTGCAGTTGTAGATTCCACAGGTAGAGTTCTTGATACAGGTGTTATTTATCCAACACATTCACAAACAAAAATAGATGAAGCAAAGGCTTTTATTAAAAAGCTTATAGTAAAACATTCCGTTAAGGCTATCGCTATCGGAAACGGAACGGCATCCCGTGAAACCGAAGCATTTGCAGCAGAGGTTTTGAGAGAGCTTCCAGATTGTGGTGCGGCATACGTTATGGTTGACGAAGCAGGTGCATCCGTTTATTCTGCATCCAAGTTGGCAGCAGATGAGTTCCCCGATTTTGACCTTACTTTGAGAAGTGCCGTTTCCATCGCAAGAAGGCTTCAAGACCCACTTGCAGAGCTTGTAAAGATAGACCCAAAAGCATTGGGCGTTGGTCAGTATCAACACGATATGCCCCAAAAACGTCTTTCTGAAACTCTCGATGGTGTTGTTGAAGACTGCGTAAACAGTGTCGGTGCAGACCTTAATACAGCATCCCCAGCATTGCTTTCACGTGTTTCGGGACTTACAAGTGCAGTTTGTAAGAATATAGTTAAATATCGTGAAGAAAACGGTGCGTTCAAATCAAGAAAAGAGCTTTTGAAAGTTCCTAAGCTTGGCGCAAAAGCTTTTGAACAATGTGCAGGTTTCTTGCGTGTTGCTGAAAGCGATAACCCACTTGATAATACTGCAGTTCACCCTGAGTCTTATGAGGCTGCTGAGTCTATAATCACTCGTTGTGGTTTCACCTTGCAACAGCTTAAAAAAGGCGGACTTTCCACAGTTAAAGAAGCCGCTGTTGATATTGGTGTGGGTAACCTTGCCCGTGAATTAGGGATGGGCCTTCCTACAGTTGCAGATATTTTATCTGAACTTGCAAAACCAGGCAGAGACCCCCGTGACGATTTGCCAAAACCTATTCTCAAAACAGACGTTCTTGATATTAAGGATTTGAGAGAGGGAATGATTCTTAGCGGAACGGTCAGAAACGTTGTAGACTTCGGTGTGTTCATCGATATAGGTGTCCATCAGTCTGGTCTTGCTCACATTTCTCAGCTTTGTGATAAGTATATCCGTCATCCATCTGAAGTTCTTAAAATCGGCGACGTTGTACAAACCAAGGTTATTTCCGTTGACGTCGCAAAGGGTAAGATCGGTCTTACTTTAAAGGGAATAAAATAGTTTATCAGAAAAGGATATTTTGCATATGGCGAGAGCATCCACCAAAGAAAATAAAAATATATACCAAAAAACAAGAGAAGCGTTGCAGTTGACAAGAGAAAGCGCATCGGAGTTGTTGGAAAGTGTTTCTCCCGAAAGAATTGAAAAAATTGAAAACGAGAGATCTATGCCACATCCTGATGAAGTTTTGCTTATGGCGAAAAAATATAAACAGCCAAGCCTTTGCAACCACTATTGTTCAAATCAATGTCCCATCGGCGAACAGTACGTTCCCGAGATAAAACCAAAGGACTTGTCGCAGATAGTTTTAGAAATGATAGCCTCGCTTAATTCTATGAATAAACAAAAGGATCGTTTGGTGGAAATCACCGTGGACGGTAAGATAAGCGGAGACGAGCTGGAGGACTTTATTTATATTCAGGAAGAGCTGGAACGAATCTCAGTTGCTGTGGAGACGTTACAGCTCTGGGTTGAAAAAATGTTGGCAAACAGCACTATCGACGTGGAAGAATACAAGGCTCATAAGAAACAATGACTAAAAAAGCTGGTATTCTTCTGAAAAAGGAGAAATAGCATAGTCTATTTTGCGGATATAATCATTTACTTTTGTCTGGTTTTCAGATACAATATTATCGTAATCAGAAAACGACTTCCGAAATTCACCGAGGTGAATATACCTTGGAATTGATTTCAGATAAGCTTTATCATTCGTTGTATTCTGTGTGGAAAGACATAGAAACCGATCGGCACGGATGATAAAATCAGTCTGGATATACATAGGAAAGTCGTAAATATAAACTGAAAAACAGAAAGGTAAATGCAAATGGATCTCGGAATAAAAATTGGTATAGGTGTTGGAGCAGCAGTTGTGTTGCTCGTAGTATTGGCTCTCGTAGGATACGTTAAAGCACCACCTGATACAGCGTATATGATTTCAGGTTTTCGCAAAACACGTATTTTGATTGGTAAAGCTGGTGTTCGTATTCCGTTCTTAGAACGTCTCGACAAGCTTTCCCTTAAAATGTTCTCTGTTGACGTTAAAACAACAGATTACGTTCCTAACGCAGAATACATCAACGTAAAAGTAGACGCAACTGTTAAAATTCGTATAGGTCAAAACGAAGAAATGATGGCGCTTGCTTCTAAGTTCTTCCTTAACGAAAGTGAAGATATGATCATCCGTCGTGTACAGGATACCTTGGAAGGTAATATGCGTGAGTTAGTTGGTCAGATGCTTCTTGAAGAATTGGTAACCGACCGTAAGGCATTCGGTGAACGTGTTCAGGAGAACGCAATCCCCGACTTGCAGAAAATGGGTCTTGAAATGATTTCGTTTAACGTTCAGTCATTCTCAGACCAGAATAACGTTATCGAAGACTTGGGTATAGATAACATTTCACAGATTAAAAAGGGTGCTGCCGTTGCTAAGGCTCAGGCAGACAGAGATATTGCCATCGCTCAGGCTCAGGCTGCTAAAGAAGCTAACGAAGCAAAGGTTCAGTCCGAAATGGAAATCGCAGAAAAACAAACCTCTTTGGCTATCCGTCAAGCTGAATTGAAACAGCAGTCAGACGTTAAGAAGGCTGAAGCAGACGCAGCATATTCCATTCAGGAACAAGAACAACGTCGCTCTATCGAGGTTTCTTCCGCTAACGCAGATATTGCTCGTGCAGAACGTACTGCAGAGTTGAAGTCCAAAGAAGTTGAAGTTACAAAACAGACCTTGGATGCAGAAATTCGTGCAAAGGCGGACGCAGAACGTTATGCGGCACAACAGGCAGCAGAAGCCGATTTGTACCGTCGCACAAAAGAAGCTGAAGCAAAAATGATAGAACGCCAACGTGAAGCAGAAGGTATTCGTGCTGTTGGTGAAGCAGAAGCTGAAGCAATAAGATTGAAGGCATTGGCAGAAGCCGAAGGTATTGATAAAAAGGCAGAGGCTATGAAAAAATACGGCGAAGCCGCTGTTATTGAAATGATTATGGCTGCACTCCCTGAAATTGCCAAAAACGTTGCAGAGCCTCTCAGCAAGGTTGATAAAATCACTATGTACGGTGAAGGCAACAGCGCAAAATTGCTTTCCGATATTGTAAATGGTACAACTCAGGTAACTGAAGGTATCAGCGCAGGAATGGGCATCGATATCAAGAGCTTGATTATGGGTGCTTTGGGTGGAAAAATGGTTGCTGATAATAACTCTCCTGTAGTGGTTGTTCAGCCAACTAAAGACGCTCCCACGTCGCAAGACAACAATGAATAATTGACATTCAGGGCTGTAAAGATTTTTTACAGCCCTGATATTCGTTAATTCGTAGTGAGACTATATTTGTATATGTAAGGAGGAAGAATATGATTACTATTAAAGAAGCACGTTTGCAACAAAACAAAGCTCAAAAGAAAAGTATTTTGATAGTTTCTATAAGTCTTTTAATTCTCACTGCCGTTTGTGTGGGCGTGTATTTTGTCGGTAATCAAGAGTTTACTGTCGCATTGTGGTTGTCTGTATTTGTTTGGTTGTATATTGTTTATAAATGTAAAATAACAGAATTCTTCAAAGCTAAAGAGTATGAGGGCGAGGTAACTTATTTTAACGTTCGCAGAGAAAGAATTAAAAAAACAAATTCTCATCAAGCGGGAAGCTCGTATGATACTTACGATGTTCTTTTTGGAGATATGATTATTAAAGATAATAAGGGAAAAACAAGGCATAAGACTTTCAGATACACAAAAGAATATGACAACGTAAGAGCAGGGGATAAAGCTACTGTTTTGAGATTCGTTGATAAACCGGTGATTGAATTTCAGAAATAGCTGTTATAATATATTGTCCTTGAATCAATAAAGGATTGTTATGGAGCATATTGGTTGCAACAATAATGCTTATTTCCCTTTGTTGACGAATCGGTGAAAAATGGGCTGTTGAAATGCAAAACATTTCAACAGCCCATTAATTATTCGTTTATAATGCGTTTATGCGTATAGGTTAGCTTCACCAAGGAAATAGCTCTTGATTTGGATATAGTCTACTGAATCAAGAGAAGCCGTTCCGTTTGTATCTGCTGCTGCAAGATATTCGTTTTCCAGTGTCAAATCGCCAACCAATGCTTTTCTGAGTTGGAGGTAGTCGGTTGTGGTAACGTCACCTGAACCATCAATGTCGCCCTTGACAATTACGGTGTATTCTGCTCCGTCAGAAGTTTTAACCTTGCATCCCGTTCCAACCTTTGCGTTGTCACCTAATTCGTTTCCGTCTTTGTCTGTTATAGTAACGTCAACGTTATATTCCTTGAGAGCTGATACTAATTCAAAAACAGTTGTGTTTTCTGTTAAGTTTGGCATTGTAGAAGCTTCTTCATCCATAAAGCATTCGTCATCAGAAGGAATTTCAGAAGAAGGCTCTTCAGAAGGGATTTCGGAAGAGGGCTCTTCAGAAGGAATTTCGGAAGAAGGTTCTTCAGAAGGAATTTCAGAAGAAGGCTCTTCAGAAGGAATTTCGGAAGAAGGCTCTTCGGAAGGAATTTCGGCAGAAGGCTCTTCGGAAGAAATTTCGGAAGAAGGTTCTTCAGAAGGAATTTCAGAAGAAGGCTCTTCAGAAGGGATTTCGGTGGAAGGTTCTTCAGATGGGATTTCAGAAGAATCATCGCTGTAAACCTCACAGCCATAAACTTGAATATCACCTATTGTAAGAACGTAAGCTGTGTTGGTTATGGAGATTTTAACGTATCTTGCTGAAACCTCTGGAACTGGAACGTATGTGTAGTTGTGTGATGTTCCCGAATGAACAGCAACTGACTCAATATAACCTGAGAATCTTTCGTAGTTTACACCGTCGTCTGAGATTTCGATAACAGCAGAGCCGTATTGACGGTTTCCGCCTATGATAACACCACCAACTATTATTTTGTTGATGTTTACGTGTTTTTTGCCAAGGTCTATGGTTATCGTGCTTGTAGCACCTGTACCTTTGAATGAAACGATTTTTCCAGCTTCTTCTTTTTCTGGGATAAAACCATCTGTGAGGATTTTTCCGTCGTCAACTTTGTCGTTAAGGAAAGCACCGTTTACTGTGTATGGTTTGCCCTCTGCACAGTTGAAGCTTTCGCTGATTTCTTCTTTTTCAACAAACGTATATCCGTTGTCTGTGGCAAAAGTTTCAGCGACAGAGCCTTTGACACCGTAAATTGTTTCCAAAGAAGTGCAATATATTGTTGCTGTTTCACCGATGAAAGTAACAGAAGCAGGAATAGTTATGCTTTTAAGTCCTTCGCAGTAGCAAAATGCTTCGTTAGCAATAACTTCAACAGAAGCAGGGATTGTTATTTCTTCAAGCTTTTCACAACAGTAGAACGTACCATAAGCAATGGAAGTGATTTTTGAAGGGAGAGTTATTTCTTCCAAGCTTGAGCAAGTTCCGAATGCATAGTCTCCAATAGAGGTGATGGATTCGGGAAGTGATACGGTTTGTGCGTTGAATAAACCATAAAAAGCATAAGCTCCGATGGATGTAACGCCTTCTGACACGTAGATAGAAGTAATGATATCACATTGAGAGCTCCATGGAGCAGGATTGAATGCGTCGTAGGTCATCATAGAACCTGTTCCTGAAATAAAAAGTGTTCCATTTTCTATTGTCCATGAAAGATTATCTTTGTAATAATCTGACATATCGCCAACGCCAACAGTACCTGCTGATACGTTGTCGCAGTATAAGCCGTCTGCTGAAACTGTCATAGAGAAAACAGAAAAAAGCAGTGCGAGAGATAAGAAAAGTGATAAAGCTTTGCTTGTTCTTTTCATATTTGACCTTTCTGCTGATTTACAGCTTTTAAAATACATAGTAATGAGATAGAATGAATTCGCAAACTACCCATAATAGCATTATACCACGATTGCTTGTAAAATGCAAGAAGTTTCCATTTTGTTTTTCAGAAGATGTGTATGTAAAAAGAAAAAAGCTGTGCTTTGTCTTTGCACAGCTTTTTGTAAACTCAATCTGTTCCTACAAGTAAGGATTTTACCAACATATAGTCTATTGTGTCGACTGATGAATCGTTGTTGAAATCTGCGGCGGCGGTGAAAAGCGAATCGAAGGTGAGGCCTCCCATAAGAGCAGATTTTATTCTTATGAAATCTGTGATTGTTATCTTTCCGTCACCGTCTGTATCTCCCGAAACGTATGCCCAGTATATGCTGTGAAGCTCCGAGTTGATAATATCTCCCGTGCCAATGAAACTGTCGCTTTTAACGTCTCCGTCTTTTGTAGTAACGAATGCACTTTCGTCGTCAAGTAAAGCTTTTACACCCTCAACGTCTGTCTGCGGTGGGCATTGATATAAGTTCACCGCTTCAACGTGGAAAACTGAGCTTGATGTGTTTTTTCCGTCTGTAGCCTCCACCAAAAGTGAGTATTCTCCCGCATCATAAAGTGAAATTTCTATTTCTTCGCCCTTCAAGGATGTGCCAACACATTCACCCTTTTTAATAGCTGAGGCTGATTCCTCGTGACCTGCTATCATATAAACGTTGTAGGTGATTCCACCGCTGTTTTGGGATACGTCTGGAAGAAGCTTTACTGTGCCCCCTGAATAAACGTAAACCGTGTTTCCGTCGGAGAGTCCGTTGAGAAGCGGTGCGTGTACACCTTCTATCTGAAACCCACCAAATTCCGCCATATCCTCGTCTCTGTTAAAGCCCTTTATTTTTGAGGATAGCTGAGAGTCGGTTTTAAAAAAGCGATATTTCCCAACCGTCTTGTCTGATGTTCTGTTTGTGATGTTGTCTTCTACCTGTGGGTCGAAGTTGTACCACACGTCGTCAATTAAAACGCTGACCCATGTGTGTCCTGTCCAACCTCCACTTGCTGTGCTTGTCTGACCTGTGACTGTGTATGCTTCAAATCCAATAGCTCTGAGCATTATCATATAGAGGGAGGAATAGTACGTACAAGCACCCTCTTTGAGTCTCAATATTCTCAGTGCTCTGAAAACCTCATATGCATCGTCTGTGGATTTGTATGGCACTTCTTTGAGTATGGGATATATGTCACGGTTTACATATATAAGATATGAGTTGTCGTATTCAAAGGTTTCTACCATGTATTTGTATAAAGCCCATACCTTGTCATAGGTGTCCATGTTTTCGGTGAATACCGATGCAAAAATAGTTTCAATCTGCGTATCAAGGGAAAGGTATCCTGTTTTAATTGGGGTAAGCTTCGCTCCGTTTATAATCTCTCTTGAGGTTAAAGCCTTTGCTTTAATCTGTGGAAACGGAGAAATAACTATGGAAAAAAGAATAAATACTATAATCAGTTTTTTCATTAATTGAATTTTTCTTTTTATGATATACACTCCCTTTCGTAGATTTATTGTACAATATATCGTTCGTTGTAAAAAAGGAATTGTTGAGCAATTCCTGCGTATTTTCCAAAATATTCAGGTGAGAATCCATCTCCATAATACTTTGAAACAACCTTTTTGATCCACACGTCTATGGGGAAAGCTTCTGTAAATCCTAAAGAGAAAAGTAAAACGCAATCTGCAACCTTCGGACCAACACCCTTTATTTTCATAAGCTGTTTTTTTGCAGATTCATAATCCATCTTTCTCAATGACTCAAAATCTGTCTCCCCACGAACAACAGACTCAGCGGCACTTATTATGTATTTGGCACGAAACCCACTTTTAATAGGGGCGATACCATCTATACCAAGGGAATAAACCGCTTCTGCTGTGGGGAA
>JAEIGA010020351.1_pt1 | contig 10119 bp, 7 predicted proteins | sample 9270691 | NCBI WGS metagenome assembly JAEIGA01 (sample SAMN17057246, study PRJNA624740) | gut metagenome | biome: biome; isolation source: fecal sample | host: Bos grunniens | place: China: Xizang | collected 2019
CCAAGTAAATCATACAAGAAATGTGGATTTTCTTGGTCTAGTAAATACCCTGAGATTTTTTCATTTACCTTTAGATTCAACTTGTTTGTTAAAAAATCTAAAAGGTCTTTCGTTCTACCAAATTTGTTTTCAAGCTTTACTGCTAGCGCATATAAAAGATGCCTTTCCGTTATGCTACCGCCAAATGCTGATTCAGATAGTGGCAAAACGTCTTTTTTGAAATCAAGTTCTATGCCAAATTGCCCAAACTTGTTGCTAATTAACTTGCACATTTTTTGGTTTCTTTTATTTCTTTCACTTCTAAAACTTGATAAATATGCGTTAAATGGCTCTATACTATCTTCTGGAATACCGTGCGCTGCCATATATATGCAATCATTTTGGTCTGGGTGATTTATTTTGCCAAAACCTCTATTGAACTTAGCACGAACTTCTACGCCACAAGTAGAACCTAAACCTAACATTTTGCAAGCCTTTTTAAATTCCTTTGCACCAGACAAACTATCGTGGTCCATAATACCTGCAGACGTTAAACCGGTTTTATATGCCATATATGCTGCCATAGTTGGCGAATATGGTGAAAAAGAATAAATTGTATGTATATGATTGTTAGCATCTTTTTCTCTTTTAACTGGCTTTTCTTTTTCTAGTTTGATAAGTTCTTCTAAACTTTCTAAACGCTCCTTTATTGTTGGTGCATTTAATTTTTTAATTAAATCTTGCATATTTTTCTCCTATTAATTATATTGCTTTTGCTGATTTTAAGAAATCTATAATAATTTTTTTATCCTTAAACACCGCAGTGTTTTCTAGTATTCTGTAGCAAATACTACCTAGTTCTTTCTTTATGCAGTTTTTAACGTTATCTATGTCAAAGTTGCCATCTAGCATTTGCATTATTTCGTTAACTACAAATTCAAAATCTTCATAATCTTTTGGAAGTTTTGATTTTGTTGAAATTATTTTTGCTATTTCTTCTAATTGCTCTTCTAGTCTTCCCGGAAGAATAAATAACCCCTGCGCTTCTATCAGCCCAATAGACTCTTTTTTGATTATATGAAACTCTGGGTGGGCGTGGAATATGCCGTCTGGGTATTTTTCGCTAACCATATTAGAACGAAAAATAATTATCATTTCATATCCCCTATCTGTCTTGATTGCCGTCGGTGATACCGCTTGATGCACCCCGTCTTCATCAACTGGGATTAATGATAGCTCCTTGTTTTCATAACTCTTCCAATACGTACCTATTCTATCACTAATTTCTACTATATCTTCTTTGTTTTTAGATACTATTTTTATTGCGCTACCCGGCCAATCTAAAACCTCTATGCGCATATCTTCAAAGTCTTTTGATGGAAAGGAATATATTGCCTTTGCTTTTTGTAATGGAAGAACTTCTCCACCACCTTGAAAATGGTCGTGTGCAAGCACGCTTCCACCTATTCTAGGAAGCGCAGCGTTAGAACCTACAAAGTAATGTGGAAATCTATCTACAAATTCCAAAAGTTTTACGTACGTGCTTCTATCTATATGCATTGGGGTATGTAAATAATTTACCAATATCCCGTGTTCGTTAAAATATCCGTATGGTGAAAATTGCCAAAACCAGTTTTCGCCATCTAAAACCATATCAATCGTTCTTAACGTTCTTTTGTTTCTTCCGTGATATCCTTCGTTTTCGTGACAAATATTACATTTTGGATATCCGCCTTTAACTTTGTTGCCTTCTGCCGCCTTTTTGCTATCTCTAAACTCTGGTTTCGCTTTATTAATTGTTATAATAAGGCCATTTTCTTCAAATCTTAAATTCCTTTCTAGAATGGATTTCTTAACGTAGTCGTTTTTAATGCAATAGTCATAAAACCACTCTGTTGCTGCTTTTTTGCCTTGTGTGTTTTCAAGGTTTTCAAATACGTTTTGAATTTCACTTGGTTTTAATGATAATATGCCCATTACTACGTCTGCAAAATATAGCGAATCTTCTATTTCAAAAACTTTTGCATTAACGCAGGCGTTTACAAAGTCTTTAACAAGTTCATCTGGCCTTGCGACGTCTTTTACGCTAGTTTCAATATTTTCATCTATATTTGGAAGTGAAAGACAAAGTAGTATTGTGTTTTTTACGTAATCTACGTCTTTTTCTTTAAGCATTAAATTATTTTTTGCATAACTTACGAGATTATTTATTGATTCGTATACTTTCTCCATATCTTTTTCCTTTAGAGTTTTACCTTTTAATATAACGTCTTTTTAGATATTATAACACTATTGACTACTTTTCACAAGAGTAAAAAGGTATATAAATAAAAAATAAAGACGTAATTTTACGTCTTTATTTAATCTAATGATAAAAACCGCCTTAAAAGGTTTGTTTTTTATACTCTGTTCAAGCCTGATTTGATAGCCGCTTCTTTAACCGCTTTTGCAACTGTTGGTGCAACCCTTTCATCAAATGGTGCTGGAATAATATAATCGCTTGCTAATTCTTCATCACTAACTAATGAAGCAATTGCTTTTGCAGCCGCAATTTTCATATCTTCATTAATGTCTCTTGCTCTGCAATCTAATGCGCCACGGAATATTCCTGGGAATGCAAGAACGTTGTTAATTTGGTTTGGAAAGTCAGACCTACCTGTACCTACAACAGTTGCGCCTGCTTCTAGTGCATCTTCTGGCATAATTTCTGGTGTTGGGTTTGCCATTGGCATTACTATTGCACCCTTATTCATAGATGCAACCATTTCTTTTGTTAAAAGTCCTGGAGATGATACGCCTACAAATATATCTGCACCTTTTAGCGCGTCTTGTAAACTTCCTTTTTTGCCTAACTTATTAGAAAAGTCTGCAATCTCTTCCTTGGAAGCATTCATGCCTTCCTTTCTACCCTTATAGATAATGCCCGTTCTATCGCACATAACAACGTCTTTAGCGCCCATAGAAATCATAAGTTTAGCAATCGCAACACCTGCAGCACCTGCACCGCTAAATACTATGCTAACGTCTTCCCATTTTTTGCCAACAAGTTTAAGCGCATTTATGCATGCTGCAACGCAAACAACGGCTGTTCCGTGTTGGTCGTCGTGGAAGATAGGAATATCAACTTCTGGGTCTTCTTTTAATCTTTTTTCAATTTCAAAACATCTTGGTGCGGAAATATCTTCTAAGTTTACTCCGCCAAAACTACCTGCTAAAAGTTTAATTGTTTGAACTATTTCATCAACGTTTTTACTTCTTACACATAGAGGAATAGCATCTACGTTGCCAAAACTCTTGAATAAAACGCATTTGCCTTCCATAACAGGCATGCCTGCTTCTGGACCAATATCACCTAGTCCCAATACTGCCGTTCCGTCTGTTACAACGGCAACTAAGTTTCCCCTTACTGTTAAATCAAAAGATTTATTATAATCTTTATTGATTTGAATACAAGGCTCTGCAACACCTGGTGTGTATGCTAGAGATAAGTCTTCTTTGTTTTTTACTTTAACTTTAGAAATTACTTCTATTTTTCCCTTTAAAGTAGCGTGCAATTTTAACGATTCTTTTGCGTAGTCCATTTTTACTCCTATAAATTTTTGTCAAAATATCATTTATTTTTTTATTTTTATTTTATGCAATAAACTCTTCGTAAATTGTCTTAATGCATTTTTCATAATCGTCGTTAGCAACACCGATTATAATGTTAAGTTCGCTTGAACCTTGGTCTATCATCTTAATATTGATATTTGCCTTTGCAAGTGCTGTAAATATTTTTGCAGCAGTACCTGCCCTTCTTGTCATTCCGTGACCAACGGTTGCAATTAAAGAAATATTTTCTATTATATGCACGTAGTCCGGATTAACACTTTCTCTAATTTCGTTTACTATGTCAGTTAAAATTCCGTTTTTAAGTTCTTCGCTTGCAACAACTATAGAAAGAGTATCTACCCCGCTTGGTATTTGTTCAATACAAATTCCGTGTCTTTCAAAAACAGTTAAAACCTTTCTAATAAAGCCAACCTCTGAATTCATTAGGTTTTTTTCTATAGTAAATACGGTAAAATCTTTTTTGCCTGCAATACCTGTAATTACTGCTGCCTTTTCTTCTAAATATGATTCGCTAGGAACAATCATTGTCCCTTCATCTTCCGGTCTAAACGTGTTTTTTATGTTTATTGAAATCTTTTTCCTCATTACTGGGAATATTGCTTCTGAATGCAGAACTGCTGCGCCCATATAAGACAATTCACGAAGTTCTTTGTACGTTAGTTGCTTAATAACGTTTGCATTTTCTACAATCCTTGGGTCGCAAACTAAAAATCCGCTTACGTCCGTCCAGTTTTCATAAAGGTCAGCACCCGTTCCGCTTGCTATAACAGAACCCGTTATATCGCTTCCACCCCTACTGAACGTTTTTATATTGCCTTTTGAATCCCTACCATAAAATCCTGGAATTACTGCAAACTTTACGTCTTTTAACCTTGATTCTACCTTGTCGTCTGTATAGTCTTCGTTTAGTTGACCACGACTATCAAATCTAATCATATCGGCAGCATCTACAAACTCTGCTCCTATGAAGTTAGCCATTATATACGCAGATAAATATTCCCCACGAGACGCGGCATAATCTGCCGTTTCGCTTTTATCTATTTCTTTTTCTATTTCATCTAAAAGTGGTGTAATACTTATAGTTAAACCTAAGTCTTTAACTATATCTTCATATCTTGTTCTTAAAATGCTAAACACTTCTTTGCAAGTGCCGATTTTTTGCTTTTGTTCAAAACACTTATAAAGAGTGTCGGTTATTTTTATATCGTTTTTATTTCTTTTTCCTGGTGCTGAAACTACTATATATCTTCTAGAACTATCGGCTAAAATTATATCTTTTACCTTTCTTATAGAGTTTGCATCCGCCATTGACGTTCCGCCAAATTTACATACTTTTAACATTTTTCTTCCCACTAAAATTATTTAATTTTTCTTCCTTCTAAATAGTATCTTTTTTCCACGCCTTCTCCCATAGAAAACGTCTTTCTAGGAAGTGCACCGTTATTAGATACAAATCTAAATAAATCTTTTTTGTCTAGTTTGTCAAACAAAATACCCACCGAATTACTATCACCATCAACTAAGTTTTTAAGGTTTTCTTTTCCGTGAATATAATCGACTTCACCACCAAATTTATTTATGTAATCACTGATAAATTCATCAACGTTTTTAATACTTTCTGGTAGTTCTCCGCCATTATATGAAGTAAAATCTTTTCCATTATAAACTTCACAGGTTGCATTAATCGAACTAGCAAATAAAGACAAAAACTTTTGCTTATCCACGCCTTTTACCCATCTGTAAATAGGTTCAAAATATATGCCTTCATCATAAATGTTAACAATTTCTACAAGCGCATATTTGCTTATTTCATCTGCATTTTGCGTGGAATTTTTAACGTTATTATAATGTGCTTTTGCAGTTGCTAAAGAGTGGTTTCCATCACCTACGGCAAAAGCAAATTTATCATTTTTGCCATACTTTTTAATTAACCTTTCTTCATCTAAAAGACTGGAAAATTTTTCAATTACGTTTTCGCTTTTTGGAATGTAATATCCTTCTATATGTCCGCCACCCATATTAAGAGTGAAATCGTATATTTTTTCAAACTCTTCTTTTCTTGCGTATAAGTCTTCTATAATTTCACGCTTTTCATCATCAATTAAAACCATTACGTGCGGAAATTCTAGCGGTGCGTCCTTTCTTATCTTTAGCCTTGGGGGAATACGTTCTTCAATAGTGCCTTCCGTCGCCCTAATTAATGGCTTACTGCCTTTAGCAAAGTCGTATTCGTCTAGGTCTATACACGCTATAAGCCCTACCCTTTTTTCTACAAACGGGGTTGAACGAATTGTCAATACAAAACCTTCGTCTAGTGGTCTAAATATCCCATTTTCTAGATATTCTTGCATAGTTTTATTTATCTTTGCAATTCTTTCTTCCGGTCTATCTTTTAGGTAAATCTCTGGATATACAACGTTTAGTGCCGAGGGCTTATTTGCAACCTCTTTTTCCAGTTGTCTCCAGTAATCCGGTTCGCTTGTAAATTGGTCGCAAGCAATAACCGCCCAAGATGAGTAATCTTCTACGTTTGGAATTAATATTTTTGCCTCTTTAATACCTGTATACATAACTTGTTCCTTAAATATTAATAATTAAAATCGTTAACGCTGAAAGCATTATTGCAAGTACCCACAAGCCAAAATTTTTAACAAAGCCACCACTTGCTTTTTTACCGCTTGTTTCTTTAGAGTCTTTTTTCATTTCTCTATCTCCTTGCACTCGTTATTTCTTGCCAGTAATACTTTTTAAGAGTATCCCTTAGCATATTTATATCTGCATATCTTGTTATCTTGCCCGCCTTTGCAATAGATATAATTCCTGATTCTTCCGAAACGATTAAGGAAATTACGTCTATCGTTTCCGTTATTCCAATGCCTGCCCTATGCCTTGTTCCCAATTCTTTTGGAATACTATATGACTTTTGCGATAGTGGAAGAAAGCAACCCGCAGATACGATTTGCGTTCCTGAAATTATCATAGCGCCATCGTGAAGAGGTGTTTTTGGAAAAAATATACTTTCTATAAGTTCGCTAGAAATAGTTGATTCTATTTTAACGCCACTATCTAAGATTTGCGAAGATATATTGTTGTTTGAAAGAATAATAAGTGCACCAGTATCGTTTTTACTCATATCTTGAAGTGCTTTAATAATTTCATCTATACAATTTTGCACAATTCCTTCATCAACAAAACCGCTATCAGAACGCACTACGTCTGTAAGTCTATTGTTGTTGTGTTGCCAAATTAACCTTTTTAATTCAGTTGAATATATTATTACAACGCCAAGCACTATAATTAGTGGCACAACTAAGTATATGATATTGTCTACGTTATCACTAAATAGTACAAGTCCGCCAAAGATTATCATAATTAAAGCAATAATTGGAATAAGTCTGCCTGAATTATTGTTTATTAAAAATTTAATTATGCAATAATAAAGTACAGCAAATACTAACACCCCTATTCCCACTGAAATTTGAAGGCTAGAATCAACCATTAATTTTTCATAAAATTCTTTTAATTTTTCAATGAACATGTTAGCCCCCTTACTTTAACATTATCTTGTATAGTGAAAGCCAAAACTGAGTAGAATCTTGCATTTGCCCGCTTTTTATTTTATATTCTGAATCGGCAAGCAAATCGACTGCCATTTTTAGTCCCTTAACTTTGAATCTTTTAGCCTGCTGTCTAGTCTTAACAACGGCATATTCTTTAATTCCTAACAACGTTGCTAGTTCGCTATCTGTTTTAGTGGAAATTGCTATATGAAGCAATCTTCTATAATAGTTATATAAAGATAATATTAGCCTTGAAAAAGTTTCGCCTTTTGCTAAAAAATCGTTTATTGCGTTTAGAGCACTATCAAACTGCTTCCTTGAAATATAGTCTGTTAGTTCGTATATCTTATATTCTGTATCCTTAATTACTAGTTCGTTAATCGTATTTATAGAAAGCGTTCCACCCTCGCCTAAATAGGCTATTAGTTTTTGCATTTCCATATCAATTTTAGTCATTAAACATTGACAATATTCGCATAACACTTTGCAAGTTTCCATATCTGCATTAACGTTTTTAATAGCAAACTCAGATTTAACAAACCTTGCTAGATTAGAAGCATCCATTTTGTTGCAATCTACTATTGTTATTTTAGAATACTTTTGTAAATTTGCACTTGCCTTTTGGTTAAGAATAACAAAAACGTTTTTTTCTATAGGATGTTCTAGGCAATTACCAAGTTCGCCATTTAAGACGTTTGCGTCTGGATAAAACTCTCTTATCACGGTTATTTTTTTATCGCCAAACATTGGATATGAAGTTATTGCAGAAATTATTTCATCTTCTACAGCATCGCTATCTAACGACGCATAGTTAAGAGTAAGGTCAATACCTAGGTGCTTTTTTAGAAGATTTAGTCCACTTTCTCTAAAATAAGAATCTTCACCCTCAAATAGATAAATAGATGAAACCTCGCCATTTATTATGCTATTTTTAAATTCAGTATAATTCAAGACCTCTCTCCCCCAATTTATTGTAACACCATTTATCTATTTTTGCAACAATAATTTTAATCAATTTTGCCTTGTTTTGTAATTTTTATTATAGCATTTCCTTTGCTTTGCGCATTGGGCAAATAACCACTATTAACGTAGCAAATTAATTTCTTTATAGGATATGCAGAAAGCAAATATTGTTCGTGCCCACTAGTAACTGCAAAGCTAAAACTATCTAGATTTTTTAGATATGATTCGTCTTTTCCTGTTTCGCCGAATATCACGCCTTCTATTTCGTATGAAATTATTCTTATTGCTCTTCCTCCACCCTCATACCTAAGGTCGAAGTTACCACCTTTAATTAAATTATGCTCTTGTAAAACTAATAATTTTAACTTCTTAAAATTCTTTTCAATTAAACTTTTAGTTTGATTTGATAGACCATAACTTATATACACGCTTTCAATTTCTACTATGGAATATAGTTTTTGTATAACTTTAATTAAATCCTCTTCTTTTATATCGCTACCTATGATAACTTTTTCTATTTTGTCTACGTCGTTTTTCACAACTGCGCGCTTTAATCTATATAATTCATTAAACGACTTAGCACTACTAACTATTAATGCGTTTTCATTAGACACAACTAACGTGGTACACAAAGTACTTGAACCGGTTACTACAAGCTTAACGTTTTGCTTGTTATGAATATTCAACAATATCGTGTTAGTTATTAACAAAAGACTTAATACTAAGCAGAAAAATCTTCTTGTTTGAAATTTAATATTAACCCTTTTAGAAATAGTAAAAAATATAAGATATAAAAGCAAAGCCCCTTCGCCAAAAATTATTCCTTTTAACACCAAAGGCTTATAATATATTGAAGAAATTATTACGTTTATAAACTTTATCAAATAGTTTGGAACGAATAAAATTATATTACTAAATGCAATGCATCCTAATATCGTGCTTATTAAAATAAAAATAAATAAAATTGAAATTATTGGAATAAATATTACGTTAAGAAGTATTGCCCATATACTTACAGCCGAGAACGACATCAACAATACGGGCAAAGTTCCAAGAAAAGCAGAAATGCTAACCGCTATACTCCCCGCCAACTTCACTGGCAAAAACCTAAAAAGAGTTTGTAGTCTACCAGATAAAAATCTAATTGCTAAAACAACGGAAAAGGATAGTTGGAAACCTACGTTAAATAGTTGAGTTGGAGAAATTAAAAGAATTAAAATCATAGCAAGACCTATTGCAGAAATAGAATCGTACTTTTTGCCACAATTTTTTGCAATTAGCATAACTCCAACCATAATACACGCCCTTAAAGACGATACGGAAAAACCACATACGCCCGAATAGAAAAATATTGCTACTATGGTTATAATGCATCTTGGCAATCCTTTTATTTTACACTTTTTCAAAACAAACGAAATAAAACTAGCAAGAACCGTTATATGTAGTCCTGAAACAGCAAAAATATGCGCTATTCCACTTTGCCTAAAATTAGTCAAAAGTTCATCACCAATATAACCTGTGTCGCCTAAAATCATAGCATAGGCAACGGAAAATTCTTCCTCCTCTAAACCAGATTTTAAGGTGCTTTTAAATAACGTAGCAATTTTATTGAATATACTTGCCCTATTACCTATTATGGTCAATTCGCTTCCCTTTACCGAAGAAGTATATTTTACTCCGCTTGTTATGTAATACGAAGAAAACTCCCCGTCATAATAACTATCTAAATCCATTAAATAATCGGTATACGTTATTACGTCACCAAGTTGTATTTCTTTTGCAGACGACACGTAAACGGCTATTTTATAATTTAGTTTTTTGCCGTTTGCCGTGCAGTTTGATAACACCAAAGAAGTAGAATTTTCATTTTCTAAAACTTTAGAAACTTCACCATTTACTTCCATAATATGATTGCCTAAATTAGCGTTTTCATAATGGTCAACTTTATAATTATAATGCCCAAAACAACTGAAAAATAGGCTACAAAATATAAGTGTAAAACCCA
>JAEIGA010020352.1_pt1 | contig 10118 bp, 11 predicted proteins | sample 9270691 | NCBI WGS metagenome assembly JAEIGA01 (sample SAMN17057246, study PRJNA624740) | gut metagenome | biome: biome; isolation source: fecal sample | host: Bos grunniens | place: China: Xizang | collected 2019
ACGATTGCCTCGGCTTGTCCGAAATTCATTCGATACATCAGCATAGCTTCGAATTGTGCTTCTGTCAGTGAGCCATCGAAATAGCCCGTTTTGTTTTTCCAAAGGTCTAATACTTCTTTTGCGTATTTTTTTGTCATTTTCATTTTCTTTTCCTCTCTTTCTTTGCGGCTATCGGGGATTGCAACCGTCTGCCTGTCCGCATTAACTCTCCCGAGGGAGAGCCGCTCTGCTACATTTCGATAAATATGCTATCGCCTTTCACTTCAAACGATTTAATTCTATCGTGAAGAAAAGGTGCTTTTTGCATTTTGTAACCGTTGCGGAAAAAATAGAAATCTTTACTCGGATACTGTTTTCTTAATTCGTTGACTGTCATTTTCTTTACCTCATCTTTCTGCCGGGATTAACCGCCCGGCTCGGTATGAATTGTTTACCAATTTTCTTTCTTATAAGCTTCTACGATAAGCCCTGCGGCCATTCTGTATTGGTCAAGGGTGATTGCCCCTGCATCGAGTGCCATCTTGTTTGCGAGGTCGGCTGTTTTCCAACCTTCTTTCTTTACCGCTTCCTTTATAAAGTCTGCGTACATCTTGTTTGTGATGGTGTTCTGTGTGTTTGTCATTTTTGTTTGTCTCCTTTTTTAATATTCGCATCGTTCAAAATTGCCAATTTTTGGCAAAATTTCAAGCTGTTAACGGGCTACCAACGGTGTCCGTGTCTTAACTTGTTGACACCATTATACACCATATTTCGGTGTTTGTCAATAGTTTTTCAGCAAAAATATACACTTTGTATAGGTGCACAAAAAGTCGCACGATATTTTGTTTATTTTGTACACTTGACTTCGGTGCATATATATGATATAATAATAATGAAAAAATACCGAAAGGAGAAAACTATGGCTATCAAATACAAGATAGATGTGCTTCAGGCACTCAAAGAGGCGGGATACAGCTCTTATCGTATGCGGAAGGATAGATTGCTCGGGGAAAGTCAAATACAGCTTATTCGGAGCGGAAATGTCGTTTACGGTGATTGCCTAAACAAGATATGTGAGCTGTTGAGCTGTCAACCCGGTGATATCATCGAGTATGTTCCTGATGAGGACGATTAAAATTAATATCTGAAATGGTCTCGGAGCGGTTATGCTGCTTCGGGGCTTTTTCTTTTTTTTTATCGGGATCTCGTCAAAAAATACCCGGTGTACCCTATTTTATTTATTTTTAACATAAAATTATATTATATGGCTTTATTGATTTTTTCAAAATGAGTCGCATTTGCCTTGTCGGGCGTTCCGATGGGGCTTTATTTTTTTGCCGTTTCGGGGACATCGGGTCTTGAATTGGCTGTTCCGCTTGCCGATTCGGGGCGAATGGTCCTTGAATGGGCTTTGTTTTTTTGTCTTTTGTTTGCACAATCTTACTTTCGGAGAAGAAAATACAAAATATTTTTGCACAAAAGTAAAATCGTGAATGAAAATGCAAATTTCTGTGGTAGCATTTTATGTAGAGGACATAGAAAAACGAATGGAGGTGCGAAAAATGAAGAAAATTGAGGTTTCCGAAGAGGCTCTTGAGGCTTTTGTTGATGCGGTTGCTCATGGCTCAAAGCTGTATGAGGCTTATCTGATACATATCAACGGTGAGCTGACGAAACGTGTGGCAAATGACCGAGGCTCTGAATTGGCGAGAAAACCCGAGATTAAGGAACGAATTGAACGCAGGCGTAAGGAATTGGTGCTTGACTCCTTTGACAGCGATGCCATCGGAGAAGAAGAGCCTGTTACGAAGGAACGACTTATCCGAGACTGCGAATTTGTTATGCGAAAGGCGAAAATCTGCGTAGCAAAGAATGTCGAGGGTATCGGAGTCATCAATAAGGCTGCGGCAGATATCCTTCTCAAGGCGATAGAAGTCAATGCAAAGCTTATCGGTGCTTATAACGATGACGAAAAGGTTGACAATACGGTTGTCGTTCAGCTTTCAAAGGAAGTTCAGGACCTTGCAAAGTGATGGTGATGTGATTGGAATTCAGACTTGATACGCCTAATCCGAAGCAGGTCGAGTTTATGCGATGTCAGAGGAAATATGTCGCATACGGCGGTGCGAGAGGTGGCGGTAAATCTTGGGCGCTCCGAAAGAAGCTGTGCTTAATGTGTCTTAATTACGATGGGCTCACGGTGCTTCTGCTCCGACGGTCTTACCCGGAATTAAGGGAAAACCATATCAAGCCATTGATGATTGATTTGAAGGGTATCGCAACATATAGGGCTACGGACAAGACGATGGTGTTTCCTAATGGTAGCAGAATCTTGTTCGGGTATTGTGAAAACGAAACGGATGCACTCCGATATCAGGGTAATGAATACGACATTATCGCACTTGACGAGGCGACACAGTTCTCCGAGGCGATATTCAGTATGTTGAAGGCTTCTGTCAGAGGCGTCAACGGATTTCCGAAAAGGATGTATTTGACCTGCAATCCCGGTGGTGTTGGTCACGAGTGGGTTAAGAGGCTGTTTGTTGACAGAGACTTCCGTGAGGGCGAAAAGTCCGAAGACTATGAGTTTATAAGGGCAACGGTCTTTGACAACCCCGTACTTATGGAGATGCAGCCCGAGTATGTCGATGACTTGAATTCGCTTCCCGAGGATTTGAGACGGGCTTGGCGAGACGGAGATTGGGATGTGTTTGCAGGTCAGTTCTTCCCCGAATTCAGCAGAGACATTCACGTTTGTGAGCCGTTTGAGATACCGCAACATTGGAATCGGTACAGGGCGTTTGACTATGGTCTTGACAGACTTGCTTGTCTTTGGGTGGCTATTGGGACTGATGGAAAGGCTTATGTATATCGGGAATTGAATGTATCCGAAATGATTGTTTCCGATGCGGCGAAGAAGATAAACGAGCTTTCTGAAGGGGAACTGTATTATTCGACATTTATTCCTCCCGACTTATGGTCCCGTAGCAAGGACAGCGGAAAAAGTATTGCGGATTTGTTTATCGAACACGGCTTGACGGGTGTTGTTAAAGCTCCGAACAGCAGAGTTGACGGATGGAGCAATGTTAAAGAATGGCTTAAGCCTTTACCGAGTGTTGACGGTGAAGGGATGACGGCTTATTTGCAGATATTTTCTAACTGTATTGAGCTTATACGAAACATTCCGAAGATACAACACGATGAAAAGAATCCTTGCGACTGTGCCACAGAGCCTCACGATATTACACATAACTTGGATGCGTTGCGGTATTTCTGTGCGGCTTATACATTGAGGTCGAAAGCTCCGAGCGATGAAAAGAGTTTTGTCGAAAAGCACAAGGAAAAGGTTTTGAAAGAGATGCGCCGGAGACAGAACACAAGAGGATTTTAAGGTGGTTTCGCCTTGAGATAGATTTTTTATAAAAGAAAGGAAGATGAGGTATGACTTACAACACGAAGAGAATCAGACACGTTTGCTCCGTGAAGGGGTGCAGTAACAGAGATGTTGTTCTGATTGCAAGAAACGGTCACTTTGGTGGCGTTTATCTTTGCCGTGAATGCGCAAAGGCGGCTTTGGATGCATTGACCGAGAAGAAGCCTGCAAAGGCAAAGGTTGAGGAAGCTCCCGAAGCGGTTGAAGAAGCAAAGGTTGAGGAAGCTCCTAAATCGAAGAGACGGTCTATGGTAATTCCGAAGGACGGTGAATAAGGATGGCGTTTGCGTTGGTGCTGACGGGTGCTTGTCTTCTGCTGTCGATAAGCTTTAATTGTTTGCTTGTGCGGTCGATGTACAAGGAACACAAGGACGAGTGTATACGACTTATGTGCAAGGATGCAAGTGAATACAAGGCGATGACAGATGACACGGAGAAAGCTCCTACGGAATCTGCACATCAGAGGGCTGTTCGGGAATGGAGAGAAAAAGGTAAGCATTGATGATGAGGTGAGATGAATGTCTTTGATGGACGGAATAAAGAACGTCTTTGGGTTTGCTCGGGATGAGCCCGTTGACGATAACAAGGCACTTGGTGTGAATCCCGATGGAACGACTCTTTATAAGGACACCCTTATCGGGATGGTTGAGGACAGACTTGGCGAGGCGAAGAAGGAAAGACACGCATGGGAGCTTCAATGGGAGCTGAATTCCAATTTCCTTTGCGGTAATCAGTTTGTTGACATTAACACATACAGCGGAAAAATCGAGGAGTACTCAAAGCCTCACGATTATGAGGAGCGAGAAGCCTACAATCAGATTGAGCCTTTATATGAAACGAGAATTGCTAACCTTGAGACCATCACTTATGCGATGACGGTTAGACCTGCTACGGATGAGCTTATCGACATACAGAAAGCGAGAGTATCAACGGCACTTCTTCGGCACTTGCAGGTGGTTTCCGACTTTGACTTGAAGATGCATTCGGTGATAACTCTTGCGGAGCTTTGCGGTACGGCTTTCATTCTTTCGTGGTGGGATGGTAACAAAGGCGATGTTATGGGACAGCAGACGATTGTCAAGGTTGGCGAGAATGGTGAAGAGGTTGTGACGGGTCCCGTTATGTCGGGCGATGTTGATTACGGTGTGATTACTCCGTATGAGGTGTATCCCGAGAGCTGTTACAAGGAAAATATTGCTGACCAAAGGTACATCATTCTTGAGCAGGTGCTGTCGGTTGGTGAGATATATGACAGATACGGCATTAAGGTTGACGGTGCTGATATTGATACCTTCTCGGTCTGCCCTACTCCGAATCTTGGCGGTTACGGATATGAGGCGACTATTATGGGCAATGGTCATGTGTCTACTCCCGATGCGGCAAAGCTGATTACATACTTTGAAAAGCCTTCAAGGGATTATCCGAGTGGCAGAACGGTTGTGTACTGTCAGGACAAGCTGATTTATTACGGCAGTCTTCCCGGTGGAGAATATCCGCTTATTGCCGTTAAATCAAAGGTTGTTTCGGGTAGATTCTTCGGCAGGTCGGTGATTGAAAGTCTTATACCGCTTCAGAGAAAATACAACGGTGTCAAGAATCGAATTATGAACTACATTCACACCATTTCAACCAATGGCTATATCGTTGAAGAGGGCTCTATCGATATGGACGAATATGAAGAGAACGGCTCTGCACCGGGCTCGTTGCTTCCGTACAAGAAGGGATATGCGACTCCCGTTCCGAAGCAGAACGTATCGCTTCCTGCGACTGTACATCAGACATATCAGGATTTGCGTACCGAGATGGAATATGTTGCGGGTGTATCACAGCTTATGGTTTCGGGTAATCCCCGAAGCGGTGTTGACAGCGGTGTTGCGATGCAGACTCTTCGTGATATCGATAATACAAGACTTGCGCTGACGGGTAACAACATCAGAGATGCTGTGCTTGATTTGGCAAAGCTTTGGATATCCATTATGAGAAGAAATGTCACGGGGCAGAGAGCTTGTATGGCGATGGGTGCGAATGATGTCGGTGATGTGATTGCTTGGTGTCGTGATGACCTTAACAGTACCGATATTGTTTATACAACGGAAAACGAGCTTGTACTGTCACCCGAATCGAAGAAGGCTTCCTTTATTCAGGCGTTTCAGATGGGTGCGTTTGTCAACGAGCAGGGTGTTCTTGACAGGCGTACAAAGAGAAAGCTTGCGGAGGCTTTTGATATTAACGATTTCTCGGATGTTGTCGGTAATGCGGAGCTTCAGGAGAAGTATGCAAGTCGTGAAAATTCTCTTGCGAGGGAAGGCATTATGCCCGAGGTTAACAGCTATGACGACCACGAAATACACATTGACGAGCATATGCGTTTTGTGCTTCAGGCAGAGTTCTTGATGTTTAAGAAGTCATATCCCGAAAAGGCGGAATACTTCCTGAATCATATTGAACAGCACAAGGCGATTATTGCGCAGAATATACAGAATCAGCAGATGCAGGCTATGCAGATGCAAGCTATGAGTAAAGGAGGAATGTAAAAAATGGATGAGAATGAAATGATTGAACAGCAGACAAGTGAAGAGGCGGTAAACAATGAGCCTATGACACTTGATGAAGCTCTTGCGGCGGCGAGAGCAGAGGTTGAAGCAAGGGAAAGTGCTCCCGAAGAAGCACCTGCGGAAGAAGCTGTTCCCGAAACGGAAGCGGTAGCGGAAGAGCAGGCGGTTGTCGAAGAGGCAAACGCACCTACGGAAGCTCCCATTCAGGGGAATGTAGCTCCGCAGAATGATGCTCTGTATCAGCAGTTGCAGGCACAGAATCAGCAGCTTATGCAGCAGATGCAGATGATGCAACAGCAGATGCAACAGATGGCACAGCAGACACAGGAGGTTAACAGAAGCACAGCCGAAGAGGTTGTTTCCGCTGTTATGACTCCGCCTACATTTGATATTTCCTCGATTATGTATGCTTCGGAGGATGAACAGAGAGCGGCAACGCAGAAGTTTGTTGACGATACGATGCAGTACACAAGGGGAAAGATTATGGAAGAGCTTGCACCTATGGTGAATGACTTCCGTGCGAGAGAGGCTGATGTACAGAGGCGTAATGTCAAGGATGCGTACAGAAGCAACAATCAGTATGCGGGATTTCAGGACAGAGAGCCTTGGATGGAGCAGATTATCGAGAAGAATCCCGAGCTTAAACAGCTTCCTCTCAACAAACAGTATGAGATTGCGTACCTTATCACACAGGGTGTTGATGCGGTTAAGGCGAGAAATAATCCGCCTCCCGCACCTGCTCCGAAGTCTATGGATGAACAGCTTTCCGAAATTGAGAACAATCCCGAGCTTATGCGTGCGCTTGAGGCAAGACGTGTCAAGGGCATTGCACAGAACAAGCAGGATAATCCTCCTCCCTATGTTGCGGGTGGTGGCTCTAACAGAGTTGGGCTGAACATTCCCGAAGAGCCTACCGACTTTGATATGGCGAGAAGCGGTGCTCTCAATTATCTGCGTGGCAGAAAGTAATAACCTTTTGTAAAAGATGTGCACAGTCTTTTAATTATACGAAAAACAAAAAACAAAAAACACAAATCAGAAAGGATGATTTAAACTATGGCACAGACACTTGAACTCGTAAAGGAAATACTTAAGGACAAGTATCTTCCCGCATTCAGAAATCAGATTGGCATTAAGCCTTCTCCCTTCCTTGAAATGATCAAGAAGACTAATGCTACAAACGACACAGTAAGAGCTGCAGCTACATTCGGTCTTAACGGCGGTGTAGGCTTTGGCGTTGACGGCTCTGACACTCCTATTTCAGGTCCTCAGATGTACAAGGACTTTGAAATCGGTCTTCGCAACCTTTACTGCAACATTGAAATCTCCGACAAGACAATCAAGCTTGGCTCAAAGAGTGAGTCTTCTATGATTGATGCTCTTGACAGAGAAGTTCGTTCTGCTTTTGATGCTACAAATTGGAATCTTGGCAGAGCGCTCTTCGGTAATGGTAGCGGTAAGCTTTGTATTATCAGTGAGTCCGAAGGCGCAGTTATCACCGCAAACAACGTTAGACTTCTCAAAGAAGGAATGATGGTTGATATTTATGAGGCAGGCTGGGATTCGCCCGGTGAACATACACCTGCGCATAAGGCAGTAAGAATTACAGCGATTGACAGAGCAAACAATAAGGTTTATATTAATAAATCAATCGGTCAGTTTGCGGGCGGTATGCTTACCCTTCAGAACTCCTACAACAGAGAAATTACAGGTCTCGGTGCTGTTATGAATGCTACTAACGATTCTGTAATTTACGGCAAGAATGTTTCCGAAAATCCTTGGATTCTTCCTCTTACATACGATGCAACAAAAGCTGTTGGCGGTGGTCTCAACGATGTTCTTATCACAAATGCTATGCGTGACTCCGAAAGAGACAAGAACGGTGATATCGACCTTATCATGATGGGCGATACCGCATTCAACGCATATCAGATGTACATGAAGGAAAACAATGTTACAATCACAGAACAGCTCAAGTTTAAGGGCGGTCATTCAGGCTTTGAAGTTCTCTTCGGCAACAAGACCGCAAAGGTTGTTAACGAATCCTTCGTTCCCGAAACAGAAGTATGGGGCGTTTCCACAAAGGATTGGAAGTACGAATCTACTCCCTTTGACTTTGCTAACGAAAACAGCTCTACATTTACTCTTGTTCCCGGTAAGAACTATTACAGAGCGCTTCTCACATCTTACGGTAACGTTATTTGTGAAAACCCCGGTGCTTCCTTCAAGATTACCAACTGCACATACAGTGGTAACTGATTTTTGCAAGGTTTCTTCATAACATAACTCCTTTGGGGATTCCCGTGGCTTTTGCCACGGGTTTCTTCTTTTTTTGTGAAAAAGTGAAAGTGTAAATGAAAATGCGGAAAAATGTGGTAGCATTAAATTGTGGCAGGTACAATAGGGTAAAAATCTGTCGGATGAGGAAGGTGGGTATCTATGATAAAACTTACAAAAATTTATGAAAGAATTGCATTTTCGGGTGCGGTGCTTTCGGAACAGAAATTCTGCGAATACTTCAATCAGGCTGTGGAGTTTTTTATGACTCGTTTCGGGCGTGAATATGTGGTTGGCGAGAGCGGAAGCTTTGATGGTGCTGAAAGGCGTACCGATGTGGTGGATGTGTACGATGAGTATTCGTCTGCTATCTGTGACTACATCGTAGTGCTGATGGGTGATGCTTCCAAGCTTGAAGGAGCTGTGCAGAAGGGTCAGCAGGCTTATCTTGCTGTGTGGCGAAGCAAGTCAAAGGGGAAGGCTGTTAAGCCGAGTTTGAGAGGTGAAAATCATGTTTGATAGCGGAATAACCGTAAAGGCTCTGTTTGAGCAGATAAACGGTGAAGCGGATATTGCTCCCGATGTAAGTGCTGATGTGCTTCTGCAATCGTACAACGGGCTTATAAAGGCTTTGTACAGAGACATCATTAAGAACGAAAAGATGCAGGAATATGAGAGCATCAGCGAAAGCGGAGTTGTTCTCCTTGACGGCAATGCAGAGGAAGTTTACAGAATATACAGTAAGGATTTCTTTGAGCTTGAAAAGGTTAATCTGACTTTTGCTCTTGTGACGAGCAGAATGTGTTGGTATGTTTCTGCAAAGGACAAGGTTACTCTGAAGAATTTTGACGGAGAGTCTTGCTATGTGGTTACTTATGAAATCCCCGAAGATGCGGACAGCGTTGAATTTGAGGGGAATGTTCCCGTGCCTCTTGATTTTGTTGATATGGTCAAAGCGAAAATAAGAGGTGATATGTACAACATCTCAAATGACGATGACCTTTCATCGAAGTGGTACGGAGTCTACAATACAAGGCTTGATGACTTCAGGATGTGGATTGCCGAGACAAAAGCGGAGGTGCTTGGCTGATGGCAAAGAAGGAACAGACGAGAAGCTATATGCAGGCTTACATTCCGCAGGGTGGCAAGAAGAAGTACACAAGTGAGATGGCTTATTTCAATGGTCTTGACCTTCGGAAAGTACCCGACAGCAGAGGGCTTGTTGAATGTGTCAATATTGATGTGACGAGGTTTCCTGAAGTGGTTTCGGTGGGCGTTGCAAAGTCTGCTATTGGCGAAGATAGCGGCGGTAATCCCAATGCCATCAGCGAAAATATATTTGGCATATTTGGATACGAAAAGTCGTTGTATGTTCTGTGTGAGGTTAGTAATGAAAACGGTGATAATACTGTCAATCTTGTAAAAATCACAGACGGAGTTATCAAGGCTACAGTAACTTGGAAAAACGCAAACATCGGAGAAAAGCGAGAGATGGGCGTATTTTGTATGTACTCTCCCAACGAGAATCAGATGTACTATGATGCGACACCCGAATATGATTTGCTGATTTATCCCGACAGAAAGTATATAAGCATACGGGAATTCAGTACAGTAAAAAATATTACGGACACATCGCCCGTGTTTGAACATTTTACCATTTGGAACGGAAGAGTATTTGGCTCAAAGGGTAATCTTGTCGTTTGTTCTTCTGCTTCTACATTTAAGGACTATTCGCTTGATACTCCCGAATCTACAGACGAGGACGGACTTACAACGGGTGGCTATGATGCTTCACACGCTTGGTATACGACCACGCAGGCTAACACGCAGAGTTCGGGCAATATTACGGCTATAACAGCATATGACGGTCATCC
>JAEIGA010020353.1_pt1 | contig 10118 bp, 11 predicted proteins | sample 9270691 | NCBI WGS metagenome assembly JAEIGA01 (sample SAMN17057246, study PRJNA624740) | gut metagenome | biome: biome; isolation source: fecal sample | host: Bos grunniens | place: China: Xizang | collected 2019
GTGGCAGAGTGCAGTAAGCATGAATGCATACGGGTCATCAGCACGGTCTCTAACCTTTGCAGCCTGGTCGATTACGCGCATCGTGTGTTCGAATACGTTTCCTTCTGGGTGGAACTCAGGTGCTTGCTGAGTTTCGATGAGTGCGCTCAGTTCTGGGAACCAGTAGTCGAGTGCATCCATCTTAACCAACATTCTGAAAAACACCGACGGCTTTTCCGATTTCATCAGGGCCTTGTGCATTTCCGATTCAACGCGTTCGCCAGACAGGTCTACAAGCTTTCCAGAAATGGAACGGGATAAATCGATTGTCTCGGGAGCGATGCTGAAACCGAATCTTGCAGCGAACTGTGCAGCGCGGAACACACGGAGAGCGTCTTCGATGTAAGTCTCGTCGCAGACGTGGCGGATAGTCTTGCATGCGATATCGTTGCAACCGTTGTGGCAATCGACAATTTCATCGGCTTCCACATCGTACATTAGTGCGTTGATGGTGAAGTCCCTTCTGCGGCTAGCCTCTTCCACTCCCATTGACTGGTCTACGGACACTGCGAAGTCGGTATGCTTGCTGCCGATGCAGTGTTCCTTTCTCGGCATCGCAATATCGAAGTCGTAACCCTTGATGCCGTACACGCCGAAAGAGGAACCCTTCTTCAAGGCAGGGCTTCCACTCAAGTCGAGCAGGAGTTTTTCAATGGTTGACGCATCGAGACCGTGTATCTCGAAGTCGATATCCTTGTTGTCCTGACCAAGGATTGCGTCACGGACAAAACCGCCGACGACATACGCCTTTCCGCCAGCAGATGAAACCGCATGAACGAGTTTCATCATGCAGGACACGTTTCTGTCGTCCTTGTTCTTGTCAAAGTATTTCTTTATTTCAGTCATTCGGTTCCTCCGATGTGCCGATTTCTTTTCCGAGATACTTGGCTACTATCTTGTCTCCATCCATATTATCCGACTGGTCCATAAGGCACTTTACTCCAAGTTCGTGCAGGTGCATTTCGGCATAGGAGTTGACCTCGGCCTTGGCCTTCACGACGATGTTGCCCATTTCCTCCATGAAACGGGTTCTGAGGAAGTTCAGGTTTGCTACGCTGTTGGTGCGGAAGCACTTCATGTTGCCCAGCATTTCCTTCATCTGCGTCTTGGACATGGGCTTTCCGCTTGCGATGGCATCAGTCAGTTCTTTCTCGAAACGCTTGATGCCGTTGGAAAACTCGTCGAAATGCTCGTTCGTGGACTGGAGATACTTGTCAGCCGTTGTATCTTCTTCTGGGCGAGACATGTGTTTGCCGTCCACCTTGGTAATTGTGCAAGGAACACCTTCCGCCTGTCCTCCGCACGTCAGGAATTCTGCCCACTGCAACGGGGTCATTTCCAGTTCGATGTACGGGTGATTGTCTGGCAGGATGCTGGTGTCGGATTCGTCCCCTCCGTGGCAAATTACATTAGCCCTGTCGATGCGGATGCATACGGGGTGGCTTGTCTTGATGGCGGAACCGAACATCGGCTGGGGGACACCAAAATACGGGCGGCTCCATGAGATTGTTCCCATGTAATCCTTTCTAGGTAATTCTTCAAATGGCTTAGACATGATTTTTTTCCTTAACTTGATGCATAAAATATAAATAATTAAAATCATGCCGTCAAGTGATTTTTGTTCATAAAAAATGAAAAAGCCCCGAATTGGGGCTTAATTTAAATTTGGTTAACTGTTAGTCGTCGTCTTCTGGTGTTTCCCAACCAAGTCCATCACGGAGTTTTGCCTGCAGCTCACTGATGTACTGACTGATGTCTCCTGGTTTGCCGCCTTTTGGCTTGACAATGTTTGCTCGACGTTTTAGCTCATTGATGTCATTCGCGTAGCGCTCTGGATGTTTTGTTGTAATTCCGCTTTTCGTTTTTGCATGATTACTGGTATCCTGATTAAACCTGAACGCACTTAGGAGCGAATCCATATTTTCATCACCGCCAACGGTTTCCTTCGCCTTGTTCATTGCGTTGGCTATCGTTGTGCACGCGTATGTTCCTGTGCCCCAGTCATCTACAGCCTTGACTACGTACGCTGGTACTTCGGAGCCTTTTACGTAGTCTATGGTGTATTCTCCACTTGGGCCTGGGGTGTATTTGCGATGGTCAACGATATAGCGTTGAACTTCCATCATGTCTCGAACGTTGCGTATTGTCGGGTGAGACTCTGGAAGGAGAAGGCCTGATACGCTAATGTCGCACATTAGGTCATCGGCAGTACCCGTATCGTCTTCGTCAGTTATATTTGGTGTAATTGTAATTACGGTAACACCTCGTTCGCTATGCTTTCCTACGACGCATTCGTTATCTTCGTCGTAGTTAAATTTGTATATGGGTGTTCCGTTCTTGCTTTTCTTGGTTTCCGTAAGTTTTTTTGTAAGGAAGTCAGCCAGCATGGCGAACAATTCGGGGAACGTAAGGTCAGCATACAGGGCTTCCCTGTATGCGAAATTGTCCTGCTCATCCTGGTCGATGATGTCTGTCATCTCGTTCAGCTTTTCTTCAAGATTTTCGCATAGTTCTTGCGGAGTGCTGTTCATTGCTTCGTCTTCGCTGAACAGCGTCATTTTCTGTTTGCGGAACAGGAACTCTGTTTTGCAAATCGCTTCTTTCACAATCTCTTTCAGTTCGTTTTCCGCGTCGATTCTATTATCTGGAAGTTCAAATTCGTCCGAAAGAGCTTGCCTCTTATCCTCCTCGGTTTTACACCTCTTGACAACCTTTGGGAAATACTTGTAGGCAAGGTTCCATACTTCGTCGCCCATAGGTGAGATAAGCTGTTTAAGCTCGCCAATTGCCTTCCGATAGACAGAAATCACGTTCTTATCTGCATTTGGGTTTAACAACGAGGAGACTGGCTCTTCACCAGGTTTGATTGTAGGACTCATGTTGTTGACGCAATCGAGTATACGCTGCTGGTACTCGGCGTCTGTCTCATTCTCTCCTTGCTCGCCTACACGTCGTTTGGCGATTGCTACCAAACTTGCTTTTGGGTACGTTGCGATAAAACTACGGAATTCCGTATTGATGCCTTGATTATTGACTTCTTTATTATTCATGGCTAAACCTGTCCTTTTCACGTATAGTTTATAATATCTTGGCCATCTATGGCACCAAATCGTCAAGCTCGTCAAACGCGTTCGGGTTTGCCACAGTAGGCTGGGTCACGTCAATATCATCTGCATCAAACATGTCTGCCCATGCCTTTGACACTTTCTCTTTCTGCTCTGGCGTTAGAGTCTGTTCGTCATTAGTGGCTTGAACCAGTTGAGCCTGTTTCTGCGAAGCAAGATATGCGTAACCTGCGGCAAGCAGGTTTTGGTTGTTTACCTTCTTGATTTGTATGATGGCATCTTCGCTCATCTGATACTTTGCAGCGTCGCAGCAGGATAGCCAATAGGTTTCAACCTCGTTTGCGAACTTCAATTCGCTGCCTTTCTGGAAGTCGAATTTCGTTTGCAACGACTTGCTCATTATTCCCATGCGAAGGTCTTGGTCAACAGCGCCGACAGTATACCTTGATTTCGGCTGTTTATACTGGCCGTTGTTTACACACCTGTGAGTTCCGTGGTTAACTTCGTGCAGAAGGATGGCAGCCTGTTCAAGAGAGAGCTGGATGAGCACCGTCTTCTTGGTTGGCTCATTCGGGTCTGGAGGCGTAGTGAACACTTTGCCTGAACCTGATGGCGGAAGATGGATGACTGGCTTTTCCTTGCTGATTTCGCTTGTGCCCAGTCCTAGCATACCGCCCGCATTTTCAGGAACCGATGGGTCTTTAAGCACAAGCTTTGGTATACCAAATATGTTCGTTGACTTCTGATGCTCGTAAATTCGCATGAGGTCATCCTCAATAGCCAACCCGAGCTTTCCGCCTTCGTCTGGTGTTTCAAATTTGAGCTTGTAGAATTTGTCACCAGTAATAGTAAGTTGCGATGTTCTTTCAACCCATCCAGCCATATTACAAACCTTCTTTGTGCGACTAAATTAGTGTCACATTGTACAAATCTAGTTTATACTGTCAGTCGTGGCGGCTCTATGTAGGAGTCGATATCTCGTTCGAAAATATACGAGATTTTGTTGTTGATTATCGAGTACCTCCCGATAGCAATTTCCATGTACGTATCTTTCATGAGGAGTACGTTGACCGGCTGTTCATGCAGGAATCTGCTTATTGTAAACCTGAGTCCGTGCTGTCGGAAATTCCCGAGTTCAGTCTTTCCCTGTCCAGTCCGTATACACCATTCCTTCTTTGCTAGATTTTTAGGTGTCCACCCCAATGATTCGAGATAGTTCATTATGTCCAGTTTTCGGACAAGGGCTATGTTGCACTGGATGATGTCAGCGGGGGATTGAATATCTGGTCGAGTAGCCTGTGGCAACCATACGAACGAAAACAGGTCGTTGGTATGCTTTGGGTCGATGAGCCAACCGGGCTGATGCTTCTGGTGGTAATGGTTGTCCATAAAGCCGAGTTCAAGTGAGAACGTCGATAGCGGCTTTCCTATGTACTTCACTGCGGCCTTCTCGTCGCAGGTCAACTTCATCCCGTCGATGTCAACAACCAGGTCGCTTCCAGCCTGTTGCTGCGCTGCGTCAGTAACACGTGTCGTAAACCGCAGATGGTTTGTCTGCGGATACGCCACATTGTCAAGATAAGTGTTCACTACTTCGACTAGACGGTTGTCTTCTTTCCTTGTGCTCGGTGCCATCTATATCCACCCTACGCCCGTGTGACAAAAGGAAGAACTGCTGATTGCATCATGTCCATGAGGGTGCAGATGGTTGAAATATCATCTGCGGTGAACTTAGTGAGGACAGGTGTCATGTTCGGTGTTGGCTTCAGTTCCTTTACCTTGTTGAGCGCTGCTGCTTCGTCACTGAACTGTCCACCCTGTGCTTTAAGCGATTTCTTCAACACTTCGAAGAAAATCTTGATGCTCTCGTCCCACGACACGAGCTTTGGCTCAGGTGCTGGCGGATTGTTCGGAACTTCGGCAGGTTCGTTTTTCGCGTCCCCGTTATGGAGCTTTGCTGCCTCATCCAGGATATTGCTCAATGCCTTCTGGATGATGGCGTTGAATTCTGACTTCTTTAGGTAAGTCTTATCGATGAACTTCATGTCCGTATCATTTAAGATGCTAAACCATGACATAATGGCCTCCGTTTATGCGGCGAAAATCGTCCGCAGATTGATTTTGTTTTGAACTAGGTATATGTTGATTGGATATTTCTTGACTTGTGACTTCTCTTTGGGTTGCGAAGCCTCCGCTGTTGTCTTGAACGAATAGTCCATGTTATGGATTGCCCGTATTTCACCACCAGCAGCAAGTCTGACGTTATCGGTGTTTCTTGTCCTTTCAGCTGGCTTGGCATTACCAATCAAGAATTCGTGCATGTGCCTCTGGACATACTGGGTGAACACCCTCTTCATTTTATCCGAATCGTCCGTCGTGTGGTTGAACTTGTCGTAACACTGTACCACATGGGGGTTGCGTCCGTATGCGAGTTCGAGTGCGCATGTATGCCACTTGAAGAACAGGTTGTTGCTGTCAGTCTTGAGCTTGAGGCAGTTGTGCATCTGCTCGCCTATAGCGACCATGCCTTCCTTGCTCTTGATGCGAAGGCGTTCCATCCAACGCGGAAGCTTGATTTTGCACTCCATAGGGGACATCCCTGTGAAGCTCTCCCAGTCGACGTTGTTGAATATGGCATGGTTGCTGTCACATATGCTAAGGGCGTGCTTCCAGGTCTTGCATTTTTCCTTGATGCAGCTCTTTACTGGGTAACCATTGTCTTTCAGCTTCTCGTAAATCTTCTCGCTGTCTTCCACGTATCTCATTGCGGAGTAACAGTCGAATTTCCTGTCGGCAAGCCTTTGCGGGCCGCGAGGGTCGAAGGCGAGGCCGATAAGGGCGAGATACTTGGGGTTGTAATACTGGGTGTACAATTCATCGCTTACATATAGCTCAGAGACGGATGGAGCCAGAAGGTTGGCCAGCATTGTCCTGGTGTAGCTGACTGGTTGCGGAGGCATATCTTCGCAACTCGTAGGCTCGTATTTTTCCGCCTCATTTACATCAGCCTCTATGTAGTATTCGTCCATTACGCCATGCACGTTATCGCCAAGCGGTTCGCCCTTTGTACGGTTAGTATCTCTAAAATACACTTCATCCTTGTTTCCCAGGTCGGGTAGATAAGGGATACGGCCTACGTTAAACTTCTGGAAGCCCTTGTTGATGAAACGGAACATCTCGCATGCCGCATATTCCATCACGTCGATAGGGTTGTGACATGCATTATTCCATGGTTCTGGCTTCACGCTATCATGTACGTACTTAGAAAGCACGTGTGCGTCTTCCGCTATCGTCCTAAGTTTCCCCGTGCACCTTCCACAATTTTTGCAACGGTCGAGCCTGCAGTCGATAGACAGTCGCTCTACGATAATCTTGATGCGTTCGTCGGAATGTTTCAATATGTCCATAAGTAGCCGTGTACGGTATGAGCCGAAAGCTATCATTCGCTTGACAGCCCTCGCCGGTGAGCTATTGCTGAAACCAGAACGGTGTAGGACTTCCCTAATCAACGCGAGGTCGAGTTCTGGGAGAAAATCGAATATGTCCTCCAGGATTTTGCATTCCATCGGGCGGCTCAGGCTTAGGTAAATTACTGGCTCGCCATCGCACTGACAGGATGCTGACAGGTGTACGTTCGTCAGGTCGTCGAAAAACACACGTGCGGACACTCTGTGTCCTACCCCGTTCTTGAACACGTATTCCCACCCGTAATCGTCAACGCTCTTCTTCTCGATGGAGTATACGCCGTTTTCAATCTTCTCGACCAAGTGCATGGATTCGACATCGCTGCTCTCGCCAAGCAGGTTGACGAGGCTGCGGTCTCCGTGACTGGCCGTGATGCCGTGTGCCGACCCGAACGTATATTGGCCGTCGTTGTAAGCAGAGATGTGTGTCGTTTTGGTAGTCGAGGTGTATTTGTATCCGTCGTAGTCGCAGTCATCGGAAGTCCATCCGTTGCTGTATGTCGAACCAACGAGCGTTCTGAGTGCGGCGGACACGCTAACCATTTTCACACTGGTGTGCGCAATGCATTCTTTCATCGGGAGGTCCAGTTAGTCGTGGTAACGGTTATAGTCGGAAACAGTGATGATGTACGAGCCGTACGGATAGGAATTGCCGCCGGCTTCCATCGTGCTTACGCATTCTGATGGGAAATGGGACTTTACCACCTTGATTACTGCGTCAATGACAGACTTTCCAGGGACGGTATGCCTTCCCGGTGCTGGCGTGATTACAATTTTGAAAGAGACTCCCTGTTCTGGGAGGTCGAAATATCCGTCATACCCAAGGTATCCTGTCTTTTCGTCTAGGTCTTCGGAAAGCTTTGCGATAACATTCTCGCGTGACATGGTAGCACCTCTCGGTTTAGTTTACAGATAGAAAATAGACAAAACCCGAGATTTTGTCAAGGCCGTCTGGAAAAATCTTCCAAACATCTTGCCATGCGGGAATAAATATGCTATATTTCATCATATGAAAAAGAACGACATTGACAATAAAGCTCAGGATGATGGGAAACACGTTGTAGCGTCTGTACTCGTTTCGTTGATGGAAACCGTTGTATCGGCTGTTGGCGTTTTAGTCCTCCTCGTCCTTGCATGGAGATGATATGCTGACAAAAGTAAATACGTTTGAACAGCTGGATAAATCCCTTTCCGAGAGAGGCATAGTCCCTGTCAAGAAGGACCAATTCGACGATGAAGAACGTTGTTGCACTAAGGTGTCGTACGAATACCATTTGGCAACTGACGGCAGGCAGGAAGTTCCCTTAATCACGGTGGAATACTGCGTCTCTGGCAAAGGTGATATCTTCATGATATTGAGCGCCGAGATGTTCGACGTAACGCTTGATGAAGAGGGTTCCATCATTGGCCTGGCTGATGATGGAGTGTCCCTAATGGATGAAATCAACAAGGCCTGTCATCTTCCCCGTTGCATGTCGAAGACTTTCAACGCAGCCTACCAGAATGACGAGGTGGAGGCTAAACTTGCAGAAATTATCGAAGCAAAACTAAAGAGGTAAACAATGTCATATTCAAACTTTGACATCTTCATGAAGGAATACGAGGGAATCGAAGCTAAACGGACCCTTGTTCCAGGACTTCCCGTGTGCATCCGTCTTGATGGCCGTGCATTTCACAACGTAACCAAGAATTGCTTGCGACCGTTCGACCACGAACTCCGCGAGGTGATGTGCCGTGTAACAACTGCCCTCGTCGAAGAATGCGACGCAGTAATCGGATATACCCAGTCCGACGAAATCACCCTTGTTCTGAAGCCGATGACCCATATCAGCGAATACTACTTCGGTGGACGAATCCAGAAGATTTGCAGCATGCTCTCCGCTGTCGCCAGCGTGGAGTTCAACACCCTTGTACACAGCGGTGAATTCAAGGGGCTCGAAACCAGGATTGACCGAAAGGCTTACTTCGATTGCCGTGTATGGAATGTCCCCCACATGGACTTTGCCGCCCTCGTCCTCAGCTGGCGGCAGTCAGATTCCATCAAGAATGCAATCAGCATGATTGCACAGTCGTTGTACCCCCACAAGGAACTGCTCAACAAGAACAGCGACGAGAAAATCGAAATGATTAAAAAGGCCGGGTACACCATGGCATGGAACCCGAATGACTGGAACAGCGACATGTTCTTCTCCCAGGAAGCAATGGACATGCAGGGAACCTTTATCGTCAGAAAGCTCGCTGTACGAAAGCTTACTCAGGAAGAACTTGACAACCTTCCGCCGAAGCATGCTGCAAGGCAGAATCCTGACATGACGTTCACCCGTCACGTGTATGTACGTTTTGCTGGCATCATTCTCCGAAACATCACGAACCAGGCTGGGTATCTGTTTGACGGTGAAGTTCCCAAGTATCGTGCAGATGCATGCCCTTCCGAGATTAGGTATTTCGAACTGGTCGAACGCATTAAAAAGTACTCCCCTGAACAGCGTGAACGTGCCAAGAAGGAGCTGATGGATGCAGGTATCTGGGATGCACTCAACTTCGGCGAAATTACAAATCTGTTTGAACTAAACGGAAACAAGGAATCAAAATAATGGAAACAGCATACGATTCTACGATTGAAACCAACAAGCATCGCTCTTTTGTCCGTATGCTCATGTACCAAGTGGCAAGGGACATTGTGGATAGGGCAGACCACCATGATGATTCCAAGCTTAAGCCTCCAGAAAAGGCGCTTTTTGACGAGTATACTCAGAAACTCAAGGGATGCACCTATGGCTCTCCTGAATACAAAGAGTATCTGAAAGGGCTTAAACCGTCGCTCGACCATCACTATGCAGAAAACCGTCATCACCCCGAACATTTTGCCAACGGAGTGAACGGGATGAACCTTGTCGATATGATTGAGTTGATTTGCGACTGGTTCGCTGCGACGATGAGACACGACGATGGCGACATCGACATGTCTCTTGAAATCAACAAGGCCCGTTTCAACATGGATGAACAGACTGTTGCAATCCTCAAGAATACGGTCGATACGTATTTCAGAGGGTTCAACCACGAGGATTACTGAATGTGGTTATCAGAACCACGAACTAAAGGATGTGTCCATTCGTCATTGGATATGTCCTAAATGCGGTGCGGAGCACGATAGAGATAGGAACGCCGCTCGCAACTTATGTAAGGTAGGGACATCTACCTTTGGGACATGTTGCTCATCCTTGGAATCTCCCAGAATCCATCAACTTTAGTCGTGGGAGTATGTCAAGAGAAGCCAACCGACTTTTGCCACAGGCACATCGTCGCAAACTGGTTGAGGCAACATGGGGCAGACATTTCTGACAGGAAATTTGATAAGCAACCATCGATGCTTGACGACGTTCTTGACCTAATGTAAACCCACGGTTAAAACCGTGGGCTTTTAAGTTGTTACTTGCAATGACTGAATGACTTGTGTTGATTTCAATGATGCAAGAACATCATTTTCGATTTGAGAAATCGGAATTTCTTCCTGATGTATGGCGTGTTTTACCATCATTCGCCCTGCACA
>JAEIGA010020354.1_pt1 | contig 10118 bp, 5 predicted proteins | sample 9270691 | NCBI WGS metagenome assembly JAEIGA01 (sample SAMN17057246, study PRJNA624740) | gut metagenome | biome: biome; isolation source: fecal sample | host: Bos grunniens | place: China: Xizang | collected 2019
ATAACTGAATCTATTTCTGTAATTTCGAAGAAATCTGGTTTGTCACCGCTTTTTGGAGCAAATTGTTGGATTTTTGGACCTTCGTTGAAAGCCACGTTGTCTTTGTAAGCAGACACTAAGCGGTTTGGATTTTCTTCTGAAGTTTTCTTGATTAATTTAAATAATGATAGTTCTTTTTCTTCACCGTCTATCACATAAAGACCGTTGAAGATTTTGTGACGGCAGTGTTCTGAGTTTACTTGTGAGAAACCAAATACCTCACTATCAGTAAGTTTTCTGCCAAGTTTTTCTGCAATACCGTTTAAGTATGCTATTTCGTCTTCGTTTAGTGCAAGACCTTCTTGTTGGTTGTAAGAAACGATGTCTTCGATATAAACGATTGGTTCTGGTTGTTTGTTAATGGTAAATAATTCTTGGTCTAGACCAGAATATTTACGTTGCAACATTGGGTCGAAGCTGCTGTCGCCAGTGTTTACGTAATATTCTTCTATACGTTTAATGCCTTTTAGACCCATGTTTTGGGTGATTTCTACAGCATTTGTACTCCAAGGAGTAATCATTTCACGGCGTGGGCCAATGAATTCGCCACTAATTTCAGTTTCACTAAGAATTTCTGCATTGTCAAATAACCAGCATAGTTTATTTGCATCTTCTGCAACGAAATTCATTTCTGTATCTACAGCCAAAATGGTATTGGCAGGAGTCTTAAAAAATACTATCATGATATATATAAATTATTCAATTTGCAAAAATAATAAATAATTCCTAATTCCTAATTCCTAATTCCTAATTATTTATAAACAATCTTATATTTAACTCCTAACTCATTTATACAACACCACTTTGTTTCCATTTGTGGTGATAAGGCAATCTTCTTTGTATGGTTTCACGGTGCCAAAGTAGCCTAAAGAAGAACTAGCACTATAGCGAGCGTATGCTTTGCGGTAGTTTACAAGGTTGTGAAGCACCCAAGTACGAGTCTTGGTGTCGAAAGTGGCAAGTTTGCTACCAGAGGCAAGCATTACAGGGTTTTCACCGCCAGAAATGCTATTGTCTCTTAGGTAGATTTTAAAGTCCTTGTCGTATGCTTCAAAGCCGTTTTTGTCGTAGAACATATAATAATTTCCTGCTCTGCCTTTGTATAAAGTGAAGTCGAAATTTTTCGCAAAGTCTTTTATAACAGTCTCTTGCACTTGATTGTTTGTGTAAATAAATAGGATTTTACCATTTTCGCCTGCGGCAACAAGTCTGTCTTGTGAACCAACTGCATCTGCAAAGAAACTTGTTTTAATGCCTTTTGTATCGTCCTTTGGTGTAACTCTATTTTCGCCTCGGCGGTTTACAATTAGTGCTTTATCGCTATTGGCAGTAACAATATAGTCTTTACCTTTAAGGTTGAAATATTGTAGTGGAGTGGTGATATTGCTCGTGCCAGAATAATTCCAATCTGTTGGCACTTCGCCTTGCATATTTAGAAGCAGAATGTCGGCATCTGCAGTTGGAATCATAAAGCGATAGTTTTTGTTTTTGTCGTAGTCAAACACGCTTAGGCCAACTATGGCTTTTTTAGATAGAGTTTTTGGGTAACCTTTCAGATTGTTGCCATTTCTATCTACTATGTAAAGTTTGTTTTCTGTAACGAACGCCATTTGTAGCTTGTTGTTTTTAAGCATATCCACTTGGTGGACATTGCCTATAATGCTACCATCAATAGATTTCTTCCAAAGTATCTTTCCGCTGTTTGAAATAAGGTAAATATTGTTCTCCTCATCTTGTATAAATATCTCATCCTCACCATTATAGTGGTTTTTCACTATCTGCGGATTGATAATTGCAGGAGCATCAAGATTTGTACTCCAACTTGGAGTACAAATCGAGTTAGGAGTTTTCTCTTCTTTATTTACTTTTTCTTCTTTTTTTGTTGTTAACTCCTCATTGCCTTCGGCGATTTTGCTATCGTTCGGCAATGCTTCAGTAAACTGATCATTGCTCTCACTTGACGCAAAATTCCTAACTCCTAACTCCTCACTCTTATAAACCCTATCATATTGCAAGAAAAAGTGTTGGAATGTGTTGCCATTAGGCGAGTTTTCTGCTTGCAAACAGAAAGTTGAGAAGTTTTTCCAAAGATTCTCGTTCTTTTTTATTTTTGCAGTGAAATCTTCAGAGAAAAACTCTTTTGCATTGCGGATTACGTATGGAATATTCACATAAAAAGACAAGTTCGCTATGCTTAGTAGGGTCTTGTTTGCATCTCTAAAGTTTGGTGCACATTGCAAGGTTTGAGTGTTGGCATTGCGCGAAGCAATATAGGTTAAAAAGTTAATCGTAGGGGCAATAATAAGTTTGTTGTCCACTATGGTCATATATTCGTTTTCTAGCAAGAATTGTTTGCCAAAAACAGATGCCGCAAAACCATTTTGATTGAAGTGATAAATGTCTAAACCGTTCTTTTTGATTAGTTTAGCCTCGCTGTCTTTGTCGTTTACCATATAGTTTAGCTTTTCTGCAGCCTCTTGAGGCGAGAAAAGTTTCACTATCACAAATTCGTTCATTGGAGTGCGTCCGTATGCTATTTCACCATCGAAAAATTGACGGAAAAATAGTAGAGGATTTTCGCCTGTATTCGTTTCAAGTGAAACTAAATTGCCGTATGCATTGTAACCTAATTCGTGTTTGTTTGAAAAACTATCCACGGCTTGTGTGTATTCATCTACGTCGGAAAGAGCATAGTGCTTAAAGAAATAGGTGTTGTATGGCATACGACTAGTAAGTGTATTTAGTGTGTATTCTTGTGCTGAAAATACACTTAAAAAGTCTTGCTCTCCACTGCTTTCGGCAAAACCATTTACAACAATTTTGTCTTCAAGTGTTTCAACGTCTAGGCCACACCAACGAGCATAGTGATTTATATCGTCTAGATTGAAACTTTCTTTAAATACCTCATTAATAGTATTTTGAAATGCTTTAATGTTTATAAACCAATTTACTAAAGCACCTTCGCCAGCAGAACCTTTTATTTTGTTGAAACCTTCTTCGGCATCCATAAGCGATACTCCAGATGATACCTGCATTATAGACTTTTCTATCAATGCTTTGTCGTCGGAAATAAGAAGAATATCTGCAGGATATGCAAAATAGAGTTTGTTTGAAATATTATTTGAAAGCAGAGATTTAATAGCAATATGCTCATTGTCTGATACTTGTGTACTCCAAAGAAATTTGCCATCGGCATAGGTACTAAAAACTAATTTTCTGTTTTGAAGCACGCTACTTATGTCTGGGTTTATTTCTTTAAGCGAATCAACAAGTGTAAAAACTGTGTTTATAGTTTTAAGTTGTTCCAGATTGCTGAGGTCTTGCCAATAATTGTTGTTGTAAAGCAAAGCTTGGGTAAGTTCATTAGGGTTGTTTATCTGTATAATACTTACAGGTACCTCAGGGAAACTGCTGTAAATATCTGTTTCTTTAGATATTGTATTAGATTTTAAAGATACAATACCCCAAATAGTAGCACCAAGAGATATCACGGCTACACTTATTATTATGATAATCTTTTTCATGAGTTAGGAGTTTGGACGTGTTGATGACCGTTAGGGAATAGTTAGGAGTTAGGAGTTAAAAAGCGTACCCTAAACCTAGCTCAAAAAATTCAACTTTTTGTAAATGTGTTTTGAAACTTAGGTTAACTAAGAAATGTTCTGTGAAATGGTATTTTACACCTATACGAAAATAGTTCCAGCCATCTTCTTTATTAATGTCGTATGGATAAAAAACTCCTTTCTTTTTAGGAGTTTCCCCTTTGTTAAGTGCTTGAAGAATTTCTCCTCCTGGTTCCATATTTTTTACAGGGTCGTAAAGGTAAATACCAAAATGAGCGAAAATGCCCACTTTGCCAATGGTTAGTTCGTTGGCAATGTTTAAACCTAGTCTCAATTTGTTTTCAAAATTGTTGTTTGGTGTAAATGTCCTGCCAAAATATGTGTTTTCGTCTGTCCAATAATACTTTCCTGACGCATCTTGTGCCACAGTTTGTGCGTACGCACCATCGTAAAATAGGTCTAAACCTACACCAATTCTGTGCTGACGACAAGTGTGATAATAACCCTCTAGATTTAAACTCGCTGTGCCAAAATATTTACTGTCTTTATAATACAGTTTTTTGAAACCGCCACTCAAAATCACCTCTCCGCTCCACTTACGGGCATCGCCGTCGCTTCGCTCCTCTGATACCTGCCTACCTAGAGATGCTCCCCTTAGGGCTAACTCCTCATAGCCTTCTGACTTTCCCCTAACTCCTAACTCCTCACTCCTCACTCCTAACTCATTTATAAGGTATTTCACCCCTAAGTAGCCATTAAACATATTAAATCCACTATTGGGTTGACTTGTGCTAGCACTAGAAATGTGATTGAACATAACGTCAGCTGTGAGGCTAATATTCTTGTGTACAGGTACTTCTATGTTCATACCAGCAGAAATAGCAAAGTTGAACACGCCTCCAATAGCAAAGTTGTACTCTGCTGCTTTTTGTTTTATTGCACGAGGGTCGGCAATAGCGGCGTCTAGGTCGCAAGGTTTAGTTGCAAAAGCTGCACCCATACCCATTTTTGCGTTGAAACGTATTTTCTCACTATTCACCATAGGTATGTTGATGTATGGATAAAGCGAAATCATTTGACCAGTAATCTGTGGGTTACCAAGGTCTAAAACTTGTAGTGCAAAACCCAAATCTGGCATATTGAAGTCTTTTTGCCATTGTTTACTGCCATCTGAAGCAAGCTCAAATGCAATTTCTCCACCTAAAACAGGCCCTTTGGTAAGAGGTTTTATAATACTTGCATCGTGTGGATAAATCCAACCACCAATAAATTGCCCTTTGATTTTATAAGGAGCAAAATCTGCGGCTTGTAGGCAAGTGCAGAATAAAAGTAGTATATAAATGAGTGATTTTTTCATAATTCTCTAATGACCCACAAATATAATGAAAATTTTCCAAACCTAATTATTTTTACTATATTTGCCTTTCGTTTGCGATAAATTTGTAAACGTTGTCATAAACTATTAAAAAGAACGCAGATGTTTGCAGTTTTAGAAAAAGAATTAAGGTCATTTTTTTCTACCCTTACAGGCCCTATTGTAATAGCAGTATATTTAATACTTACTGCTGCGTTTTTGTGGCTAATACCAGGAGAAAACAATGTGTTATGGGGTGGCTATGCAAATCTAGATGGTTTGTTTTCGCTTGCTCCATGGCTGTTTTTGTTCCTTATTCCAGCCATAACCATGAGAACGTTTTCCGACGAATATAGGCAAGGAACAGTAGAAATACTTCGTACTAGACCAATTCATCCGTATAGCATTGTTGTGGCAAAATATTTAGCATCGCTAATAATAGCACTTATAAGTTTACTATTTACTCTATTCTACTTATTAGCAGTTTGTTATCTTGGCACTCCGTTTGCAAATATCGACCTTGGAGGTTTCTTTGGTTCGTTCATTGGGCTTATATTTTTAGCCTGTCTTTACACCGCAATAGGCATATTTTTTTCATCGCTTTCAGACAATCCTATTATATCATTTGTGGGGTCAGCTTTCTTAAGTTTTGTGTTTTATTACGGCTTTGAAATGTTGTCTTTTATACCATCAAATGTAAATATAAAAGATTTTATCTCCTCAATGGGTATTGCATACCACTACGATTCTATGAGTCGTGGGGTGATAGATTTCTCAGATGTTTGGTACTTTATAACCATAAGCCAATTTTTCTTATTTATAACATTTAGAAAAAGATTTTCTAAAAGATTATTAATAGTTGCATCAATTTTAATTTTAACCAATCTTTTCGCATCTAAGGTTGTTTTAAGACTAGATCTAACTGCAGAAAAACGTCATAGTATATCGGAAAGTACCAAAAATCTGCTTGAAAATCAAGAAAATGGTGTCAAGGTAGATGTGTTTTTAGATGGAGATATGAATGTTGGTTTTTTAAGGCTAAAAAAATCAGTTGGATATTTGCTAGATGAAATGGATAGATATGCAGCTGTAGGTCTTAATGTTGAATTTACAGATCCACTTAGCGATGCAAAATCTGAAAAGGAAAGAAATCAAATCATGGCAAAAATGCAGAGAAAAGGGCTTTCTCCAACCATGGTGCACGATTATGATAAAAACGGGAATACGCTTCAAAAAGTAATTTTCCCTTGGGCTGTATTTTCTAGTGCAGGTGATACTATAAACGTGCCATTACTTCAAAATATAGCAGGCCGCTCTGGCGATGAAAACCTAAATTCATCTATCGAAAATCTAGAATACGCCTTTACAGATGCTGTTAGAATACTTACTCAAAAAGAAGTGGTGAAGGTGGCATTCCTTGAAGGTCATGGTGAGGCAGAAGAACATTTTGTGTATAGTCTTACAGAGAGTCTTTCTCGTTATTATCAAGTAGATAGAGGAGTATTGGGCGATGATCCTAATATCTTAAATGACTATAAAGTTGTGATTGTGGCTGAACCACAAACTGAGTTTTCTGAGTCTGATAAATATATTATAGATCAATATATTATGCAGGGTGGACGTGTAATTTGGCTAGTGGATGGTGTGGCTACAAATGGCGAGGTAGGCAAGCCAAATGATTTAGGTTTAACTGACCAACTCTTTACATATGGAGTTCGCATTCAGCCTATTATGCTGCTAGATATTCAATGTGCTACAGTGCCAATTAATACCTCTTTGGAAGGTCAAACTCCAAACTTTGCGCCTATGCCTTGGTATTATTCTCCTTTGCTTATGCCAATGCCAAACCATGCTATTACTAGAAATATTGCACCTGTAAAAGCAGAATTTGCTTCCTTTATAGAGAAAGTGGGTGAGAACGATTCTGTAAATGCTACAGTTTTATTATGTACATCGTCAAAAACAGCTTTGGAAAAGGCGCCAATGTCTTTAAGGGCAGATATTGTAAATCTATCACCAGAATCTCCATATTTTGCATATTCTTATATGCCTGTGGCAATGCTTCTAGAAGGTAAGTTTAAATCTGTTTATGCAAATAGACTTGCTCCAGAAAACGTAGTTACCGAGGGTAAAAAGCCAATTAAGCAAAGTGAAAATACCAAAATGTTGGTAGTAGCAGATGGTTCTATTGCACTGAATTCTCTTCAAAGTTTTGCTTCTGGTTATGAGCCATTGCCTCTTGGCTATGACAAGTATATGAAAATGCAATTTGGCAACAACGATTTTATGCTTAATGCTGTAAATTACCTAGCAGATGATGGCGACTGGATGCAACTGAGAAATAAAAAAATAAGTCTTCGCATTCTAGATAAAGAAAAGGTTGCTAGAAATGGTGAGTTTTGGAAATGGTTTTGTATCACCGTTCCAGTTTTATTGTTAATAATTTTCTCGATAGGATTCCAAATTGTTCGTAAAAATCAAAATACGAAATAATAAATTTTGACTAAAAATTTTATCTTTGCAGTTTAAATAATTAGGAATTAGGACGTATTGATGACCAAAGGGAATAATTAGGAATTATTGAATTTAGCAATTAACTCCTCATTCCTCACTCCTAACTCCTAACTTAAAAAGATTAATAAAATAATGTTTAATATGAGGAAAGAGTGGAGATATTATAACTCCTAACTCCTAACTCCTAACTCCTAACTCCTAACTATATATGAAATTTACAGTATCTTCAGCAGAATTTTCAGAAAGACTTCAACAAGTCCTTCACGTAATGTCATCAAAACCAATTACACCAGTTTTCAACTTTGTAAAATTCGACCTTTATGGTGACAACCTATCACTAACAGGCTCAGACGGCGATATTACCCTAACAGCATCTATGAAAGTAGAAAGTCCAGAAGGTGAGGGTAGCTTCCTTATTTTAGGTAGCCAAATTAGTTTCTTATCAAAATTTGGCAATCAACCATTGGTGTTTACAATAGATGAACGTAGTTATTCACTTGAAATTAAATCGTCTGCAGGTAAATACAACTATATCGGTCAGTCTGCATCAGAATATCCAGCAGCAAGATCTCTTGCCGAAGATGCTAGAGAACTAAATCTACCTTCAGACTCAGTAATGGAAGGTATCAACAAAACCCTATTTGCAGCGAGCAACGACGAACTTCGTCCTATTATGATAAGTGTATGTGTTGACGTTGCACCAGAAGGTTTATACTTTGTGGCAACAGATGCTCACAAACTAGCTATGGTAAGATACAACAACCTAGGTTCTGAAGATGCAAAACGTCTAGTTTGGCCAGCTAGAAGCGTGGGCGCTCTTAAAAACTTCTTGGCAAAAGACAAAGGCGAACTAAATATCAAATTCGACAATTCAAGCATTTACTTCAAATCTGCAAACTATTTATTAATAAGCCGTTTAGTAGAAGGCAACTATCCAAACTACAAAGCGGTTATTCCTAGAGAAATGCCTATTTCTGTGTTTGTAAATGCAGATGTGTTCCGCGTAGCTCTAACACGTGTAGCAGCTTGCTCTTCTGCCACAAACCTTGTACGTATGTCTATCACATCAAACAATATTCACCTTCTAAGCCAAGACTTAGACTATTCAGTATCTGGCGAAGAAAACGTAGAATGTACACTAAACGGTGTTGAAAGCATCGAGCTAGGCATCCGTTCAGACCTAATGCTAGCTATTCTTGGTGCTATCAGCCCAGTTTCAGAAATAGAATTAAAACTTATCGACCGCACAAGACCAATGTTGGTATTGCCAGTAAATCAAGCGGAAGAGTCTGAGGTGACAATGTTAGTTACCCCAATGGTAATATAAAGAATTATAACATCGGTCCCTGAGCCTGTCGACGTACTGATGACCGAAGGGAATAAAGGGCCCAGATGTTAACTAAGCAACTAAATAATTTGAAATGAACTTAAACTTAAAAAATCCTATTATATTCTTCGACCTTGAAACCACGGGGTTGGATGTTTGCAAGGATAGAATTGTGCAAATTGCATACATCAAAGTAAACCCTAACGGCACAGAAGAAGAAAAAAACTATTTAGTAAACCCAGAAATGCCTATCCCAGCAGAAGTAACTGCTATTCACGGTATTTCTGATGCAGATGTGGCAGACAAACCTACATTTAAAGAACTTGCAAGTGTGCTTGTAAAAGACTTTAAAGGCTCTGATATTGCAGGTTTCAACTCAAATAGATTTGATATTCCACTTCTTGCAGAAGAGTTCCTTAGAGCAGGTGCAGATATCGACCTTTCACGTTGCAAAAAGATAGATGTGCAAACTATTTTCCATAAAAAAGAACAACGCAATCTAGTGGCTGCGTACAAATTTTATTGTGGTAAAGATTTGGATAATGCACACAATGCACTAGCAGATACACGTGCCACATACGAGGTGCTTAAAGGTCAACTAGATAAATATCCAGACCTAGAAAATGATATGGCTTATCTTTCTGAATTTACCTCACACAATAAAAATGTAGATTTTGCAGGTCATTTAGTTTACAATGAAAAAGGTGAAGAAGTAATAAATTTCGGAAAATATAAAGGCCAACTTGCAGAAGTAGTACTTAAAAAAGATCCAGGTTACTTTGGCTGGATTACTCAGGCAGATTTTCCTCTTACAACAAAACAAGCATTTACTCGTTTAATGCTAAAAAGTAAGATGTAAGAAATAAATTCTTCTTATAAGCATTATAAAGACTAAAGCATTCACTTTGTGAGCAGATACTACAAATTATTTGTATATGTGGCTTACAGAATGAATGCTTTAGTTTTATATAATTAATCTTATAAAAAAATGCATTATGTTGTTTTTTTATATGAAATAAAATTGTATATTTGCACAAAATATCAACCTATAGGAAATAAAAATGAATATTGTAGTAAAAGCAATAATCTATAAGAAATAAAATAAATATACGTAAATAATATTTAATCTATGAGAAATGAAATTATAAAACCTATTACCAGGCAATATTATGCCAACAAGATAGATGCATGGCTTGGTAAAGGACAAATTATCGTTCTTACAGGTCAAAGACGTGTAGGCAAAAGTTATATTCTAAAAGATTTTATAGAACGTCATAAAGAAGATTCAAATTCTAATTTTATTTATATAGATAAAGAACGA
>JAEIGA010020355.1_pt1 | contig 10118 bp, 13 predicted proteins | sample 9270691 | NCBI WGS metagenome assembly JAEIGA01 (sample SAMN17057246, study PRJNA624740) | gut metagenome | biome: biome; isolation source: fecal sample | host: Bos grunniens | place: China: Xizang | collected 2019
AATTGGAGGTATTTGAATATGATGGATAAAAAGAAAAGAAAAGAAATGGAAGATTTAATATATGGATTTTTTGATTTATATGATCCTACAGGTAGAAATACTGCATATTATAGAGATAAATTCAAAGATATGAATGATGCTCAATTTGATAAGTATTTTAAAGATTTATTTAATGATAAGAGTCCTTATTTGACTGCTACAATGGTAGATTATGAAAATCCTATCAAGATAGAAAATATAGAAAAAGCGGCAAAATTCTTACAAGTGCCTTTATTTGAAAGAGTTGTATTACCTTATGCTAGTCCAGATCCAAATAAACCAATAATAACAAAACATGAATGTATGGTTGGATATCTTAATATGAAACGTTTACAACAAATAAACTTTAAGAAATTAGGATTATCTACTGATACAAGTGAAAGAAATATGGTTACTGGTCAGGTTGTAGGGCATGATAAAAACTCAAGAAACTCGGATGCTGAAACAACTGCATTATTAACCGTAGGTGCAAAAGAATCATTAAAAGAATTCATGTCAGCAAGAGCAGATGATATGGTAATGAAAAAAGAAATGAATCAAAAGATACTAAAAGATGGGTATGTTGCTCTAGCTGATTTAACAGATGATATAACAAATAAAACAACATTAAATTCAGCAGCAGTATACTTCTTAGGTGCAGGTTTAATGAATGACCTTGTTACTAAAGATTATGTGTTACCTAAAACACTAAAAGATTAATGTAATTCACAGGAATTCAAAACCATATTATAGTCTTGAAACATGATAAATAAATATAATTTTTAGGAGGATTATAATATGAAATCAAGATTAGATAGTTATTTAGAGGCAACAGGAAAAAGATTTAACCAAATAAATAATAAAGATTTAGATAGATATATAGAAAATGTAATAAAAAGATATAAGAAATTCGATGGAGCACATGATGATGCTCATGCAAGAGAAGTTCTAAAAAATTCAGAATTCATAGCAAAAAGCATGATGAAAGAAGAAGGAATAGAATTAGATATGAATATGGTGAAAATAATAGCAGCAATGCATGATTTGGGATTAGCATATGATAGAGAATCTCATCACACTAAATCAGGAGAAATAGTTAGAGCAGATAAACAATTAAGAAAATTCTTCAATGAAGAACAAATAGAAATAATAGCAAAAGCAGTTGAAGAACATAGAGCAAGTTATAAAGGTGACTATACAAGTATTTATAGTAAAATAGTTTCAGATGCAGATAGAATGAACGATATAAATACTATGATAAGTAGAAGTTATAAATATAATAAAAAACATAATCCTGATTTTAGTGAAGAACAATTATATCATGCAGTAACAGATCATTTAAGAGATAAGTATGGTGCAAAAGGATATGCAAGATTTAACACAAAATATGCAGACGATGTTTTAAAACAAACAAGAGAGATATTGATGAATGAAGAAGAATATGATAAAATATATAAAGATTTATATGGAATGCCTTGGAAATAAGGCATTTCTATTTTTTTTATTAAATTTTGTATTGTTACCTACAATTATGTAGAAATAAAAAATAATAAAGGATGGTGTTTAATATGGAACTTTTAATTCAATTAGTATGTTGGGTGTTATTTGGTTATATAGGTCATAAAGTAGCAGAAAGTTTAAATGAAAAACATTCAATGGATTTTAACCCTAGAATATGGGCAGTGATTGGTTTCATCTTTGGTGTTTTTGGTCTAGTAGGATTAGGAGTATATGCATGGATCAGAGTATATAATCACAATAAATAGGAGGGGATAAAATTGTGTAAAAAATTGATTTGTTTTATTATGAGTATGATGTTAATATTTATGACAGTTGGATGTAATAATAATGAAGTAGAAGAAGAAATACCTAACGAAGAAGTACTTGTTGAAGAAGAAGTTAATGTAGATAAACTTAGAGAAGAATATTATGAAATGTTAGACATCATGAATTATGTATTAGGAACAATGGATACTAATAATCCATCACCATCACAAATTATGGATGTGATTGATATTATTTCAAATAGACAAAAACCTACACAAAAATTAACAATTGAATTAGACGAATTAATATCTCAATTTATATCAGTAGGTTTTGATTATTATACAACTATGAATGAATCTAAGAAAATGGATTTAGAACAGGAATTATTAGGATTATTCCAACAAATAGAAGAAAAATCATTAGAAATAGAATTAATAATAAACGAAGAGGAAGTGTAAACGTCTTAGATTTATGATAGAACGACGGAATTCCGTCGTTCTATTTATTAATGTAAAAAGGTAAGATTTCAATACTATATTATATAGATGAAATACAATAAATATATTTAGGAGGTAATTGTTTATGAGAAATTTAAATGTTCAAGGATTTATAAATGAAATGAGTTATAAATTAACTATTCAAGAACTAGAAGAAAAAATAGTAGAATATCAAGATGTTATCATAGATTATATAGTTAACAATCAATATAACTTTAAAGCAAGAAGAGAATTTTCAGAACTTTGCAATGTTTTAAGACAAGATAAATGTTTGCAAACTATAATAAGCATGGCGTTATCTGATGATTCTAGACTTGATTTTGATATGGCATATGTATTATATACAATAACTAATTTCAATAATGTTGATGACAGCGTTAAGAATTTAGCAAACGAAGCAGCATATTATTTAAGAGAAGTTGAATTAGGTAATGTTGTAGAAGACGTTGAAACTAATACGTTAATCTTAATAGGAATGAGTAGAATTCCATATCATTATAACTCAACACCATTTCTAAGATCCAAATATGTAGAAAACATTTTAAAAGATCTTCCAGATATGTTATATAATGCATATGGTAAAAGATTTAGTGCAAATAAAATAACTAAGAATACAATATACGGACTATTACGTACAATAATAAAAGATGTACAAGTGGATGAAATAATTATAGCATTTGGTAAATCAAACTTCCCAACTGATTTAAGACCAGAAGTTGAACCTTATGCAATTAGATTAAGAACGTTCATATTTGATCTTTGTGGTGCAATAGATGCAACTATGTTCAAAGAATGTTTAAATAAAATATGTGAGTCAATAAATAAATTTAATAAAAGAAACAATCTTAATGAAACATTATTCAATAAATATTTAAGTTTCCAATTATTAGAAGCATTTGTAGTTGACTCAATTAAGAAAAACTTTAAAATATCTGAAGCATCATCTAGAGCATATCAAGTAATGAATATGTTTAGATTAAACAATCAACAATATGAATATTTATTTGAAGGAGCAGAAGTTTATGATAGAAAATAAATTAACAAAATATTTAATAGCAACTAAAAGTGCGAAAACTACTATACAATTAAGTAGAACACAAAAGTTAATAAGAAAATTAAAATATCATTGTAAAAGAAGGAAACATAAATATTAAAAAGGAGTGTAATATGAATAAAAAAGAAACTGCAATTAAATTAACAGGTGTAGTAACAAAATGTTTACCTGGAGCAAAATTTAAAGTATATGTTGAAGAAAATAACATGGAAGTAACGTGTACATTATCAGGTAAACTAAGACAAAACAAAATAAGAATATGTGAAAACGATAAAGTTGATATAGAAATATCAGTATACGACTTAACTAAAGGAAGAATAATTTGGAGATATTAATTAATAAGGAGAGATTTCTCTCCTTATTATTTTTTATGTTCCAAATAACAAATATTTATTATGAAAAAATAAGGAGGTAAAATAATGTTTATTGTTAAGGAAATTAAAAAAGGAAACCCGTTAATAGAGGGTGAGAAATCTTATTGGGGTGTATTTGATAGATGTCTATATAAAGGAGTACATTGTAATGATGAATATGCCAACTTAGTATGTTACTGTTATAGTAAAATAAATGCCGAAAAAATAGCCGAAATTTTAAATGAAGATGAAAATATAGAAGAATAAAAATAATAGGAGGTAATTTTAATATGGCGAATCCTTTATTACAAAGTTTAAGAGAGAATGATAAAGACGGATTATTTGCAGCATCACCTGCAATGGTATGTTATTCAACTGGTATACCAACATTGGATTATCAATTAGGGTATACGATAGTATCTAAAGATAATAATGGTGCAATTACATCAACACATGATTGTCTTGGATTAGTTGGTGGTAGTTTTGTTACTATCATCGGTAAATCAGGTACTGCAAAAACAGCAGCGGCATGTAAAATGGCGGCAGAAATAGTAAAACCGTTTAAATCAGGATTTGTATGTCATTATGACTTAGAGCAAGCATTAAACCCAACAAGGGTTATGAATATAACAGGTTTAACTAACGAAGAGTATATGGACCATTACGTATTAAAATCTTCAAGATCTTATATAGAAGATATATTTGATGCAATAATGGATATAGCAAACGAAAAGCAAAAGAATAAAAAGATGTATCAATATACGACTGATTTTAAAGATGAATTCGGTCAACCGATAACAATTTATGAACCAACAGTATTTATTATAGACTCAATACCAGTATTAGCAACTAGACCTGAACAAAAGAAAGTTAAAGCAAAGAAAGGATCAGGTCAAGATGACTATTATGTAGAAGATCAAGAAATAGAAGGTCAAACTTATGCAATGAGGGTTGCAAGGGCATTAAAGCAATTCTTCAGTAGATTAATACCAATAATAAAAGAATTCAATATAACTATAATAAGTATTAACCATATAAATCAAAAGATAGAAATAAATCCATTCGCAAAAACTCAAGCACAGGTATTATACCTTAAGGCAGATGAATCATTGCCTGGAGGAAATGCCCCAATATATTATGCGAATACATTAATTAAACATGTAGCAGTGGGAAGTTCTAAATGTACGTTAGAAGAAGATGGATATACAGGATTCAGAATAAACGCAGAAATAATAAAATCAAGAACTAATATATCAGGTGCGAAAGCATGTATGGTATATGACCAAGATCATGGATTTAGTAAAGAAAGAACGTTATTAGAATTTGCAAGAGACTTAGGATTAGTAAACGGTGCAAGAATAGCAGCGAGATATCTTGGAGATGATGATAGTGTTAAATTTAATGAGAAAGATATAGTAAATGAATATAGAAATAGAGAAGAAGTTAGAGATGCATTTGATAAATGGGTTTATCCTCATTTAGAAAAACTATTATCTAGAGTAGGATTAAAAGAAGTTGAAGAAAACAACGAAGGAATGAACGAAGATATGTTAAGAAAAATAATGAATGAAGACTAGGTGAAAACCTAGTCTTTGTAATTCACAAGAATTTCAATTATATATTATATCAGTGAATACAATTATAAATGGAGGTTGAGTTTATGTTAAGATTTGAGAAAGATATCAATAATGAGTGTTTACAATATTTTGCAGTTAGTACACCTAATGCATTACTAATAAAAGCAGAAGATGGGAATGTAGTTGGTATGGTAGATTATGAAGTATATAAAGATTCTGTTAAAATATTTTATATAACTATAATTGAAGAATATAAAAGACAAGGTTATGCAACAGAAACAATGACTAAAATAATAAATGAAAACAGAGGTAGATGTTTATATGGAGATTCATTACCAAGTGCATTAAAATTCTGGGCAAGTTTAGGAGTAGAATTTGATGAAGAACCTGATGAAGAATATTTAACACCATTTCATATAATTTGTTAAGGAGGATTTGATTTTATGATTAAATTAATTCCAATAAAAGACGATTGTGAAAAAGTATATATTGTAATTAATAATGTTGAAGTAGGTAAACTAAATTATTATGTTACAAAAAATATAATAATGATAAAGTATATATTAATATATGATGAGTTCAGAGTAAATGGATATGCGTCAAAGGTGGTAAATTATCTTAGAGAAACTTACACAAATAGAAATATATGTGGAGATGCGTTACCTGAAGCGATTGGTTTTTGGAAGAAAATGAATGCAGAATTTGCAGAACCGAAACCATCAAAAATAAGACCAGAAGTATTATTAACACCATTTAATATAAATTATTGAGGAGGAATTCTTGTGGAACAAAAAATAAGTATAGACGTTCTTTATAATAGATGTGAATTATTATATGACTATTGTACTAAATCTTATAAATTCAATCATTTCATAATAGACGAAGTTGATGAAACATTAGTAAAAGAATTACGAAAAGCATTAGATGATGAAGATAAGAAAAGGGCAGTAATGTATTATATGAAGATAGAACGACAGATAGACGAGATAAGATCAAATTACTGTTATAACATACTACCATATAAATCATCGTTTAGAGGATTAGCAAAAGATTTATATAGGGAATTAAAAGAGTCATGGTTATTATATACAGATGAATTTGATTATATTGGATATGTCTTAAGATTTATAAGTACATCAGAATATCATATAATTAAAGATTTCCTAAAAAGAAGAAGTGATACTATGTTCTATCAAAAGGATATTCCATTAGATCCAAGTAAATTTTATGGTGGTTATATACCATTAGAAGCATTCCTAGATTATGTGATAGTATTAATGAAACTATATAAGTAAAAGACAGAGATTTCGATTATATATTATAATTATGAATATATAAGGAGGTAATTTTATGATAAAATTTGGTGAAAGATATTACGATGAATGGTTAGGAAATGTATATAGTATATTATTAAATGGTGAACAAATTGGTGCAGTTGAATATAATGAAAAAGAAACTGAAGTGGAGGTTAATATATTATCAATATACCGTCATTGTTACAACTTTAACCATTTTAAAGAATCAGTTGATATAATAAAATCTATGTTCCCTGGAAAGAAATTAACAGGAATATCAGGTGTAGGTTGTTATTGTGGTTATCCAGAAGATTGGGAGACATTAGGAGCAAAAACTTATCCAGATCCAGACGATGATATATTTACAGTATTTGAATTAAATTAATAATAATTATAGGGAGGTAATTATATGGCGAGAGAAAAGAAAAATGAACAAGTAAAGGTTAATTTTAATAGTAATAATGCATTCTTAAAAGATCAATTACAAGAATTAGAAGAACAATATTTCGGTAAAGATGATTTCTTAGGAATGACAGCATTAACAAGAGTTGGTTATATTTCTGGTGGTAGGGGTATAATGACAACATCACATCTTAAACAAGCGATGACTCCAATAAATCCTGAGTTCCCTAAAGTGTTTACAGAATATGAGAATATGGTTGGACATAACTCAACAGGACTTAAGAAATCAAAAAGAGAATGGAGAGTAATAGATAAAGTATATAAATTTGAAGAAGGGAATCATTTATATACATTAGTCGTCAAAGATGAAGCGACAGGATATTATGACGTCATACAAAAGAAACTGGTAGAAGATTTAACAGAAAAATTTGGATTTAGATATAATACGGAAGATTTAGATAAACTTCAAGTAGGAGATATAATTCCACAAGATTCAGTATTATATAAATCAACTTCATATGATGAAGATAATAATTATAGATTTGGAGTTAATGCAACATTCTGTTATACATCAGATGTAAGAACAACAGAAGATGCAATTTTAGTAAGTGAATCATTTGCAGATAAGTTTAGATGTGTTGAAGTTGAAAAGATTAAAGTATCAATAAATGATAACGACGTGTTATTAAATTTATATGGAGATGAAGAGAATTATAAATGTTTCCCAGATGTTGGAGAGACAATAAGAGATTCTATAATATGTGCAACTAGAAGGATAAATAATGAACAAATATTCTATGACTTTAAAGAAACTAATTTAAGAAAAATAAACTTCAGTGAAGATGTGTTATGTATAGAACATGGTGAAGGTGGTAAGATAATAGACATAAACGTATATTCAAATAAAACAATGGAAGAAATGGAAATAAATGAATATCATGCACAAGTAAATAAATATTATAAAAACGAACAAAGATATTATGATGAGTTAGTTAATTCAACTCAGGATGTGGTTTTAGAAAATAAAGAACATGGAAGAAATTTAAATTATATTTATAAGAAAAGTAAAGATATATTAAACGAAAATGTTAAATGGTGTGAGCAACATGGTAAGAAGCCATTTAGTAACATGATTGTGGAATTCTTAGTTGAGAGGGAAGTTCCGTTAAAGAAAGGTAGTAAAATAACAGGACTATTTGGTAATAAAGGTGTTATATCTAAAATAGTTCCAGATGATGAGATGCCTATATTAGAAAATGGTAAAGTTGTAGATGTTCAGTTTAACTGTCTTGGAGTTATAAACAGACTTAACTCATTCCAATTATTTGAACAATCAATCAACTTTATTATGAACCGAACTATAGATAGAATAAAAACATTAGAAACTAATGACCAGAGAGCATCTGTTATATTTACAATGATAAAACATTTTAATACAAGACAAGCAAAAGAAATGGGAGAAATGTATAGTAAATTATCAGAAGAAGAAAGAGAAGAATTTATACAAGATGTTTATAAATATGGAATCTTTGTACACATTCCTCCTTTCTGGCATGAACGACCATTATTCGATGTATTGTCTGAAATATACGATAAATATGATTGGTTAACTCCTTACAAAGCATTCATTAAAAAGAATGGAAGATTTAGACCTATGATGAATGAATTAATAGTTGGGGAAATGTATATAATAAGATTAAAACAAACAGCATCAAAAGGTCTAAGTACAAGATCTGTTGGTGGTGTTAACTTAGTAGGTGTTCCAGTTAAGGATGCCCAAGCAAAAGAGAATAAAATATTATATAGCAAAACTCCATGTAGATTAGGTATTGATGAGGTATTAAACTTATTAATAGGAATGAATCCAGAGGACTTAGCGAAGATGAGTATGAGTTACAGAAGTTCAATAGAAGGAACTCATGATCTTCCTGTTCAATTATTAAAGAACGGTATGATTGAAGCATTAAGAGGAGATGAAAGAATAATAAACAGAAATGTTGAAGTATTTAATGCGTATATTAAAACAATGGGATATAAACTTCAAGAATATGAAAATATAAAAGAATTGATATTCGAACATATAGATTCGGATTTACAGGAAAGAATATTGCCTAGTGGAGAGAAAGTTGTTGTGACAGATAGTAAATATATAGAATTAATCATAAATGATAAAATAGATAAATATTTTGAAGATAATATATTCATAGGAACTGAGGAAGATTATGAAGCATTACGAAAAGAATTGTACAGTAAATACAGGGAAGAATTTGAGAACACACATTATAGTCTATAGAGTTTATCTCTATAGACTATTTACTGTAATTCATAGGATTTCGATGCCATATTATAACAGTGAATACAAATAAAAATATAAAAATTTTGGAGGTATTTATATGTTAAATAATAATATAGTTGTTAGAGAAAATGAAGTAGTTAAATATGATATAGATGATTATATGGATAATCAACTTTCTATGTTCCAAGAAATAGTTAAAAGTATAGAAGTAGATAAAATAAAACAATTTAGAAATTGGGTTAAATTATTCAAAACATTGAACTATGATATAATAGATAATTTATCAGTTAATCATATATACAGATTTAATAAATTCTCAGCAGTAGTTGAATTAGAATTCAACAAAAAGGTAGAATACGATTTTATATCATTTGATGAAAAAGAAATGATGGTTACAATATTAACTGTAAAAAATGGTCAAGTTGCACCTAAAGTTATAAGAAGAATGTTAATTCCTACTACATCAGAAGAAGCATTAATGTATATAGAATCTGAAATAGAAAATGATATAATAGATTCATTAGCAGTAACTTATAAAGATTTAATGAAACATAAAGATAGATATAAATTATCAGATGGATTAAATAAGCATCTATTATCTAAAGTTGATTTCAATGGAAAAACTAATAAACCTGCAACAGAAAACAAAAAAGTTGAATCTAATAAAGAAGAAAATAAACAGGAAGTTGAAACGAGCACAGTAACAGTTACAGAACCTGAATTTAAAATAGAAAAGAAAGAAACAGTAAAGAAAGAAACTAAACCTGTTGAAAAGAAAGAAACAGTAAAGAAAGAAACTAAACCTGTTGAAAAGAAAGAAACAGTAAAGAAAGAAACTAAACCTGTTGAAAAGAAAGAA
>JAEIGA010020356.1_pt1 | contig 10117 bp, 6 predicted proteins | sample 9270691 | NCBI WGS metagenome assembly JAEIGA01 (sample SAMN17057246, study PRJNA624740) | gut metagenome | biome: biome; isolation source: fecal sample | host: Bos grunniens | place: China: Xizang | collected 2019
AAGATACACATGGAGTATATGCTGAAAGCCGGATCAGCCGGTATTGTATGGTCTATAATCAGCACACCATCAGGATTAGAAACTTGGTTTGCCGACAAAGTAACCATTCAAAACAAAATATATACCTTCCATTGGGGTAAGACCGAAAAGAGAGAAGCGGAACTTACACACATCCGAGTAAACAACTATATCCGTTTCCATTGGTTGGATGATGAAGAAAAACGCAGCTATTTTGAGTTGAGAATAAATTACAATGAACTTACGGAAGACATGATGCTGGAGGTTACCGATTGGGCAGAACCCGATGAAGCAGACGACTTGCGCGACCTTTGGGATTCGGAAATTGACAAGATGAAGAGGGTTAGCGGACTATAAATTCCAAAAAATAGTCAAAAGATACCAATGCTCTGCTTTTTTTATGCTACTTTTGTACCCTAATAAAGATGTACAAAGAAAAGCATGCTACGCATTAAAAAATTAGATATATTCATCCTGAAGAGTTTCTTGATGCTCTTCGCCGGCACATTCTTCATCTGCCTCTTCATTTTCATGATGCAGTTCTTATGGAGATATGTTGACGAGCTTGTGGGAAAAGGTCTGGAAATGGACGTACTGGCACAGTTCTTCTTTTATTCCGGACTGACCTTAATCCCTTTATCATTACCCTTAGCAATCCTGTTGGCCGCCCTGATGGTTTTCGGGAATTTCGGCGAACGCTATGAATTGCTTTCCATGAAAGCAGCAGGTATTCCCCTGCTCCGCATCATGACTCCCCTTATCATTTTCTGTTGCATGCTTGCCGGCATTTCATTCTATTTCCAGAATGTAATTGCCCCTAAAGCCCAACAACAACTTTGGACTTTATTGGTATCCATGAAACAAACCTCCCCGGAACTTGACATCCCGGAAGGCGTGTTTTATGATGAAATAGACGGATATAACATCTACATCAAAGAAAAGGACCGTGAGACAGGCTTCATGAAAGAAGTGCTCATCTACAACATGTCCGACGGATTTGAGAATGCCCACATCATCTTTGCCGATGAAGGCAAGATGGAAATGACGGCCGACAAGCAACATCTGCAACTCCACTTGTACAACGGAGAGCAATTCGAGAATCTGAAATCACAAACCATCTCATCCAAGAACGTACCTTATCGTCGGGAATCATTCCGTGAAAAGCACCTTATCATCGAATTCGACGGAGGCTTTGAAATGGTAGACGGTAGTTTCTTGAGCGACCGTTCGGATAGTAAGAATATGATAGAAATCAGTGAATCTATAGATTCCTTGACTTACATTGCCGATAGCATGGGACAATCGATGTACAAAGACATCACGGCCAGCACTTATCAGAAAAAGACTTTCAGCAAACGAGACTCCTCCAAAATAGAAAACGGTACAATAGCCACCATCATCAACGTGGACAGCTTGTTTGATGCATTGACATTAGCCGAAAAGGAAACTACCCTACGGACTACCGCCGACCGCATGATATCATTGGCCAGCGATTGGAAGTCACGAAGCATACAAGTAACAGAAACAGATAAGAATATCCGCAAACACGAAGCAGCATGGCATCAAAAGATTACCTTGTCGCTCAGTTGTCTGATGTTCTTCTTCATTGGAGCACCTTTAGGAGCCATCATCCGTAAAGGTGGATTAGGCTTGCCGGTAGTTATTTCGGTTATCATTTTCGTGCTTTACTATATTATCGACACGGGGTCTGTCCGTGTGGCACGAAGCGGTGAAATGAATATGATATTGGGCGTATGGATGAGTACATTGGTTTTGGCCCCCATCGGTATATTCTTCACCTATAAATCGAATAAAGACTCGGTTGTATTCAACTTGGAATCGTATTTGAACTTCTTCCGTTGGTTGTTTGGCTTGCGAGCTTCACGCCATATATTCAAGAAAGAAGTTATTATAGAAGACCCGAATTACCGACGCATTCTTTCGGATCTGGATACCATATCCGACAAGTGCCGCGATTATTTGAATCATCACACCTTGTCCAAGATTCCCAACTATTACAAAGTATTTACCAATCATGGTCATGATGATGCCATCGCCCACATCAGCGAACAATTGGAAGCAGTTATAGAAGAATTATCCAATAGCAAAGACGGTCCGTTGCTCAACTTGATGAACAACTATCCAATCCTGTCAACCAAGGCTCACAAGAGTCCGTTCGACATCCGTTGGTTGAATATATTGGCCGGCCTTGTTATCCCCATCGGCTTGTTCTTCTACTTCCGCATCTGGATGTTCGGCAAGCGATTGGACAAAGACTTGAAAACCATCATCAAGACCAATTCAGATATACAAGAACGAATTAAAAACAAATCACTATATAAATGATTATGGAAACATTCAAACTAAATACCATTGAAGAAGCCATTGCTGATTTCCGCGAAGGAAAATTCATCATTGTAGTTGATGATGAAGACCGTGAAAATGAAGGTGACTTCATCATTGCCGCCGAAAAAATAACACCGGAGAAGGTGAACTTCATGCTGAAAGAAGGACGTGGCGTGCTATGCGCTCCTATCACCATGAAACGTTGTACCGAACTGGAACTCGACAAGCAGGTAAGCAACAATACTTCCATACTCGGCACCCCTTTCACCGTAACTATAGATAAATTGGAAGGATGTACAACAGGTGTATCTGCACACGACCGTGCGGCCACTATCTTAGCATTAGCCGACCCTACATCGACCGCCTCAACCTTCGGACGCCCCGGACATATCAACCCTCTATATGCACAAGACAAAGGTGTCCTGAAACGCGCCGGACATACTGAGGCAGCTATCGACATGGCCCGTTTGGCTGGTATGCAACCTGCCGCCGCATTGATTGAAATCATGAACGAAGACGGCACTATGGCCCGTATGCCCGAACTGATAGAAAAGGCCAAGGCTTTCGATATGAAAATCATCTCTATCCGCGACTTAATAGCCTACCGATTGACTCAAGAATCATTAGTAGAAAAGGGCGTAGAAGTGGATATGCCTACTGAATATGGACATTTCCGCTTAATTCCATTCCGCCAGAAAAGCAATGGATTGGAACACGTAGCCATCATCAAAGGTGAAATCAAGCCGGATGATGAAGTATTGATTCGTGTACACTCATCATGCATGACAGGTGACATCTTCGGATCCAAACGTTGCGATTGTGGAGACCAACTTCACAACGCCTTGAGAATGATTGAAAAGGAAGGCAAGGGAGCTGTAATTTACCTCAACCAGGAAGGTAGAGGTATTGGCTTGATGGAAAAGATGAAAGCTTATAAACTACAAGAAAACGGAATGGATACAGTTGACGCTAACACTTGTTTGGGACATAAAGCCGATGAACGTGATTATGGTGTGGGAGCTGAAATTCTCCGTAGCATTGGTGTCACCAAGATGAGATTGATAACCAACAATCCCGTTAAACGAGTAGGTTTGGAATCGTATGGTCTATCTGTTGTAGAAAATGTAAGCATTGAAATTACTCCCAACCAATACAATGAACGTTATTTGAAGACCAAGAAAGACCGAATGGGACATACTTTACATTTCCATAAGTAAAAACTTTCTAATATCAAATGTAATCATTTAATTTGTAATCATTAAACAAAGTATAAAATATAGAACTATGAACCAATTATCCGACCGTCTGAACCGTTTGTCTCCTTCGGCAACTTTAGCCATGTCACAGAAGAGCAACGAATTGAAAGCCCAAGGTGTAGATGTCATTAACATGAGTGTCGGCGAACCCGACTTTAACACTCCTGACCACATCAAGGAAGCAGCCAAGCAGGCCATTGACGACAACTTCTCGAGATACTCACCCGTTCCGGGTTACCCAGCATTGCGCAATGCTATTGTAGCCAAGTTGAAAAATGAAAACGGACTCGACTACACAGCAGCCCAAATTTCATGCGCCAATGGTGCCAAGCAATCAGTTTGTAATGCTATCATGGTATTGGTCAATGAAGGTGATGAAGTAATTGTACCTGCTCCATACTGGGTAAGCTACCCTGAAATGGTAAAGATGGCAGATGGTACTCCGGTTATCGTAACTGCAGGCATCGATCAGGACTTCAAAATTACTCCAGCTCAATTGGAAGCAGCCATAACTCCTAAGACTAAAGCATTGATTCTTTGCTCTCCATCGAACCCTACAGGTTCAGTATATAGCAAGGAAGAATTAGCAGGATTAGCCGAAGTTTTGGCGAAGCATCCACAAGTATACATCATTGCAGACGAAATCTACGAACACATCAATTATGTTGGCAAGCACGAAAGCATTGCCCAATTCCCGGAAGTACACGACCGTGTCATCATCGTAAATGGTGTTTCGAAAGCGTATGCTATGACAGGCTGGCGTATCGGTTTTGTAGCTGGTCCTGAATGGTTAGTAAAAGCTATCAATAAGTTACAAGGTCAATATACATCTGGCCCTTGCTCTGTTTCCCAAAAAGCTGCCGAAGCGGCCTATACAGGTACACAAGCACCGGTAGAAGAAATGCGTCAAGCGTTCGAACGCCGTAGTAACCTTATCGTAAAGTTGGCTAAGGAAATACCAGGCTTTGAAGTGAACAACCCTCACGGAGCATTTTATTTGTTCCCTAAATGTGATTCATTCTATGGTAAATCAGTAGATGGCCGTACCATCAACAACGCTGATGATTTGGCTATGTATCTATTGGAAGAAGGTCATGTAGCATGTGTAGGTGGTACTTCTTTCGGTTCTCCTGAATGCATCCGCATGAGTTATGCCACTTCAGATGAGAACATTGTGGAAGCTATGCGTCGTATCAAAGAAGCACTTGCCAAGTTAAGCTAAAATAATAAACATTACTATAATAAAAGAGAGTATATTTTCGATATACTCTCTTTTATTATATATAAATAAGGACAAAAAAAGAGAGCACATAAAATGCGCCCTCTTTAAAACTTCAATGATTGTATATTAGCCCAAGCTAATAGCTTCAGACGGACATGCATCTGCACAAGTTCCACATTCTGTACAAGCATCTGGATCAATAGAATACTTATCACCTTCAGAGATTGCGCCAACTGGGCATTCATCGATACAAGTACCGCAAGCGATACAATCGTCACTAATTACGTAAGCCATTTTTCTTAATTTTTAAAGTTATTAGTACTAATTACGTTGCAAATATAGTCTTTTTCTGCAACTATTGCTATCTACACCTTACAAATTTCAATTATTTGTATTTAGTCTAAATACATTTATTTCATCAAAGCCTGATACATAATTTGTTGGATACGCGGACGGATATTTAGTGTCATCAAGTTTTTATGATCAAAGACTCTGGGATGAATACGATTACTGATAAAAACAAACACCAACCGGTTCTTCGGATCGGCCCATGCACATGTGCCGGTAAATCCAGTATGTCCTACAACCTCTGCTGGTGTTTCTTCCGCGCATGGACTCTTAGGCAAATTTTTTACATCTGGTTTATCAAAGCCCAATGCCCGACGACTGATACGGGATGTATGATTCATAAACAAATCACATGTCTGTTGACTGATATATCGTTTTCCCTTATACATCCCCTTATCAATAAACATTTGATGAATTTCCGCCACTTCACGGGCCGTGGAGAATAAGCCGGCATTACCAGATACACCTCCCATAAAGGAAGCTATTTCATCATGCACCTCTCCTTGTAACGTTTTCCGTTTACGCAAATAGTCATTAACAACCGTTGGAACAATTTCTTCCTTGTTCCATCGACGCAAAGGTAAATAAAGAGTCCGTTCTAGTCCCATCGGTTGGTAAAACTCTTTTTCCAGATATGCATCTATCGACATACCACTGATTTGTTCTACCATTTCCTTCAACAGCATAAAATTCAAACAACTATACCGATAACGACGGTCCTTCAAAGGAATTTCATCAGAAGCAATCACATCAAGCATGTGATTACGGAATGTAGGTCCCACGTACATACCATCCACAATCTTTGATGGGAATGAATCCGAAGGAACATCCGAAATCCATTCTTTCTTATATTCAAATGAATCAACTACCCATAACTTCCGATCTATTTGAGTCGTATGCAAAGCATCCTTACGAGCCTTATACAAAGTAGTCTGATAACTGCTATCATCAATTGCTTCTTTGTAAAAAGGCCAAAAGGCCGGCAATCCCGACTGATGCAACAAAAGATCTTCTATGGTTATACGTCCCTTGGAATTACCCTTCAAAACAGGAACATACTTAGAAATTCGGTCGGTCAGTCCATACTTTCCTTCATCGTATAATTTCATCATGGCCAATAAAGTGGCTGTTGTCTTTGTCAACGAAGCAATATCATACATATCATCCGACTTAACCATTCGTTTTCCTTCATAAGTAAAAGAACCGAAACATTTGTCATATACAGGTATACCATCTTTCAAAATCACAATCTGACAACCTGGATATGCTTGTTTGGCAATACCCTCACAAGCTATTTCGTCTATCTTCGTCAATACAGAAGCATCCATGCCATAATCCTCTGGTCGATACATCTTAGTTTCTTTCATTTTGGATAATGACACGCCTTCCCCGGTCTTACGATATCCTTCCACTTCTACCGACAATCGTCCATCCGCATTTTCTTTACCAACTAAAACATTAGCTACATATTCCTGAACCACCGCGGTAGATGAATGTCCCAACACTACTGCTGAAGCCTTCTTCCATTCCTTTCCTTTATTATAATAGTGCTTAAAAGGCGTAAGATAAACATACACCACCGGCAATTGCGCTGTCAATGCATCCAACATAGGTTTATATACATCATATTTTTCTGTGTAGATTGCCACAACAACACGTTTGGCCTTTAATAGTTTTGAACGATGTATACCGATAGAATCCGGATGAGCCTGAATACTTTCATGATTCAAATAACGTTGTAATTCCTTAGAAAAGACATTACCTTCAGAAGATTTACCAATATTGAATACAATGGTACCCTGCAATCTCATATCCATTGGCAGAACACCCCCATCATTACTTACTACCGTCACTGCAGCCTTTTCCAATTTACTTTTTAGTTCATTGGCTTCCGGAGTATTCAAACGCTGTTCCAAACCAGATACTTGTATCTGCTGTTTCTGATTCAATCCCAACAAATACTTGTAGGTCAACACTTTTCTACACTTTTCAGTGATAATTTCTTCTGTAAGCGACCCATTCTTTACAGCTTTTAATACACCATCCAATTCCCGTTTCAGATTGCGAGGAGCCAACAACATGTCATTACCGGCAATCAATGCCTTCGCACATACATCCTTATTATTGGACACTCCCTTCATTTCCAACGCATCTGTAAAGACTAAACCATCAAATCCCAATTCTGCACGAAGAAAATGAATGACCTCTTTCGACAAGGATGCAGTCTGACTACTCAATGCAGGTACTTCCAAATGCCCCACCATCATCCCGTTCAGACCAACTTCAATAGCCTTTCTGAATGGATATAACTCCACACTATCCAAACGTTCTCGAGTAAAATTCAATATAGGAAGAGCCTTGTGTGAATCCACTTGTGTATCACCATGACCAGGAAAATGTTTGGAAACAGAAAGTACACCTCCCGCTTCTAATCCTTGCGCATAAGCTGCCAACTTATCTGCCACATTTCGAGGGTCACCACCAAACGAACGAGTATTGATAACCGGATTTAGAGGATTATTGTCTACATCAGCAACCGGAGCAAAATTGACATGAACGCCTATTTCCTTACATTGACGTGCCACTTCCAAACCATAAGCATACAGCAATGCGTTGTCTTGAATACATCCTAAAACTCTATTTTTAGGATAAGAGACTGTACCTTTCAAGCGCATGGCCAATCCCCATTCTCCATCAAAAGTAATCATCAATGGAATATCAGCCATATCCTGAGCATAATTAGTCAGCACCACCTGATTGTTCAGTTCACCACCCGAGAACAAAAGTCCCCCGACTTTATATTCTTTTACTGCATCCTCAATATTTTTTCGATTAGCCGAATTATTATCCGGTGCCACTGTATGAATGAATAACTGACCAATCTTTTCCTTCAATGACATTTCCGCCAATTGATTCTCTACCCACTGATAACATGCGTAATTACCAGATGCCTTTTCCTTCCATGTGACAGCAGACTGTGCCCATACCGAAACTACTGTTAAACAAGAGATTATCGCTATATAATATTTTTTCATTGAGTTGTTACTTAGTTTTATTTTCCAAAAATACAAAAAAGGCATCGTACTTTCATCAATAACAACAAAATATCTGAAATATATTTGTTTGAATCATAAAAAAGATGTAATTTTGCACCGCTTTCCGCGTAATCGCTGTCATGAAGAGTTACATGATATGTTGCGTTGGTAACGATAAACAATTTAATAACAACAAACAATGGATTTGATTAAAATTGCAGAAGAAGCATTTGCTACTGGTAAGCAACATCCTGCTTTCAAGGCTGGTGATACCATTACTGTAGCATATCGTATCGTTGAAGGTAACAAGGAACGTGTACAGATGTACCGTGGTGTAGTTATCAAGATTGCTGGACATGGTGACAAGAAGCGTTTCACCGTTCGTAAGATGTCTGGTACTGTAGGTGTTGAACGTATTTTCCCATTGGAATCTCCAGCTATCGACAGCATCGTTGTCAACAAGATTGGTAAGGTTCGTCGTGCTAAGTTGTATTACTTGCGTGCACTTACTGGTAAGAAGGCTAGAATTCAGGAAAAGCGCGTTATCAACAACGCATAATAAGAATCACATCTTATTCCTACATAAAAAAGGAGCATCCATTGATGCTCCTTTTTTATGTCTCTATCTATTACTGAACAGCTATTAATTCCACCACATGACTGACTCCATCCTGATAGGAAAGTATATCAAGACCAACCTTCATCAAGAAATCACCACTATAGACTTTTCCATCAAAGTTCAATGATGATTTGGGCTGCTTCAAGTTTATTTCCTTCAGCTGATACTTCTTATCAGCAGCCAAGCCTTGTAATTTGAGCTTCGCTACCGGTTCCTGATAACGAGGATGCAAATCATAGGTAAACAGAACTGCATGACTCTGTTCCGCATTCACATATGCAACTGCAGCATGATTACTTTCATAAGGCGAGACCAAACGATATTGATTACCATCCAAAATCGTCGGCTTAATACGGTTATAGTTCACTAAAGCCAAACGACAAAATTCCTTATCCTCATCTGAAAGTTTGGAATAATCTATATCAAAACCTAATTTGCACATGGAAGCTACATCAACTGCGAATTTCAAATCCACCTGTTTGTTCCAATGTGTAACATGTGCCGCCATCGCTTTTACAGGGAAGAACTTGGACATACTCCACTGTATATATAGACGTTCATATGGGTCAGTATTGTCCGAACACCAAAACTCTGTAAAATATTTCAGTGCTTCGTAATCACATCTTCCACCACCACCCGAACAAAGCATCATAGGCAACTGAGGATATTTATTCTTAATACGTTCCAACACATTATATAGTCCACGTGTATAATCAATATAAAGTTGGCCTTGTTTCTCCTTCAGATAAGGTGAATGAATGTTAGTAATGGAACTATTACAATCCCATTTAAAATAGGCGATATCCGGGTATTTCTGCATCAATCCATCAACCACACCATATACATAATCCTGTACTTGAGGGTTCGGCAAATCAAGCACCATTTGCCAACGGTAATAATAAGGTTTTCTATTCGATTGTTTGATGACCCAATCCGGATGCTTTTCCATCAGTTCACTTCGTGGATTCACCATTTCAGGTTCCACCCACAAGCCAAATTTAACACCGGTCTTCTCGGCAGCTTTCGTCAATGCACTGATTGTATTAGGAAGTTTGGACTTATTTTCTTCCCAATCTCCCAAACCGCCAAATGGATTATTTCGCGGATATTTGTTTCCAAACCAACCATCATCCAATAGAAACATATCAGCTCCCATCTGTTTGGTATCTTCAATAACCGATATCAGTTTCTCCTCATCAAATGCAAATCCTGTACTTTCCCAATTATTGAGCAATGTCATACGGTCACCCATACCATCCTTCAACTGATAACG
>JAEIGA010020357.1_pt1 | contig 10117 bp, 11 predicted proteins | sample 9270691 | NCBI WGS metagenome assembly JAEIGA01 (sample SAMN17057246, study PRJNA624740) | gut metagenome | biome: biome; isolation source: fecal sample | host: Bos grunniens | place: China: Xizang | collected 2019
CTTTCGTTTGAATGCATAGGCTCTAATGTAATCTTTTTGCCTGTGCGAACTACTGTTGCAGCTAAGTTTTTAGCAAGCTTTATTAAAGTCTGCTCACGTCTTGCTCTGTAGTTTTCAACATCTAAAACTACCTTTACGTAATCAACATCGCCTTTATTTACACAAAGGTTTGTCAAATGCTCTAAAGAGTCAAGTGTGTCACCACGTTTACCGATAATAACACCAAGATCTTCGCCGATAAGATTGATTTTCATAACCTTGCCTTCACGCTTGATATCAAAATCAACTTTCATGCCCATCGCAAAAAATACATCATCTAAAAATGTTTTTGCGCGTCCTTCTAAATCAACATCAGCTGTTACACGAACAACTGCATCTTTAGCACCTATACCGAAAATACCCTTGCTTCCTGAATCTAAAACTTCTACTTTAATACTGCTTCTGTCAAGTTTTAATTCCGAAACTGCTTTTTCGATAGCATCATCAACAGTTTTCGCTGTTATTTCTATGCTTTTGCTCATAACTATTTTGCCTTCCTTTTCTTACTTTTTCTTCTTTTTGCGTTCTCTGAAATGTAATTCGTCATCCGATATCATTGACACATCAACTTTTAAAATCTTATTTAAAAGGTACATCTGTGCAATCTGGAACAAGTTTGAAATTGTCCAGTAAAGACCAAGACCAGCAGGAAGCGTAATTGCAAACCATGCTGTCATAAACGGGAAAATCGCATTCATCGTCTTCATGCTGTTTGCAGCATCATTATTTTGAGTATTTCCTGCCATTTTGCTTGACAATACAGAAACTAAATATGTTGTACCGCCCGCTAAAACAGGAATTAAGATATACTCAATATGCTGTGAGATGTAACTGAATGACGGTGTAACAGATAAATCAAATGCTAAAAACTTGAAGTTTATGATATCTGCTCTGTTTACTAATTCGCCTAGCTTATCAAGAGATGATTCTAGTTTTGTAGCAAGGTCAATCTGGTTTAATGTTGAAAAATCCCCTGCTTTTCCTGTTATTATTTCAGAAATCTTTAAAATTTCATCTTTACCTAACATCATAATGTAACTCATAGGTTTTCTGATGATGTTATAAAGTGCAATAAGTATCGGAAACTGAATTAACATAGGAAGACAGCCGCCCATAGGGTTTACGCCCGTTTCCTGATAAAGTTTCATTGTTTCCTGGCTTTGTTTTTCTTTATCGTTAGCATACTTTTCCTGAATTTTTGCAAGTTTTGGCTGTAGAGCCTGTGTTTTTTTCATGGTTTTTTGCTGTTTGATATTTAAAGGCAATAAAACAATTTTTATTGCAAGTGTAAACAAAATAATTGTAAAACCGTAGTTATTAACTAAAGAATATATTACCTTGAATAAATATCCTAAAGGAATATTTATAATGTCAAATATACTGCTCAAAGTTTTCCTCCTTAATTAAGGTTTAATTATCTTTATCAACAGGGTCATATCCACCCTTGCAGAATGGATTACACCGTAAAATACGCCATATAGACATACAGATGCCGCGAAATACTCCTTTTTTTTCTATTGCTTCTATTGCATAAGAAGAACAAGTCGGGTAAAATCTGCAACAGCTCTTTTTCAATGGCGATATTCTTTTCTGATAAAAACGAATAAGTGAAATTAAAACCTTCTTCATAGCATAACAATACGCAAAGCTACTTTATAAGCTTTGCACGATAAAACATTGAATAAACAATTTCTGACACTTCGTCGTAAGAATTAAGTTCTAAACATCCGTCTTTTGCTGCTAAAATTATATCATAGCCTGTTATAATTTTTTCTTCTGATAAACGGTAGCTTTCACGGAGCAACCTTCTTACTCTGTTGCGTCTTGTGGCTTTTGCGAGTTTTTTTCCTACTTTAAAGCCGAGTCTGTTGTAATCTTTGCCATTAGGCAAATAATATAAAGTAAAAAACTTGTGGTATGACCTTTTTCCTGTTCTGTATACGTTTAAGAATTGTTCGTTTCTGTTTAAACTGATTGTGTTTTTCATAATTATGAATAAAGTCGCTTGAGCATGCCCAAGCGACCAAATGTTCATAAATTACTTATGCAGATAAAACTTTTCTGCCCTTTAGTCTTCTTCTGGCTAAAACCTTTCTACCAGAGCGAGTGCTCATTCTGTTTCTGAAGCCATGGTCTTTTTTTCTTTTTCTTCTGTTAGGCTGATATGTTCTAAGCAAAGTGCTACACCTCCTGATTTTCTAATAAAGCACACCACAATTAAAATACTAATCCTTAAACATTATACATAATTTGTCCCCTATTGTCAATACTTTTTTTAATATTTTTAGATTGTAAATAAAAATTTAATTTTATTAAAATACGGGTTGTTATAATCACATTTCTCTGCTATAATAAATTGTGGTAATAAAAGTTAATTACTAAAATTACATATATGGAGGCAAATTATGTTAATTGATTTATCTTGTCCTGTTGAAAATCGTGGATTTTCCGTAAGAACAAATTCCCAGACACAGGAAAACTATCTTTTGTTAAAACTTTTAAACATCAGCGAAAAAACCATTTCATCTTTAGAATTCAATCTAAAAGCTTTTGACGGAAACGGCACAGAAATTGCCACATTACCCGTCGAATTTACAGAATTATCAGCACAACCCAAAGAGTTTTTTGCTGAAAACAAAGCTATATCAATAGCAGATATTCCCGATGCTAAAAACTTCATTGTTGAAATTACACGTGCCACATTCGAAGATGGTGAAACTTATGAACCTTCAGAAGAAAATACAGTTGATTACGACGACTCTGAAGCATCCCTGCAAGATGCACTTTTAATTCGTGAGTTAATTCCCGATGCTGTTTGTTTTTCTTCTGAACACGAAGATTATTGGCGTTGTACTTGCGGAAGACCTAACTTTAAAGATGCTGAAAACTGTGTGCGTTGTGGACGCGAAAAGGAAGCAATTCTAAACGGCTATTCTTCAAAATCTGCTCTTGAAAAAACTTTTGCTTTAATTGAAGAAGAAAAAGCACAATTAGCTTTAGAAGAAGAACAAAAAAGGGCTGAAAAGAAGAAAAAGACAATCAAGAAACTGATTACAGCTGCAATAGTTTTAGTTTCACTTGCTGTTCTTTTTGTTATAGGATTTTTTGCAAGAATCGGAATAGTTAATATTTTAGCATCAAACGCTGCAAAAGATGGCGACTTTTTAAAAGCATACGAACTTTATAAAAAAGTAAACAGTTCAAAAATTGGCGAAGTGACAGACAAAGTTATCGGCAACACTCCTTCAAATCTAATGTTCGGAACAGGATTTTTAGCTGAAGATAACGAAAATCTTTACTATATAACTCGCAATGCGTATTCTGAACCTGCTAACCTTATTAAAGAAAACAAAAAAACGGGGGAAAAGACGATTTTAACAGATGCTGCATACAACTGCTTAAATGTTGTAGGTGATTATATCTATTTTATAAATAACGAAAGCCTACCGTGTCGTATGACAAAGGATGCAAAGACTACAGAAACGCTCATGGAAAATCAGGTATATTATATGTGTGTTTTAGGCAGCGATATGTACTATTTAAAAACCGACTACGACAATCCGAAAGGATATACCGAAGAAGAGCTTGAGATTTTAGCATCACAAGGACAAATCGCAACTCACACAAGAATTTATAAGTTAGATGTCAACACAAAGGAAGAGACTAAAGTATCTGATGAAGACGTTTATATGTTTTCAATTTACAGCAACAAAATTTACTTTGTCACACCAACACAAACCGAAGACCCCTGGGCAATGGCAAATTTAAAATCAATGAATTTTGACGGTTCTGATGTGGCATCAGTAGTAGATTCTCCGGTAAACTCATTCTTTGTTAAAGACGGAACACTTTACTATATTTCATGTTTTGACGAAAGTACCAAAGGCTCTGACGTTTCTGATATGTCATCATTTAACTACTCCGTTGTTTCGCTTGATTTAAATACAGGTACAAAAAAGACAATTTCAGAAAAAACAGACCTTGTTCTGGATATGAATATTTCAAACGATTCTTTGATTATGCTGACATATAACCGTGATGAATTCTTTGCATATTACTCATCAAGCGAAGAAACTGCTGAAGAGCCGGTAATTCCGGTTACTGAATTAAAAGCGTTTGATTTTAATTCAGGAAAAACCACCACACTTGCAAAAGAAGATGCCGTTTCTTTAAACGTCTGCGGTGATGACATATTTGTCGTTTTAACCAACGGAAACATCGCTAAATACTCAACTGAAAACTCTTCCTTTAAAGCAATTAGTGAAGACGGAGCGACAAGTGACGATTCCGTATTTATCCCTGCTGATATAGTAGTTGAATAAAACAAAAAAGACTGTAGCAAACGCTACAGTCTTTTTTTATGCTCTCGGATGAGCTTTTGTATATATATCTTTTAGTTTTTGGTTTATTACTTTTGTATATAATTGCGTAGATGATATGTCAGAATGCCCCATCATTGTTTTTATTGAATTAATATCTGCACCATTTTCCAACATATGTACAGCAAATGAATGTCTTAATGTTTTAGGGGTTATCTGCTTTTTGATATCAGCACACTCGGCGTAATACTTTACTATCTTCCAGAACCCCTGACGTGTCATACGCTTGCCGTTCATACTTACAAACAATGCTTGTTCACCATCTTTTGCGATGTTTTTTCTTATTACGCCAAGATAATTATCAAGTGCTATCATAGATGGTTTTCCAAGCGGAATTATGCGTTCTTCACTACCCTTTTTACATCTTATATACCCGACAGCAGAGTTAACATCTGCCACATTAAGTTCAATTAGTTCTGTTGCTTTTATTCCGGTTGCATACAGAACTTCAAGCATCGCCTTATCGCGGATAGATTTAGGGTCAGCACCTGACGGTTGTTCTAAGAACTTCAAAATCTCATCAGAAGTTTATGTTTCAGGTAATTCTTTTTCAAATTTAGGCGGTTTTATTCTTTGTGCTGAATTTTCTTTAACCGCATCTACACTTAACAAAAATTCAAAGAAATATCTTATAGAAGCTACATTTCTTGCAATGGTAGCAGGAGATTTTTTCTCTTTTTCGAGTTGCTTTATAAATCCCGCTACAACCTTTTTATCTGCTTTTTTTATGTTTTTGATTCTTTTATCGTACAGATAATCCAAAAACTTTTCAGCATCTGAAAAATAAGCAGAAACCGTATTTTTATGCAGATTATTCTTATTAAGATAAGTTCTGTATTGTCCTAAAAGTTTTATCATAAAATTTCTCCTAAATAACGACTCTTGTAAGCAAAGGCTCAACATACGCCTGAACCAAGGCAGAAACACTTAAAAGGCACAGGCAAAAAACACCGTAAAATATTGGTTTTATGACATATAATTTTATGTCTTTTGGCCCTTTGGTGAGCATATAAGCGTTTTTAAAGCAAAAAAGCGAGTACGCTAAAAAACAAGGTATCATCACTAAAGCATGCGGTAATATTAAACATAAAAAGAGCAAAATCGCTTTTGTTTCCATAACAGAAAACATAGAAATAAGCACTATCCCATAAGAAAATCCTTTTACAAAAACGAAAACGAGCGTTCCTATGCTTCCTACTACAGATAATGACATTAAAAACAAAATTACAATTCCATTTACATAACTAAGCATTGCCGTAGAAAATGTAGCATCTGAATCTGTGCTGTAATTTTTCACAGCAGATACGAAGTCGTTTATGTATAGGTTTATCTCGCTTTCTAACCCTGAAGATACATTTATTACATAAGAAAGCACCGCTCCTGCAATAAACACACAAAAAATCAATATGTATCCTTTTAAATTGTTAATCATTATTTGTTTTAAATCAGATTTTAATCTTTTAATCATTAAAAAATCCCTCTTTCCATTTATCGTACGCTTGTACAATATTTTATGTAAAAAAAGGGATTTTGAGAACAATTTATAATTTATTCTGAATATTTTTTCAAGAGTTCATCTTTAATATTCCAGAGTTGGGGTGATAAGTCCACATAATATTTATGAGGGAATTCAAAACGCTTAACTTCATCCCAAAGTCTTCCGACTTCTTTCTCACAATGCTTTTTAATTTCGTGAACATTCGGACTTTCATAGACTCTTTTGCCTTTGTCATATATCTGAACGGTGAGTAATTCAACACTGAAATTAGAAATTTTCTTTCTTTTCCATGTGTGTTCCGGATCAAATATTTCATAAGGCTGTGTTACATCTATCGTCTCGTCAAAAACAGTTATAACATCGGCAATAGCTTCACCATTTTCATTCGAAAACATTCTGTATACCTTTTTAAACCCAGGGTTTGTAATCTTTTCGGTGTTTTCGCTGATTTTGATTTTAGGCACAATTTTACCATTCTTTTCAACTGCAGCAAGTTTATATACACCGCCGAAAACAGGCTCTGATTTTGATGTTATCAGTCTTTCGCCTACACCAAACGAGTCAATTTTTGCTCCTTGCAAAAGCGTATCTCTTATAATATATTCATCCAAAGAATTAGATGCAGTAATCTTACAATCTGGATATCCTGCATTATCCAACATCACGCGGGCTTTTTTAGAAAGATAGGCAATATCACCAGAATCAATTCTTATGCCCTTAGGACGTTTGCCCATAGGTTTTAAAACTTTATCAAACACCTTTATAGCATTTGGTATGCCTGATTTTAAAACATTATACGTATCTACCAAAAGCGTACACGAATCGGGATATGTTGTTGCATAAGCATGAAAGGCTTCATATTCGCTGTCAAAGAGTTGTACCCAGCTGTGTGCCATTGTACCGAGTGCAGGTATGTCATCATCTCGGTCAGAAATTGTACACGCCGTACCGCAGCACCCCGCAATATACGCTGCTCTTGCACCTAAAACCGCACCGCTATAGCCTTGTGCACGTCTTGAACCAAATTCCATTACAGGTCTGCCTTCGGCTGCTCTTACAATTCTGTTTGCTTTTGTTGCTATTAACGATTGGTGATTTATTGTCAATAAAATCATCGTTTCTATAAATTGTGCCTGAATAACAGGACCCCTTACTGTAATTACCGGTTCATGCGGAAAAATAGGTGTTCCTTCAGGAATGGCCCACACATCACATTCAAATTTGAAATTTTTAAGATAACCTAAAAATTCTTCACTGAATATTCCCTTTTTTCTTAAATATTCAATGTCATCATCAGAAAATTTCAAATTATCAAGATAATCTATCAGTTGTTCAAGCCCTGCCATTATAGCAAAACCGCCGCTATCAGGGACACGTCTGAAAAACATATCAAAATATGCAATTTCATCCTTTAAACCATGCTCAAAGTAACCGTTTGCCATCGTGATTTCATAAAAATCCGTAAGCATAGTTAAATTTTCTTTAGTCATAACTCTCTCCAATTATTTTACAATGTCCTTAATTATTTTGTGCATTTCATTCATTTTTTAAATCAATATCCTGACATATCTTTAACTGATTCTTTATTCCTATAAGATTTAGTGAAATATTCATATGTACAAACATCTCCTATAATATTATGTTTATAATAATATCATAAGTAATAATATTTTACAAGATTTTTTTATTTTTTATTTTACTTAAGGGAGATTTTATGATATACTTAAATCAAATACTAAAAAAGAGGTGTTATTATGGAAAGAATAATGTCAGAAATTAAATCAGCTGCTGATAAAGTAGCAAAAAAATCGGGCGAATTAGTTGAACTTTCAAAAATCAAGCTCAATATCCTTAGCACAAAATCCAGTATTGAAGAACAGTATAAAAAATTAGGACAACTCGTTTATACTTCACAGAAAAATGATTCTGATGATATTTCTGTAAAATTTGAAGAAATAATTGCAAAAATTGACAGACTACAAGATAAACTAGCTGAACTTGAAGAAATGGCCGCACAGGTTTCCAACAAGGTTATCTGTCCTAATTGCAAAAAAGTAAACAGTGCCGATGCAGAATTCTGTTCACGTTGCGGTCTTGATTTATCCGTTGAACAATAAACAAACTTTAAGGCTTGTTTTAAATGAGCCTTTTTGCGCGCCTGTAGCTCACTTGGATAGAGTGACAGACTCCGACTCTGTAGGTAGTGCGTTCGAATCGCATCAGGCGTACCAAAACACTAAGTCGCAGGCTTAGTGTTTTTAAATATATCTTTAGGAGAATTATTATGAAAATAGTTATTTTAGATGCTAAAACATTAGGTGACGATATAGACATTTCAGCAATATATGAGTTAGGCGATACAACAGTATACGAAAACATTTCACAAAATGATGTAGAAGGTGCAATCAAAGATTGTGATGTTGTTATTTTGAATAAGTTAAAGCTTAATGAAAGCAATTTAAAAAATGCAAAAAATTTAAAGCTGATTTGTGTTACTGCCACAGGCTATGACAACATAGACATTGGCTACTGTAAAGCTAATAATATTGCCGTATGCAACGTGGTGGGATACTCTTCTGACAGCGTTGCTCAGGTTACTGTTGCTATGGCTTTGAGTCTTTATACAAATTTGTCTGAATACACCCAACATGTAGATGATGGAAGCTATACAAAAAGCGGTGTTGCAAATATGCTCACTCCTGTATATCGTGAATTAAGAGGTAAAACCTGGGGTATTATCGGGCTTGGTAATATAGGAAGACAAGTTGCAAACGTAGCATTTGCTCTCGGTTGTAATGTTATTGCATATAAGCGTACACCTGATACCACTATCCCCTGCTATGATTTAGAGTATATTTTTAAAACAGCAGACATCATCTCTGTCCATCTTCCGCTAAGCGACGAAACGAAAGGCATTATAGATAAAAACCTAATTTCGTCAATGAAAAACGATGCTATTTTTATAAACGTTGCACGTGGTGCAATAACAGATGAAAAAGCTTTAGCTGATGCTGTTACAGAAAACAAAATTGGCGGCATCGGTATTGATGTCTACTCAAAAGAACCTTTTTCAGAGGAACATCCTTTTTATAAATTACTCGGCAACAAAAGAGCCTTGCTCACTCCTCATATGGCTTGGGGTGCTTATGAATCAAGGCAGCGTTGTTTTACTGAAGTATTAGAAAATATCAAGGCTTTTTCAGGCGGCAAGATAAGAAACAGAGTGGATATAAACACGCTGTGACAATTTGTTTCATTTATGAAAAAATTGCTTCTTTTTGAAAAAAATGGTTGCATTTTATCGAAAAACTTGTTATTATAGTTATGTAAGTTCAAGATATTTGAACTCATAATACTAATAAAGAATGGTGGTTTAAATGTATACTACAAAACAAGAAGCTTTTGCAAGCAAACTAAAGCAATTACGAACAGTATCCCAAATTTCACAAACAAAGTTAGCTGATGAGATAAACATCTCAAGAAGTTGTCTTGCTAACTACGAATCAGGAAAAAGATTTCCAAGTCCTGATATTCTGGATATAATATCAAACTATTTCAAAGTAAGTGTTGATTATCTGTTAACTCCATGTAGTTCTATATTTTTAGAAAAGGATTACGTATACGATATAACAGAATTGTTAAAAGATGTTTCTTTAAGTGGAAAACTTGACATATCAGGCATTTCTCCACTATCTAAAATTGCTCTTTTTGAGTTTTATAATTTCTTAAAAGAGCAAGAAGAAAATTCTAAAAAATTTAAAAAAGCATAATAAAAATCCACCCATATGGGTGGATTTTTATTTTAATATTATAAACTTATAGTCAGATAAAATTTTAATGTATTTTATAAGTCTTTCATATAGCGGTGAGATTTTGTTTTCATATTTACAGTAAAGTTCTTTTCCTATTTCTTCTATTGTTTTTCTTTTGTCAATGAGTTGCCATATAAAGCTTCCTACTTCATCTAAATGAATTATGCTCGATTTTGGTTTTTTCATTATTTTTTGCAGTATCAAATTTAGCAAACCTTTGTTTTCTAATTTGATATTTACAAGTCCGTTTTCGATATTCCACTGCAAATTATCAGATATTTGGGGAATTCTATTTAGCATCCTTTTTCTCCCCTTTTTTGACTTTCGTAAAATTAAAAACTGTAAAAACAACAGCTAAAAGCAATACAAGACCACCGTTGTTGTATATC
>JAEIGA010020358.1_pt1 | contig 10117 bp, 10 predicted proteins | sample 9270691 | NCBI WGS metagenome assembly JAEIGA01 (sample SAMN17057246, study PRJNA624740) | gut metagenome | biome: biome; isolation source: fecal sample | host: Bos grunniens | place: China: Xizang | collected 2019
AAGGCAACCGAATTAGCCTACGCCAAATATTCCGGTTTTAAGGTTGGTGCTGCGGTGCGTCTGCGTAGCGGAAAGATTTTGCACGGCGCAAACTCCGAAAGCGAGGTTTTTCCTTCGGGTTTGTGTGCCGAGCGTTCGTTGCTCTACTATGTTGAGGCGAACTATTCCGATGACCTCATTGAGGCGTTGGCGATAGCCTCGAACCCTTCGGAGCGAGAGTGTTATCCTTGTGGCGGCTGCCGTCAGGTTATTCTCGATGTTGAACGCCGACAAGGCTCTCCGATAAGGGTGATTATGAGTGGCAACGGCTCGGCTTCGGTAGTCGAAAGCGCAAAATTATTGCTTCCATTTACATTCCAACTCTAAGGGCCTTCGAAAAACTTAAATTAAAACCGAAACCAAAATTCTGAAATGTTTAACCCGAACGATATATTGTATGAGGATAATCACTTGCTTGTTGTGAATAAGCGGGTGGGTGACCTCGTGCAACCCGATAAGACGAGCGATGATGCGCTCGAAAACTATCTTAAAGCCTTCTTGAAGGTGCGCGACCATAAACCAGGGGATGTGTTTCTCGGTGTGGTACATCGCATTGACCGCCCTGTAAGCGGTGCAGTGCTGTTTGCCAAGACCTCGAAGGCACTTGTCCGCCTGAACGAGATGATTCGTAAGGGCGAAATCCACAAACACTACTGGGCGATTGTGGAGGCACGACCTGCTGCAGAGCAGGGTAGCCTGCGCCACTATATCTTGCGTGATGGCAAGACTAATCGTTCGCACGCCTACGACAAGCCGCGTGCCGAGGCTAAGGAGGCGCGCCTGAACTACGAGATGATTGGTTGCAGCGACCGCTACACACTTCTCGATATCGAACTCCTGACAGGTCGTCATCATCAAATCCGTTGTCAACTCTCGAAAATAGGTTGCCCTATAAAGGGCGACTTGAAGTATGGTGCGAAACGCTCAAATCCGAATGGCGGTATATCGCTCCATTCGCGCTCGTTGTCGTTTATGCACCCGGTGCGTAAGGAGTTGGTGGAGATTATTGCACCCGTTCCAACAGATGATAATTTGTGGAAATTCTTTGCGGAAAATAACAATACCTTATAATTGCCAAATTTAACTTTTTAGACTTATGCGTATCGTAATACAGAGGGTAAAGCGTTGCAGTGTCGAGGTCGAGGGCAACATAATAGGCAAAATAGACAAGGGTTTAGCTATTTTGCTCGGCATTGAAGATGCCGATACGCAGGAGGATATAGATTGGTTGTGTGGCAAGGTGTCGCGTTTGCGCATCTTCGACGACGAGAATGGCGTGATGAATTGTGATATCAAGCAGGTGGGTGGTCGCGCGATTGTGATTAGCCAATTTACGCTCTTTGCCTCGACCAAGAAGGGTAATCGCCCATCCTATATTCGCTCGGCAAAGGAGGCAGTGTCGCGCCCTATGTACGAGAAGTTTTTGAAAACTCTCTCGGAGGTGCTGGGCGAGGAGGTTGAGCATGGCGAGTTTGGGGCTGAGATGTTGGTGTCGTTGGTGAATGATGGACCAGTAACAATATGCATAGACTCGAAAAATAGAGAATAGGGTAGGACAATACATAAAATTATATTTATATATTATGAAGAACAAATTTATGATTTTTACGCTTGCGCTTGTAGCTACAGCTATGAGTGTGCAGAGCGCGAAGGCGTGGCACAATTTTGCCCACGGCTCAATTGCCTATATGGCAGAACAACATCTAACTCCTGAGGCTAAGGCGAAGTGTGCTTACTACCTTCGTCACACCCTCTCGCACTACGCATCGTGGATGGACGCATGGCGTTTGGAGCGATTTGAGGTGGTAAATAAATCTCACGCAGCAATGGCGTTGCCCGATGGTGTTAATCTCGATTTCGAGAGTGGCGATCCGGTAGGTCACGCTATGGGGCATCTAGTAAATGCTCTTGCCGAGTTGGGTGATGGCAAATATAAGAATTTGCCGGATTCAGTTGTTCGTCAGCGACTTATCAATATGGCGCACTATGTGCCAGATTTGCACTGCCCATCGCATGTTCTCTTCCCTGAATCGGTGCGTCCATCGCAGAAGTCGCACCGCCTTTTCGACAAAGGCAAGAAGCTTGGCTATCACCGTTTTTGGGACCACTGCTTGGGTAGAGAAGGTCGTATAAAGTGGCAATACGAGGAGCTTGCTGCTAATGTTGATAAGGTGTCGAAGAAGAGAGCTGCCCAGATTCAGAGTGGCTCGCTCGAGGATTGGGGACGCGATATTGTCAAGTTGGCAAATCTCTCTTACGAGATTGTTCCAAAGGGTACAGATGTAGCAACTATGTCTAAGGAGCAGGTCGAGGCAGTACGCGAGTTGGTATACGAGGCGGCCGTTATGGGTGCTTACCGCCTTGCCCATGTGATAAACACAATCTTTGCAGATAAGAATATTCCAGTTTATAACGATAAGAAATAGTAGATTATGAAGAAGATATTATTGTTTTCGGCTCTTGTGTTGAGCGTGCTTACTGCAAATGCGTGGGCCAGAAGTGCCGAGGAGGCGGCTGTGATTTTAGCAACGCGAAATATATCCCCTAAGGCGCAGAAGTTGGTTAAGAAGTACTTGGGCAAGACCTTCGAAGATGATATTCGATATGTCTATTCGAAGGAGGCGAAACAGATTATGCCGCACAATAGAGAGATTCACTACCTGCATCTCGACAAGAATCTCCAACCGTTGAATGTGGGCGATAACGATGCCTATGCGGCAATCGAGAAGGCTATGGAGGTTGTTCGCGCCTACAAATCGCACTCTAAGGCCGAGGTTACCCGAGCTTTGCGCGTGGTTATAAGTTCGATGGTTGATATGCACCATATAGTGAATATACGCATCGAGAATATTCCGCACTCGCAGCGCGATTTCTCATATAAGTTCCACCCAACCGAGGTTGGCAAGAAGAAAACTCGTCTCGAAGAGGCAAAGTGGTCGAAGTTGGGCAAAAGCTGCGGAGGCTACCCTCGTGGATTTTCGGGCGAGTGGAGAGCCTACGATATGACACTCTACTTGGGCGATCAGTTTGCCGAGTACAGCAAGGGTACGCTCAAGGATTGGGCGGCAGATAATGGAGCTGTAGCAGCGCGCTATCTCGCCATATACCAGCCAGATGCAGTGGTGTCGTGCCTCGATTACAAATATACTGAGCCTGCTCACTACGATTTGATGGTCAAGGCAGGTTGTCGTTTGGCTGCGCTCTTGAATGAAGCACTTAAATAGTTTTAATATACTAAAATTAATTAACTATGAAGAACAAAGTTTTGATTCTGGCTCTCGCATTTACGGCTTTTATGGGCGTGCAGAGAGCAGACGCTTGGGCAGGTTATGCTCACGGTGCGATTAACTATATTGCAGAGCAGCACCTCACACCAAAGGCAAAGGCTGATTGTCGCCGCTATCTCAAACATTCTCTCTACTGGGATGCTGCGTGGATGGATAATTGGCGTGCAGTACCACCATACGGCTACACCGACAAACTACATACTTTTAGAGCAACTGCTGATGACAATATCAACTGGAAAGTTCTCAAAGGTGGAGCTGCTGGTTTGGTGAAGCGCTCTATCAATAATTTGAAAGATGGCAAGTATAAGAGTATGTCCGATTCGCTTGTGCGTCACAACCTGCTGATGATAATTCACGCACTTCCTGATATGCACTGCCCTGTGCATATCTCTTTTTCGAAGAAGGATTTTCCAGAGTATAGATACAATCTTCGCAAGAGCGGAAAGAAGTATAGCAAGCATAAGTTCTGGGATGCTTCGTTTGCATTGAATCGCGAAGATTGGACATACGAGGAGTATGCGGCGAATGTAGATAAAGTTAAGCCGAGAGCCAAGAAGAGATTTGTAAAGGGAGACCTTAACTCTTGGGGAAGAGAGTGTGTTAATGGTGCGCATAAGGCGCACAAGCTCACGCCTAAGGATAAGGATATTGCTGCACTGACAGTAAAGGAGCAGAAGGCTGTGTTGAAGTTGACTGACGAGATGGCAATCAAGGCGGCCTACCGCTTGGCTTATGTGTTGAACGAGATTTTTAAATAAATGATAGAGATTTGATATTATGAAGAAGATATTTTTGGTTGTTGCATTGGCATTAGGCGTTTCGGTGGCAAATGCGTGGAATAATAGGGCTGATGAGGGTGTGGTACTATTCGCAGAAAAGCACCTTACAGCCAAGGCTAAGGCTATGCTTAACAAATACTTGGGGGACTCCTATAATGATGATGTTCGCTATCTCTATGGCCTTGAAGAGAGAAATGCAGCGTTGTATACTAAGAGCATTCACTATCTCCATCTCGATAAGGATTTGAAACCAGTAAAAGTTGAGGGAAACAACGCTGTGGTAGAGATAGATAATGCGATGCAAGTTGTTCGTAATTGTGAGTCGCAATCGAAAGAAGTGGTTGTAACAGCATTGCGTACTGTTATTAATTTGATGTGTGACATCCACAATCTATCGAATGTGCGCATTGAGGGTGTACCTCATTCATACCTTGACTTTAAGTTTACTTGGTATAAGGGAGATGTTGGCAAGCGCAAGACTACTGCTAAAATCTCTTGGTCGAAGTATTGGGATGCTTATGCAGGTTGGCATTCAGGTTTTTCGGGTAAATTGTGGGCCGAGGAGTTGGAGTTGTGCCTTGGAAGCAAGCGTGCCGAGTACTCGAAAGGTTCGTTGAACGATTGGGCTACCGAGGTAGGTGGTGTTGCAAATGAACTATATGCTCGCATCAATCCGGAGTATATGATGACTCGCCGTGAGTACAACGAGTTGGAGAACTTGAATTTAGAGATGATGGCTCGTGCGGGTTATCGTTTAGCCGCACTTCTTAACGAGGCTGCAAAGTAGAAATAACCTTTTTGCACCTTAATAACTATGAAAAATATCAACCTTTATGGCGGTGCTTTTGAATGATGCTATCAAATAATATAAACTCTTCCTAATATGAAGAAAATTTCAATTTTAATCGTTGCGCTCGTAACCCTGTTTGGTGTGCAGAGCGCAAAGGCGTGGGGCTGGTTTGGTCACTCGGGCATCGTCTATGTTGCCGAGCAACACCTCACCCCCGAGGCAAAGAAGAAGTGTCGCTACTATCTCCGCCATACACTCCCTTACTACGCATCGTGGATGGACTATTGGCGAGGTATGGAGATGTTTAAGTCGGTGAACAACCCTCACTCCAACAAAGTTACCAAAGATGGAATGGGACTCCTTGTTACGAAGGGTGGCAAACCAAAGGGGCGTGTTATGGGACATCTCCGCAATGCTCTTGCAGAGTTGGGTGACGGCAAGTACAAGAATTTGCCCGATTCTGTTGTGCGCCAGCGACTTGTGAATATGGTACACTATATTCCCGATATGCACTGCCCTTCGCATGTGGGCGGCTGGAATAAGAGTGCCTTTTCGCAGTATAACTACGCTAATGTGCTTAACAAAGGCAAGGAGGTCGGCTATCACGGCTTCTGGGACGGCTCACCTATGAGAGGTCGCAAGGGCTGGACTATTGAGGAGTATGGCAAGCGCGTGGACAAAGTTTCGCGCAAGCAGGCAAAGGCTTGGACGAGTGGCTCACTTACAGATTGGGGGCGAGACATCGCCAGAGGCGGACGCACCGGTCGTGAACTGTTGCCAGAGGGGGCAGATATTGCAAAATTGACACCTGAGCAGAACGAGGCGATTATGGCGTTGGCAGACGAGATGGCAATGATGGCGGCGTATCGCTTGGCATTTGTGTTAAACACCATCTTCTCAGATGGAAATATACCGGTTAAATAGTGAGGAGCAGAGTTATGAAGAAGATGTTTCTATTGCTGGCATTTGTACTGACCGTATCGGCAGCAAATGCATGGACGAAGAGAATGGACGAGGCGGTCGTTATCGTTGCAAATGAGCATCTTACGCCAAAGGCAAAGAAGATGGTCAAGAAGTATTTGGGCAAGAACTTTGAGGACGATGTTCAGTACCTCTACGATGTTGAGCGCGCGAAGGCAAAGCAGATGAGCAAGAAGGCGCGTAAGGCTGCTGCCGAGATTCACAATGTTCACCTCGATAGCGATTGCCAACCAAAGAGCGTAAAGGGCAAAGATGCTCTTAAAGCCACCGAGGCGGCATTGGTAGTTATCGCCAACCACAAGTCGCACTCGAAGGCGGAGGTTACCGAGGCGTTGCGCACAGTCATCAACCTCATGTGCGATATGCACGATTTGTCGAGGGCTCGTATCGATGGTATTCCTCACTCGATGCGCAATTTCACCTATCAGATTCCACTCGGCGAATATGGCAAAAACAAAGACGAACTCTCGAAACCGCTTAAATGGTCGAATACTTGGAAGAGTTTTGACGGCGGATTTAAGCACTACACCGCAGCCTATTGGGCTGACGACCTTCGCACCTACATTGGTGACAGGTACGAGGAGTATGCCAAGGGAACACTTCGTGAGTGGGTTGTAGATAACGGTAAGTTGTCGGCACACTACTACGGCATCTACAAACCAAAGTCGGTTGTTTCGTACTGGGATTGCAAGTGGACATCACCTGTCGCTTATGATATGGTAGCCAAGGCAAGTTGCCGCTTGGCGGCACTCCTGAATGAGACGATAAAGTAACTCTCGTGAGGATTCGTAATTTTGCGTGGTGAAATTTATAATTTCACCGCGCTTTTCTTTTGTAGTTCGCGGAATAATCTGTACTTTTGTAGTTAATTAGGATTGTTGTTCAAAAATAGAGAAAAATGAAGAGAGTTATCCTGTCAGGTGGTGGTACTGGAGGTCATATCTATCCCGCAGTGTCGGTTGCCGAGGCTCTGAAAAGGCATCTTGGTGAGGATGTTGAAATCCTTTTTGTCGGTGCAGAGGGCAAGATGGAGATGTCGCTAATCCCGAAGTTGGGCTATAATATCAAGGGCTTGAAGATTGTAGGTCTACAACGCTACTTCACTTGGAAGAACTTTGCGTTGCCATACTACTTGTTGCGCAGCCTCAATCAGGCACGCCACATCATCAAGGAGTTCAAACCCGATGTCGTGGCAGGTTTTGGTGGCTATGCCAGCGCACCGATTGTCTTTGTGGCGCAGCGTATGGGCATTCCTACCATTATTCAGGAGCAGAACTCCTATGCAGGCTTGGTCAATAAGATTGTGGGTGGTCGCGCCAAGACAATATGTGTGGCATACGAGGGTATGGAGCGATTTTTCGATAAGGCGAAGATTGTCTTGACGGGAAATCCTCTGCGTAGTGCCTTCGGCAAGGGCGATATCGACCGCAAAGAGGCCTTTGCTCACTACGGCTTGAAGGAGGGGTTGCCAACGATTTTGGTTGTGGGTGGTTCGCTCGGTACGCGCACCTTGAACAATATGATGAAGTCGTGGATTGTAACGCTTGGTGGTGAGGCGCCCGTACAAGTTGTTTGGCAGACAGGACGATACTACGAGAAGGAGATGAGCGAATTTTTCGCCCACTATCCTACGAAGAATATCTCGCAGGTGGCATTTATCGACCGTATGGACTACGCCTACGAGATTGCCGATGTCGTAATCTCGCGTAGTGGTGCTTGCACGGTGTCGGAGTTGTGTTTGGCTGCGAAACCGACACTCTTTGTTCCTTCGCCAAATGTGGCGGAAGACCATCAAACCAAGAATGCTCGCGCCTTGGTGGATAAGAATGCTGCGATGATGGTTAGCGATGCTGAGGCAGTCGATTGTGGTATTGCTACCGCGTTGAAGATGGTAGCCGACGAGCCGTTGTTGGCGAAATTGTCGAAGAATATCGCGAAGTTGGCCACGCCCGATGCTGCGGATAGGGTAGCAGATGAGATTGTAAAGCAGATTAAGGAGTAGCAAAGATGAAGAATCGTGTCTATTTTCTTGGTATCGGAGGTATTGGTATGAGTGCCTTGGCTCGCTACTTCTTGCACGAGGGGTGGCAGGTGGCAGGTTACGACCGCACCGCAACCGACCTCACACGCAAATTAGAGGCTGAGGGGGCGTTGGTGCATTATGAAGATGATGTAAAACTTATCCCGGAGGCATTTCTCGATAAGGAGCATACGGTAGTAATCTACACCCCTGCAATTCCTGCCGACCACGCTGAGCAGGCGATGTTTCGCGCCGAAGGCTTCGAGATTAAGAAGCGCTCGCAGGTGCTTGGCTTGTTGTCGCAAGGTAAGTATGTGCAGGCGGTAGCAGGTACGCACGGCAAGACCTCGACCTCGACCTTGACTGCGTGGCTGAACTACGCTGTGTCGGGCGAGGGCTCGGCCTTCTTGGGTGGCATATCCAAGAACTTCGGCTCGAACTTGGTGCTGGGCGAGGGCGATAGGTTTGTGGTTGAGGCTGACGAGTTCGACCGTTCGTTCCTGCAACTCTATCCCGATGCTGCGGTGGTAACTTCGGCAGATGCCGACCACCTCGATATATACGGCACGCACGAAAAGGTCAAGGAGGCGTTCTCGCAATTTATCGCACAGATTAAGGAGGGTGGCTCATTGATTATCAAAAAAGGTGTCGATGTGGCGATTACGAATGATAGAATTTCGGTCTATCGCTACTCCTATAATGAGGAGTGCGACTTCTACGCTCGTAATGTGGAGCTGTTGGAGGGCGGATACTATCGTTACGATATTGTAACACCTACGGGGGTTGTCGAAGGTTGCTCGCTCGGTATTCCGGGCTGGGTGAATATCGAAAATTCGGTGGCTGCGGTGGCTCTGCTGTGGGCTGTGGAGCGCGATATCAAAGACCACGATGCTTTGCGCAAGGCTTTGCGCGACTTTTCGGGAGTGAAGCGTAGATTTGAATTCTATGTCAATACGCCAAAGGGGGTATATATGGATGACTACGCTCACCATCCGCGCGAGTTGGCGGCTACGATTACTTCGGTAAAGCAGATGTTCCCTGAGCGTAAGGTTACGGCGATTTTCCAGCCGCACCTCTACACTCGTACGCGCGACCTATACAAGGAGTTCGCCGAGGCGTTGAACGATGCTGACGAGGTGGTGCTGTTGCCGATATATCCTGCGCGAGAGTTGCCTATCGAGGGCATTACAACCGAGATTATCGCCGAGCGTGTAACGAAACCTTGCTCGATTGTCGAGCGCGAGGAGTTGGCGAAGCATATTGGTGAGATGCCAACCGATGTAGTGGTGTCGTTCGGTGCCGGAAACATTGATGCCTGCTGTAATGACATTGCAAATGTTATAAACAAAAAAGCCAATGGCTAATGGCTAAAAGCAAAAAAAAGAATGTTGCGTAAGTTATTGAGGATATTGGGATTTTTGATTGGGTGCGGAGTGGTCTGCGCCTACATCTGCTATGCCTCGCATCTTGCGCAAGCACATCGTGCCGAGCAGAGGGTAACGCGAATGGTTGTCTCAATAGCCGACAGCACAGAGACTCGACAATTTGCCTCCTCAGTGCAGATAGCCAACCAGCTGAAACGCAAGGGGCTCGATATGGTGGGTAAGAGTGTAGATAGTGTGGATGCTGTGAAGCTCTCGAACTATATTCTCCGCAAAGGCTTTGTGCGCGAGGCCGATGTATATGTTACATACGCTGGCGATATGTATGTCGATATAAAGCAACATAAACCTGTGGCGCGACTGTTGTGTGGAGGGTTAAATTCGTATGTTACGAGCGATGGAGATACCTTCTCATCTCCGCAGGGTGCAGCCTACTATACAGCCGTGGTTACGGGGGTATATGCGCCTCTGTTTGTGACAAAGGGTAGAGGTAGCGTAAAGGGTTGCTACGACTCGTTGGTGGCGAAGGAGGATAGACGCCTTGCGAAGCTTGGTGAGGATTATGCCGATTTGGATAGGTTGCACGACGAGGCTGTGGCACAAGAGGGAGCTCTGCGTAAGGATAAGAAACGCAAGTTTTTGGAGAGTAGGGCGAGTCAAGAGCAGCGCCATGTGGCTTTAAATATCGAAATCGCAAAGTGTAAAGAGGAGCAACAACGCATAGAGAAGAGAATGGCGCAGCTCGAACAAAGGCGATATGATATCGCGCAACGCAAAAAAAAGTTGGCGAGAAAGTGTGAGGATTTTGGCAATCTTATTAACTTTGTGAGTGAGATATG
>JAEIGA010020359.1_pt1 | contig 10116 bp, 8 predicted proteins | sample 9270691 | NCBI WGS metagenome assembly JAEIGA01 (sample SAMN17057246, study PRJNA624740) | gut metagenome | biome: biome; isolation source: fecal sample | host: Bos grunniens | place: China: Xizang | collected 2019
ATTAAAGGTGTGAATGAAAACATCGAAGCTGTCTTATATCAGAAGCCTAAGAAAATCGCTGACGACAAAGGCATCTTGAGTCCGGTTCAGACATTATACAATCGTTTCAACAAAAAGGAACGACTCAAGAGAAAATTAGAGAGAAACAGAAGAAAATATTTGATTGATTAGCTTGCTTAACATTCGTCTTGTTTCCACAATCCGTCTCCGTTTACACGAAAAAAATCTGTCGCCTTAAAAAAAAGCGACAGTTGTTATTCTTATCAACGACAAAGGTCTATTATAAAGGCATATTCGAGTGCTATTTCTTTTATACCTTCAAAGCGGCCGGAGGCTCCGCCGTGTCCAAAATCCATATTTGTCTTCAGATACAATGGATTGCTGTCGGTTTTCATCTCTCTCAGTTTTGCCACCCATTTAGCCGGTTCCCAATATTGAACCTGGCTATCGTGCAATCCTGTCGTAACGAGCATCGCCGGATAATCTTTGCATTCCACATTATCGTAAGGAGAATAAGAGAGCATATAATCGTAATATTCTTTTTCATTAGGATTGCCCCATTCGTCGTATTCACCTGTTGTCAGAGGTATTGTTTCATCGAGCATCGTCGTAACCACATCGACGAAAGGCACTTGAGCTATTATTCCCCGCCACATTTCAGGAGCCATGTTAGCCACTGCTCCTACGAGCAGACCGCCAGCGCTTCCGCCCATGGCAAACATTTTCTCATTATTTGTAAAGCCTTCATCGACAAGATATTTACCGCAATATATAAAATCGAGGAAAGTATTTTTCTTCTTCATCAGTTTACCGTCTTCATACCATTGACGGCCCATTTCCTCGCCTCCTCTTATATGAGCGACGGCCCAGACGAAGCCTCTGTCTAAGAGCGACAGACGTGCCGTCGAGAAATATGCGTCCATGCTGCTTCCATACGAGCCATAGCCATATAAAACTAAAGGATTATCGCCATCTTTCTTCTTACCTTTTTTATATACTAAGGAAATAGGCACCATAACGCCATCGTGTGAAGGAGCGTAATGACGTTCCGTGACATAATCGTCGGGATTATAACCGCCAATTATTTCCTGACGTTTCAAAAGCGTCGCCTCACGTTTTATCATATCATATTCATAAAGAGAAGCCGGTGTCGTCATGGAATTGTATCCATATCTCAAAAAATGAGAGTCGAAATCAGGATTTGCGGAAGAATACGCTGTATAAGTAGGTTCGCCAAAATCGATATAATAATCCGTTGTTCCGTCCCATGTCTTGATTCTTAATTTTATCAATCCTTCCTTACGTTCTTCTATGACTAAAAAATCGGAGAACAAGTCAAAGTCTTCAATCAAGACATCGTTGCGGTGAGCAAGCAATTCCGTCCAGTTTTCTTTTTCAGTCTTATCGACAGGAGTTTTCATAATTTTGAAGTTCTTAGCTCCGTCGGCATTAGTCAAGATATAGAAATCATTGCCATAATGACCTATTCCATAGAGATGGTCGTGTTCTCTTTTGTTAAAAACCTTAAACTCATCATAAGGACTGTCGGCATCTACATAACGAACTTCCGACGACATGGTGCTGTCGGATATTATCATTATATATCTTCTCGATTTTGTTTTGCTCACATAGCAGCTAAAGGCTGTATCTTCCTCAAAATAAACTAATTCATCATTAGCGACATCATCATTAAGTTTATGGCGCATCACTTTGCAAGAACGTAGCGATTCGTCTTTTCTGCTATAAAATAGAGTTTTATTATCGTTAGCCCAGACCATATTTCCCGTAGTATTTTCAATATCTTCGGCAAATATTTTTCCAGTTTCTATTTCCTTAACAAAAATATGATACTGACGTCGGCTCACAGTATCAAGGCTGTAAGCAATCAGCTTATTATCAGGGCTGATGCTATAAGCTCCGAGGTCGAAATAATGATGACCTTCAGCCATTTTGTTACCGTCGAGGAGAATCTCTTCCGGATTTTCCATATTATCTGTACGGCGGCAAAAGACAGGATATTCCTGACCTTCCTCGTAGCGAGAATAGTAATAGTAGCCGTTTCTTTTTATAGGATAAGAGATGTCATCCTGCTTGATACGTCCAACTATTTCATCATAAATCTGTTTTTGCAGTTCTTCGGTATCTTTCATCATCGTTTCCTGATAGCGATTCTCATGTTCGAGATAATCAATCACTTCAGGATTTTCGCGTTCATTAAGCCAGTAATAATTATCAATACGGATTTCCCCATGAGCATTCAGTTCACGAGGACATTTTTTTGCTACAGGTTTTTCCATAATGTTAGAATGACAATGTTAATCCGAGGCTTGGCATCAACGGCAATTGATATATTGTTTTAGCAGTCATGATGTCGATATAGAAGATATTGCTTCTATCATAGAGATTGGTAACGCTGAAGTTAGCTTCAAGTATCGTTGTTTCAGTAAAATAGAATTTACGTTTCAAGTCGAAATCGAGTCTGTGATAAGTAGGGAGCTGGCCTTTGTTAAGTTCGTCGTATATGATACCGACGTTACCTCCTTGAGTGTAAGGGTCGAAGTATATGTTATCGAAAGGCAGTTCTTCATAGAATCCGTTCACTTTAGTGAAAGGGAAACCTGTACCGAAGTTCCAGCGTGCGCTCAATTCCCATTGATTTTTAGCTCCTGCTGTATAGGTAGCGATAAGGTTCACATTATGACGGCGGTCGTAGTGAGTGCGATAAGTAATTATTTCACCGGCTGCGTTTTCATAATCTTTTGTCACGTAAGCCAATGAATATGCGCCCCATAAATACCATCTTTTATCTTCATATTTTACGGAGAAATCGACACCGTAAGCATCGCCGGTCTCAATCATAAAATCCTTTTTCTCTATTTGCGGAGTTCCTATAGGAGCATCATTTTCACCATAAATTTGGTTTCTGTTCATACTTGTCAGCTGAACAAAATCTTTATAATATCCTTCAACATTGAGTGTCACGTTGTTATACACGTCAAATTCTGTTCCGAGAATATAATGCAAAGCTTTTTGAAGTTTTGTTGTGACTTTTTCACCGTTGAATGTTGAAGGCAGATTCATCTGTCCGGACAAAAATCCGTAGAAAAGATTAACGACGTCGCGATCGCTATTGGCGGCGATAAGATTTTGAGAGTAAACGCCTCCGGCGGCTTTGATTCTGAACCACTCTGTCACATTATATTTGATTGCGACACGAGGTTCTGGCGACACTTCCGACATTGAAGCATAAGCTTGGACTCTAAAACTCGGCTCAAAAATCAAGTTGTTGAACTGAGCTTTATATTTGATGTAAGCGCCTAATTCTGTTGTATTTTCCTCTTGGCTGATTCTAATTCCATTTGATTTTGTGTAATCGAACAACGTTTTAAATCCGAGCATTTCGATACCATATTTCAAGGTATTTTTACCGAGGAAATAAGTGAAGGCGAAACCTGCGTTGAAGCCATTTATAGAACTTTCTCTGTCAGGATTATTTTGTTCTTCGAGTATTGCTTTATAATCAGAGAATGCGATATTACCTTCGATGAGGACAGGAGATTTTCCTGGGATAACGACGAAGTTGGCACCTGCTCCGTACGAATCCCATCCGAACGAAGAAATTGATTTATAATTAGTCACATCGTCAGTAAAATTAAATCCGAAGAAATTGATTTTACTACCGTTAGTTGAATTAAGGGACACTTTGCCGTAGAGGTCTCTGTAGTTGTATGGCAATGTTTCACCTTGGAGAATGCCTTTATATAAAGTTTGACTTGTTGCTTCGAGATATGAGTTTTTCGCCGACAAGATAAAAGAAGCGGTCATATCATCTTGGTCTTTAGCTTTTTTAATAGGGCCTTCGAGTGTTATTTTAGAACCGAATGTGCTAAGTCCGACTTTACCTGAAAGGCGTTTTTTATTACCGTCACGGGTTGTAATATCCATCACTGAGGAGATACGTCCACCATATTCAGCGCCGAAGCCACCGGTGTAAATTTCAGCATTTCTGATGATGTCGGTATCGAATACAGAGAAAAGTCCAATAGAGTGGAAAGGATTATAAACCACCATTCCGTCGAGGAGCACCTTGTTCTGGATTGGCGAGCCGCCTCTGATATAAAGCTGTCCGCCTTGGTCGCCAGTGAATACCACACCAGGAAGGACCTGAAGATATTGTGCGAGGTCGGCCTGACCGCCCATTGATGGAATCTTGGTAATGGTTTTTGGTGTGATGTTTACTACAGATGTCTTTGTTTCAGTCTGAGCCTCGACCTTGTCGGCGGTAACGTTAACAGCGGCAAGCAGCACCGATGATTCTTCGAGATAATATTTCTTATTCAAGACCTCATTCTTTTTGAGAGTGATATTTTCAGAAATAGTATCGTATCCGAGATTTGTGACGAGAAGCACATAATCGCCGTCAGGTATTCTTGTGATATTGAAAAAGCCATTGATATCTGTCGATGTACCGATAGTTGTTCCTTTCAAATACACATTACAAAACATCATTGGTTCGCCTGAGGATTTTTCATAAACGAAACCCTTGACGTTATTATCGTTCTGAGCAAATAGTTGGATGTTTGAAAAAAGTAATATTACCGTGATTACAAAAGCTGTAAGACTGATTTTCGTTTGCATTTCTGTGTTTATTAAAATAAAAAAAAACATGCCTGCCAAGGCATTTTACAATTATGTGCAAAGTAACAAAAAAAAAGTCAAAAATAGAATGATTTTTTCAACAAAAAAGTAAAAAAATAAGCTTCGAGAACAACTCAAAGCTCATCATTACAATGTCTCATCGATTCATTGATTTCTCTTGCGCCTCTTTTATCAGTTCGAGTTCTTTAGCGGAGAAATGTTCTGGGAGCAGAATCTGCACTTTAAGCAGCAGAGCTCCTGCACCTTCCTTGCCGTAGTGTGGCATTCCGAGTCCTTTGAGTCGCAATGTGCTATTATTTTGTGTCTGAGGTTTTATAGGCACGTTGACATCGCCTTTAAGAGTATTTACGGTTATCTTTCCACCGAGTATTGCAGTATAGACATCAATGTTAACATTTCGTATAAGGTCATCGCCATCACGTTGATAGACATGGTCGTTCATTATGACCACCTTGATAAGGAGATCGCCGTTTTCTCCACCGTTTCTTCCGGGATGGCCTTTACCTTTCAGGCGAAGAATCTGTCCGTCGCGCACGCCCTCTTTTATCGTAATTTTTATCGAGCTGCCGCCAACATCAATAAGACGCTGTGAGCCTTGATAAGCTTCTAATAAAGTAAGGTTAATCGTAGCGTTGATGTCGCTGCCTTTTGCCGGACGAGTTGTGCGTCGTCCGCCCATTCCGCCGCCCATAAAGTCTCGGATGTCGAATCCGGCTGCACCGCCTTGTCCGCCAAAGAACATATCGAAGAAATCGGAGAAGCCGCTCGCATTGAAGCCATGAGCGCCGCCACCGAAACCAGCATTTTCATATTGTTTCCAGTTAGCGCCAAGCTCATCATATTTCTTGCGTGAATCCGCATTACCTATAACTTGATAAGCCTCAGATATTTCCTTAAATTTCTCCTCAGCCACCTTGTCGTCAGGATTCTTGTCGGGATGATATTTCACCGCTAACTTACGATACGCCTTCTTGATATCATCCTGCGAAGCAGAACGCTCAACTCCTAATATTTTGTAATAATCTTTGTATTCCATTTTTTTATAGTCTAAACGTCAACAAGACAACAAGTCAACAAGTATTTATGACGTTAACAAATCGCAAAATTTTCTATATGTTCAAAATCAAAGCTTGTTGTCTTAATTAATATCTGTAAATTTCAAAATCGGATATTGCTCCTTCAAATTGTATATTGATTTGTTTGTCAGCAATATTATAATTTGAAGTTTCGTACAAACTTCCAGATTTTTTGTCAAACCCATCGAAGTTTTTATTACTCAACACCGACTCGCATTTTATCCTGCAACCTGATTTTTCAGGGATTCCAATTCTAATATCAGACACGCCTGTCGCAAGCACCACATCCGTAAATTCCGACAAATCGCCCAATTTAATATCTATGTTGCAAGCACCGCTATTAATTTCAAGATTCGACACTTTGTATGGAGAAAAATCGAAATTCATATCACAAGCGCCGAGATTCACTTCAAAATCATATATTGGATTTTTATTTAATGCAATATTAAAATTATTAGATTTAAAATCATTTCCATTAATACTGACATCATTTCCACCTTCAAAATTTATCTCAGCATTATTTCCATCATAAATAACAGAGAAATCCTGCATTATATAATTACTTGCATTTGTTGCTTTAACGAGATAATCTACTGGCGATGACAAAAATAAACTTCCAGCTCCATAATTAATTTCTACATCGGCAGTTTTGACATTAATATTATAAGGTTCTGAGAACTCTTGCACATTAACATCATCATCTATCATATCATAGCTGAAAGAAGCCGGATGTTTAGTATTATCATTGACATTATTATAATACAATATACACGACAACAATATCAATATTATTACAAAAACTGACTTTAAAAATTTATTCAAAGGAAGGATTGATATACCGAAGATTATCACAAATACAGGCCAGAATTTTGCGAGTTCCGACCATACTATTTCCAAGTCAAAAAAGGTAACCATCAATGCAATGATTCCTATTGCGATAAGAATTATACCATTTACGAGACCATTATCTTTATTATCTTTACTCATCGTTTCCTCCTTTCAAGCTTGCTTTATAAATCATGACAGCGCCTATAACGACAAGAATCAAAGGCCAGAGTTTCCAAATCCAACTAATTGGAATAAAATTATTTATCAAGAAAACAAAGCCTATAAGTATGACGATTACGCCCGACACTATTGATGTCAGTTTTTTATTTTCTTCAGTATGCTGGCCTTCATCCTGAGCCTGTTCTCTTTCACGCTGAGTCTGTCCACCAAAGTCAAAGCTTACATTTTTTTCAGGAAGCACTACCCACAAAATTATGTAAAGCCAGAATCCGAAGCTTGCGAACATAAGAGCAATCACGAAAAGCACCCTTACGAGGGCGACATCTAAATTGAAGTAATCAGCCAATCCTGAACAAACGCCGCCAATGACTTTATTCATCGGGTTACGTTCAAGTTTTCCATTTTCACGCATAACATTAAATTTTCAATTCAACAATTAATATCTTTTTTTTATTCAAAAAAACGTAAAAAAGAATAAAATTGCTGCACGTTTTTCCGTTAAAATTCTATTTATTTAAAAATCTTTTCACCATCATTTCTTTTTCTTCTTCGCTATTATCTTTCATAAGCATAAGAAGTTCCGACTCTGGGACATCTTCAAATTTAAGAAGAAGGAGTCCGTCGAGTGCATCATGAAAATCAGGGTCTATGTTAAAGCATAAAAACTTAGACTGCAATTTGAGATATTTCTTGAACAAAGTAGGAAGGCGATAGTCGCCATTGCTCAGCTTCATCAAATAACGGTCGAATTTTTCTACTGACGACATGTTATTCTCGAGCAATACATCCGAATCAACTCTCAAGAAATCCTTATTGAAAGGAGTGCGAGCCTCAACAAAGCCTTTCAACTCATCGCAAGAGAACTGTCTCGAAATATATTCGACCATCAAGCTCTTATAGAATTTTGGATACCAATTACTTATACTAACAGGGCCTATAAAACATTCCACATCTTTCATTCTATAAGCCACCGTCATAAGACCTTTCAAGAGAAGCATAAGAGGAAGAATATCCTTTTGATAATCGACGGTAACGAAAGAACGTCCCAATTCTATTGACTTTCTCAACACATCTTTAAATGGTTCCTGCAACTTAAACAGCGAACTGATATAAAAACCATTTATGCCTTTTTGTTCCACTATCTCACTACCTATTCCGAGACGGTAGCCACCAACAAGGCGATTCTCATCTTTATCCCACAAAATCAGATGTTTATAATATGTATCATATTCATCTGTATCTAATTTCTTACCGCTACCTTCGCCTATAGCACGGAAAGCCTCTTCACGGCGAAGCCCCATTTCGTACATAATATTAGGTATGTCATCATAATCTGCGAAGAAGCACTCATATTGAGCGCAGGTAAAGAGATACGATTTCTCACGAATCATTTCCAACTCGTCGTGCAAAACATCAGACTTCATCGGAGGAGGCAAAGACTCCAACTTAGAAGATGACATTTGAGACTCGCCATTGTTAACGTTAGCCTCAAGTGCATAGGTACGAGCACGCAGATAAGCAGCGATTTTTTTAGGATCGTCGTAATATGTCAACTCTGACGGCAATATAGGCTTGCCTATCCTCATGACAATATGCTTATTGCATTTATTGACGAGTTCGTTAGGCAGCATTGCTGTTCCTAACATTGAGTTAAGTTTTGCTCTCTTATAGAATTTCTTTGAATTTCTTCCGTCGAAGTAAAGCGGTATGACTGGCGCACCGGATTTCTTGGCGAGTTTAGCTATAGTTACCGACCATTCGATATCTTCCGGATAATCGTTACCGTTGTAGCGCGACACCTCGCCAGCCGGGAAAACGCCGAGTCCATTACCTTTTGAAAGATGTTCCATGGCAGCTTTGATACCGCCCACGCTGCTTCCCCATTCCGGGTTGTTTGTGAATGGGTTAACAGGTATAACCACATCTTTAAGGTTAGAGACGTAAGACAAGATAAAATTAACCATCACCTTAAAATCAGGACGAATCTTCGCAATAGCGTCATAAAGGATGACACCTTCAATAGCGCCAAAAGGATGATTCGCGACAACTATAAAAGGGCCCTCTTGGGGAATGGCATTAAGTTCAGCAGTGATTTCATCGTATGTCGTACCATACACATTCAACATGTGCTCTGTAAATGGCTGTCCCATCAACTCAGCCGAAGGAGCATACAATTCATTTACTTTATTTAGCTTCAACACACTCATCGCCACAGAAGCAAGTCCACGTGTAAATATATTATCCTTTCCGATAACCTTGACAAGGTCTTCTTTACTAACTAATTTTTTCATAATTCTTCAGGTAAAAAAAGCCACAGAATGATATACAAACCCAACCCTACACCGGCAAACAATATCGAAGATGCCACTATCGCTCTAACCAACACAACATCAATATCAAAATAATCTGCCAACCCGGAACATACACCGCCCAAAATTTTATTTGCAACATTCCGTTTCAATCTTTTATCTTTTCTCATAACAGATGTTTTTTTCGGGTTTCAAAGATAAAACTTTTTTAAAAACATAAAGCATTTTCCATCAAGTAATAGTTTTGTTTTTTTATTAAAATTCATTTTGCAATACCAAAAACTTTTGTTACATTTGCAAACCATAATAAAAGTAAATTTAACAACAAATCAAATAATAACAATGAAGAAGATTTTATTACTTGGAGATGAAGCCATTGCACAAGGCGCTATCGACGCTGGTCTTTCAGGTGTTTACGCTTATCCAGGCACACCTTCAACAGAGATCATGGAATTCATCCAAGGCTCAAAAGAAGCTAAAGAATTAGGCATCCGTGCCTTATGGTCAGCCAACGAAAAAACAGCGATGGAAAGCGCCATAGGCATGTCATACGCAGGCAAGCGTTCACTCGTGTGTATGAAACACGTTGGTGTTAACGTTGCAGCCGACCCATTCATCAACTCAGCAGTGACAGGCGTTAACGGCGGTATGGTTGTTTTGGCAGCCGATGACCCATCAATGCACTCATCACAAAACGAACAAGACTCACGTACCTACGCTAAGTTCGCTCTCATCCCATTGCTCGAGCCATCAAACCAACAAGAAGCTTACGACATGGCACGTTACGCTTTCGACCTCTCAGAAAAGATCGGAACTCCTGTCATGTTACGCGTCACTACTCGTTTGGCTCACTCACGTGCTGGCGTTGTATGTACAGAAAAACGTGCACAAAATGAAGTAGCTCTTCCATCAAACTTACGTCAATTCGTTTTGCTTCCTGCAATAGCTAGAAGACAATACAAACAATTGCTCGAAAAACAAGCTGTTATGGAACAAGACAGCAACGAAAGCGGCTTCAATAAATATTTCGAAGGAACAGACAAGAAATTAGGTATCATCACTTG
>JAEIGA010020360.1_pt1 | contig 10115 bp, 6 predicted proteins | sample 9270691 | NCBI WGS metagenome assembly JAEIGA01 (sample SAMN17057246, study PRJNA624740) | gut metagenome | biome: biome; isolation source: fecal sample | host: Bos grunniens | place: China: Xizang | collected 2019
CCTAAATGGATTGTTTACGGGTTACCCGGTATCCGTCGCCGGTAAAAAGACGGAAAACATCTGATAGACGACTCTCGGAAACGGGGGTCGTTTTTTATGTAAAAAATAATTTGACAAATAATGGGAAGTGGGTTAGTATATAATAAAGAAAGTACACGGGTGTGTAAAAAATGCTTGAAATCCTTAAAAACACTTAGTGTTTCCCCTACAGGCGTAGGGGTATATCGAACAGCATATGGACTGGTTGATGTCACAGGGACGTTTCCCCTACAGGCGTAGGGGTATATCGTGAGTTTATACATAGCCTTACATTACATATGCAAGTTTCCCCTACAGGCGTAGGGGTATATCGGACGAGCCTCTATTTTTCAATATGACGACAGAGTTTCCCCTGCATGCGTAGGGGTATATTGTCGCACAAAGTGCGTCATATTCTATTAACCAAATTGCACACTTCTATTTTTTAAAAATACTTTTGCGGTTATCTATTCCTAAATTTATCTCTAATTTTTTTAAAATAGTATTGACATTATTTTCCAATATTGTTAATATATAAATACAAAATAAAAAAGGGAGGAGTTAATATGTGTTTAATTAAACGCTTTGATGCATTCAAAGACCCATGGATTTATGTTGAAACCTTGAGCGGAAAAATTGAATTAGTAAGCGTAGAAGACATTTTTGAAAACATGCATAACTATAAATGCATTGCAAATAGTTTTTCAAAAATGGAACATGCTGTGATACCTTACGCTGTATTGTGTTTTATAACAACTATATTCATGGACATGCGTTTGTTCTCTACAACAGAAGAACAAAAAGAGTTTCTAGAACAAGGACAGTTTCCTAAAGAAAAATTTGCTGAATACATAAAAATGTGTGAAAAAAGCGGGACATGCTTTAATATTTATGATGATAAAAAACCATTCATGCAAATCGACAAAGCAAGTTTTGAAGCAAATTTTGATACAGGGAAATTAGAGGATATTACAAGTCCTGTCTCGAGAATCAATATGATGGCTGCATCTGGAAACAATGTGATGTTTTATCGACATGTTGATTTCGAAAAATTTGCAGAATATTATAATGAAGTCGAGATTAGACCAGGTGATATCACGCAAGACCTATATTCAGAGGAAGAACTAATTAAACAAAATTTAAAACGAAAAGATATGCCGGCAGATTACATTTTAACCATGGAATCTGATGAATTCATGAGAAATCTTGTGTTAATGCATTTTTTGGCTGGTGACGGAGGACGTGGATACTCGAAGAGTATTCTAACTCCAAATAAGGTGCCTATTTTTGCAGAAATTGAGGGTAAAAACTTATTTGAAACAGTGGTTTACAACAGTATGCCTGTTAGTAATCCTAACGACAAGCCAATGTGGAGATGGGACAACTATTTGGAATATTTAAAACCGGAGTTTATAGAAAAAACATTCGGTATCTTATCCGGAAGATTTTTCCCTGTAAGAACAATACGCGTTGAAAATAATCCAGAAAACTTTACTAAAGACGGGAAAGAAATTCGAAAAATCGTATTTACTGGCGTTGTAACTGGTGACAAAACATTAAGGGATTTGCACGGTCCTTTAAGAAAACTGTGGACAAGCCAATACGCTCCAGATGTTTACATCCGTGTAGATGTGAAAGATGGTGAGCCTAAATCGGAACCTATTACATATATAGAAAAGGGGAAGGCTTGGCTCGATTTAACTGCTGGAACTCAGTTTTACAATATTAGTGATGAAAAGTATGTAAAACCACCGGTTATTCTTTCAAATTACTTGCAATTAAGGGGTAGAAAAGCACCGAAGAGGGTTCACTTAAAATTCTACTTCTGCGAAAGAAATCAAGCATCTATTATAACAACCGGTATTTCGGAATACGATTTTCCAGAAGTAAGTATTTCTTCCGAAAGAGGAAACTACTTAATTAAATCTTTTGCGGAAGACGCTAACGCTTTTGCAAAAGCATTAAATAGAGCAGCGGATATCTATTTAAAAGAAGAGTATAAGGGTGGGAAAAATAATAATGGATACAAAAGATATTCGTCATTATTAATAGACCGTTTCTTTAATGCTTGTGAAGACTTATTGGTAGATGGTCTGTTTAATGATAAGGAAATGTTAGAGGGTTTCGAAAATGAAGGTGAGGAATTCGATTACAAGATTGAATACAGAAAGAAATATGTTGAGGGAGAAATGCGAAAAATCGCAGAAACTCTTTATGCAAACCTTAGACAAACCAACAGAAATCTGGTCGCATTCATAGATGGTAAAGAAACCTTGAGGCGTTTATTAAACAAACTTACTGGTGTAAAACCAGAAAGAAGGAAAGGAGGGAAGACCGAGCGGTCGAATAATGTGTCAATAAGAAAAGGTTTTAGAGACGACACCTTTATAGACAATCTTTATAGATGGAAAAACAATCCATTAAAAAAAGATGATTTACGTGTGATAAGAAATTCTTTCGGTAGAAACATCCATTCTCTTGATTTTAGAGCAAGGGGTATTGTAGATTCTTTATTGTCGGACGATTTCAAAGGAACTTTAACAGAGAAAGAAATGTACATCTATTTGATGCTTGCGTCGATGGTTGTGCATATGGATTTTCCTAACACAAAGACGAAATTTCCAGAACTGCTAAAGAGATATTACAATATGGGTTCTGTATTTCAAACAAATGTTAACAGGTTGTTAGAAAGTAACATGAAATACAACAATAGCAACACATTAAGTTTTATTATGGGTATGTTTTTTACAATTCATAAGAAATTTGGTACTTTTGATGTCAAATCATTGTTTTGGGATATCGCAAAGTGGGATGATAACAATGATGTAAAAGAAGATTGGGCTACAAAAATTTTAGGAAGATAAATTAGGAGGTATAAAAATGAATCAATTAATCAATGAAGTGCTTAACAATGCAAATTTAAGCGACAAAGAAAAAACAACAATTATTATCGATGCTTTATGTGGCAGATGGAAAGGAATGCGTCTCGATATTAACATCGTAAGAACGGTTCCTCCATGTAATATGAACTCGGACGAGCATGGAAATCCAAAATCGTCTTCACTCGGATGTAAGGAGCGTCTTTCTGCTTCTCCACAATCTGTAAATTATGTAGACAGAAAGGAACTTGCGAAAATGACTGATGACGACAATGTTTCTGTCAGAACAAGATTTATTGGTCAGTATGTTGCTAAAACTCTTCGCGAAATGGGTTATGATGAAGATTTTTGCAAGAAAATGGAAATTATTACACCTGCTTTATCGGAACAACCGAAGTTTTTAGGTGAAAACCAACCTATTTCATCTCAAATTATTCAATATTCTCGTGATGAGGTCAGTGCAATCATAAAGAGTTTTGTTCCTTTAGAGGAAGACAAAGAGGTTTTAAATGAAATCGCAAACAGAGTTATTAAGTCATTAGAAAAAACAAAAGAAGATAATGGAAAGGGCAAAAAAGAAGAGACCGAAAAGGAAAAAGAGGAAAAAAATTACAAGGGAATGCTTGATTTAAAAGAAATTGAAAATCAAGTCAAGAAAGAAAAACTCAGTTTTGATATTGCCTTACATGGTAGAATGGCTGTGTCCGGTCTTTTGCCTCAAGTATTATCGGCTATTGCTCAGTCTCCTTTATTGGGTGTAACAGTTTTAGAAACAAGAATTGATTACTATTCAGCGACTGATGATATGGCAAAGGAAGTTGGTAACAGTGGTGCCGCGTTACTTGATAACAAGGTGTATTCATCTGGTTGTATGTTTGAACATACAGAAATTTTTATTGATACTTTCTTGGAGAACTGTTTTATTGGATTTCAAGATGCTTCGCCTAAAGAAGTAATTCAACGATATAACAATGCAATGAAATACTTAATAAACAAAGTAGAAACAAGAATGCACAACTTACCATCGGCGAAAAAAACGGCTTTCGCACATATCACATATCCAGCCGTAACAATTGTGTCTCTTGCAAAACATGGGTTCAACTTAAACCCAGTACTCGCTTTCCAAAAGCCAATTCCTTTAGACGAAGAAGATGTGGAAGAAACGGCTGTAAGAAAACTTGTAAACTACATAAATAAAACAGGAACAAGAAGCGAAAAGGCGAAAAAAGAATTGGTGGAATTCGTTATTCATGGTCCTAACATTAAGGATGCAATTGAAGATAATGGAGAAGACAAATATGTACCATCCGGTGCAAAGAAAATTGATTACGAATATGAATTGTTCAACGAATTGGGTTCTATTTTCTACATTGAATAATAATCGTAAAACTGTTAACCACCCGAGTTCGGGTGGTTAACTAAATAAAAGGAGGTTTATATGGAACAATTAGTATTAAGAATGGTATTAAGTAGTCCTATGCAATCGTGGGGACTGGATGCCTCTGGAATGTCTTTTTCTGGAACAGAAAGACATCCAACAAAAAGTGGTATTGTAGGATTATTATCTGCTGCTTGTGGGTATCGAAAAAACGACCCTAGAATTAGAGAATTATACAATAATATAACGGTGTGTTGGAGAAGACCCGGAGGGGAACTTGGAGATAATGAATATGTATCTTGTGGTCTTGTCTGTGAAGATTTTATGACAGTAAATGGTGGTAAAAGAGTTATGCCGATTATTGATGGTTCTGGTTATAATGTTGCACCTATCAGAAGAAAGCGCTATCTTGCAGATGCGCGGTTTGTTGTTTATGTAATTGCAGAAGAGCATATTATTCGAGAACTCGAATATGCTTTGTTAAATCCTAAATTTTGCTTGTATTTAGGGAGAAAGGCATATCTTCCTGCGGAATATATTTATGGCGGAGTAATGATGATGGATGTGGATAAAGAAAAAGAAAGAGAGGATAGACCAATATGTATATGTCGAAGATAAGATGTGATATGCACAATAAGTATGTAAAAAAGAGTGAAGACAACGAGGCTTATACGCACAAAAACATACAAACATTGTTTAAAGGAAATAGAGAATCAGAAAATGTTCTTTATGTAAAAGAAATGGTTGGTGATGTACTATATTATAAAGTACAATCGGATGTTCCGCCGGTAATTTCTGATAAAACGCAAGGACTAGAAATTGTGAGTATTACAGATTTAGATGATTACAGTTTTCTTAAAGATTTTAATTATGTAAATTTTGTTATTGTTGCATCTCCGTCAAGATGGATTTTTGATGCTGAAAAACAAAAAAGAGCAAGAAGAGGTTTGGAACATAAAGATGAGCGAATTAATTGGATGATAAGGAAGTTATCTGACGGAGGGGTTTCTGTCGGAGACATAAGAGAATACAAACTTGACTCAACCGTCTTTTATCACGGCGAAGATAAAGGTGAAATCTTCGGATATGAATATACCGGAAACTTTATTGTTGATGATTGGAATGAGTTTATTAAGATGGTTAATAAAGGTATTGGTCCGGGTAAAGCATATGGTATGGGTATGTTTATTCTTTCTTAGGTAATAATTAATGAGTGATTTACATTTATTACCACAAGTAAAAGACAGGATTTGTTTTTGGTATGTTGAACACGCTCGTATAGAACAAGAAAAACACGCAATAAAAGTCAGTCAGGAGAAGATAGAATATTTTGTGCCAATAATGACGATTAACACAATGTTGTTAGGACCAGGGACAAGTATAACTCATTCAGCAATAAAGACGATTTCAGAAAGTGGATGCCTTATAATATGGACGGGAACTAATATGGAATCTATTTATAGCACTGGTTGCGTCTCAACAAATTCGTCAAAAAATATTCTTGCTCAAGCAGAGTATTTGTTTGACAAGAAAAAACATCTTGATGTGGCTAGAAAAATGTATCAATTGAGATATGTTGATATGGACATAAAAAACAAATCTATAGAACAGTTGCGTGGAATGGAGGGTCTTCGAATGAGGTCCCTCTATGAGGCTTTGTCGACAAAATATAACATAAATTGGACCGGAAGAGACTACAAGATGAATAACTGGGATGCTCAAACAGAAATAAATAAGGCTATTTCTATTTCTAATAATATGCTATATAATATATGTTATGGAGTAATTGTAAGTATGGGTTTCTCTCCCTCTTTGGGTTTTATTCATACTGGAAAGTCTCTTTCTTTTGTTTATGATATTGCGGATTTGTATAAGGAAAAAATATCTGTTCCACTTGCTTTTGAAGTTGTGAGTCAGTTCGGAGAAATAAATAAATCCTGCGAAAAAGAATTAAGAAAAAGATGTAGAGAAAAAGTTGTAGAAACAAAAATGATGAAGCAAATACCTAAAGATTTAAAATTTCTTTTTTCATCGCAGGAACATGAATTAGAACTACCTGAATCAATTGTTTTGTGGGACCCGAAACTAGGGTATGTAGATGGTCAAAAAAATTATAGCACTGAGTATAAAAATGGTAAAAATCCTTGAAAATACTTAATGTCGCCCCTACGGGTGTGGGGGTATATCGTGGTCCATATGCAACATTATCGGATGTTTGTAAGTCGCCCCTACGGGTGTAGGGGTATATCGCGGATAATAGGTTACATATTTAGTATGAAAGATTGTCGCCCCTACGGGTGTAGGGGTATATCGCATATTGGAAAAAACGTCAGGCGGTTTTTTGTGTCGCCCCTACAGGTGTAGGGGTATATCGCAGTCTTTTCCACTTGGTCTCGTATGCGACATTGTCGCCCCTACGGGTGTAGGGGTATATCGGAAGAATACCAGCAATAAGGGTAAATCTTTCCCGGTCACCCCTACGGGCGTAGGGGTATATCGTCCATATAGGCACTCATTTTCCTTTTGCACTTAGTCGCCCCTATATATGTAGGGGTATATCAAAATGGCTTTTGCATGCAGTCGTTCTTTAATAGTTACCCCTGCTGATGTAGGGTATATTGGTAAAGGTCAACTGAACTGTTCGTATAGATGTTGTTCTTGGATTTTAATCTGTAGTTACTTCTATGGGGACAAAACATATCATAATAACATATGTAACACTTGAAAAAATGGAAATATTTGTGTTATAATGTGTTATATATCCCCTACAAATGTAGGGGTATATCGCCATTAGTAGATGTTTATTGGGAAAGAGATGACGGTCGCCCCTACAGGTGTAGGGGTATATCAGGAGGAGTTAAGAGAAACTTCAATTTCCCCTACACATGTAGGGATACTTTAAAATAAAGGAGAAAATAATGATGACAATTTTATTGGAAAAAACAACAGATGCCTTGAATGGAGAAATAAAAAAATACATGCAAGAAATTAAACCTAATTATTTTGTGGGAGCGAATCTTTCTGCAACTATACGAGATGCATTGTGGAAAAAGATAACAGAAACTAATGATGTAAAGGCTATCATTGTTTATGATTATAATAATGAGCAAGGATACAAACTCGATACACACGGATATGATAACAAAGATGTGTTAGATATAGAAGGTTTGTCTGTTGTTGTAAAAAAAAATAAAGATGATTTTACATACGAACATCTTATGGCTAAGACTGTGAAGCAAGAAGGAGATGTTTACAAATCCTTGTTGTCGCATATGTACGAAACTTATGTCATGACTAAAACTATAATGACTGAAAGTGTTTTTGTTCCAGTTACTAAAATGTTGGCTAAATACATGGAGGAAGATATTAATGATGTTGTTAATTATGTGTCTCTTTTGTCGGCTAATCACGATATAGGAAAAGCACACCCTTCTTTTCAAGAAAATGATAATGCTTTGTTGTTTGTTTTAAAAGAAAACGGATTGTATCAAATGAAAGAAGATGGTTTTCGACACGAAGAATATGGAAGTGAACTGATGTATAATTATTTATATGATTTAGAGGGTTTTTCTGATAGGAATGCAGACTTTTTCTCACAAATCACAGCATTACATCATCAACGTGCAATGCCTCACAGTGATAATATTCGTGTTGCTACAAAAAAATGGAAAATGATGCAGGACGAGTTATACAAAAAAATTAGAGACATTGCGTCTTTTAATATTTCTAAGGACAAGCGTTACCATAAAGATATGGTTGGTATGTTAATTTTAAGTATTATGCAAAGTGCAGACAGAATGACTTCGTCTAACATTTTTGATAATAAAACATACCGTGACTTTATAACAAGAGATGATTATTTTAAACATTTAACAAACCAAGCACGTATTTTCCTTAAACGAAACCATTACGAATATAATCCAATTAAGGAAATGAAGAGTTTTTCAGAATTATTTAACATTCCTAAAAATTCTATGTATGATGTTCAAAAGAAAATGGTTGATTGGATAGATATGAATAAAAATGATTTATCACTCATGATTTGTGAAAGTCCTTGTGGAACAGGAAAAACTGAAAGTGCTTTATATGTGGCACTAAAAGTCGCTGTTGAAATGGAAAAACAGGGGGTTATTATAGCAATGCCTACATTTGCGACATCTAAGACTTTGTTGGATAGAGTCAATGAATGTTTTGAGAAAATGGGGATTGACACAAGTATACTTAATTCTTCTCGAAGTATGTTTTCCGATAATGCTCCTAATATAGATGAGATTGGTGAGTGGAATATACCAACAAGCCATAGAACCTCATATCGCAACATTATTGGTCCTATAGACCAAATAATAAAAGCCGTACAGTTAAATAGAAGTGCAATACAGCGTTTTTTGGGATTGGTAGGAAAAGTTGTGGTAATTGATGAATATCATTCGTATGATGCGTATATGTTAAAAGAAATAACAAGATTGATTACTTTTTTAATTTGGCTTGATGTACCGGTAATCATTTTGTCCGCAACATTAGCATCATATTTAAAAAAATATCTGGTTGAATTGATAATTGGAAACAAGCACGAAAAATTATTGAATTCGTATCCGGTTATTACAATTTGTACTAGGGATAAAAAGTTAATTCAAATCGAAGCGATTACGGAAAAGTCAGAAACTATAGAATATGAGGAACTTAAATGTTTTGATAATTTAGAAGTTACGGCTGCTTTGTCTTTGAACCGCATTAAAAATGGTGGTTGTATGTGTGTTTTTAAAAATACTGTCGATGACGCTAATAAGTTATATAAAATATTGAAATCAAAGATTGATAATATGCCTGTAACAAAAGAAGAAGATAAAATCGAATTAATACTATATCATAGTAGGTTCCCGGAAGACATAAAAGAGAAAAAAACAGAAGAATTGTTAGAAAAGTTCGGAAAAAAAAGGAACAATAGACCTTATAAAGCCATCGTTGTTGCCTCTCCGATGTTGGAACAATCCGTGAATGTTGATTTTGACTGGATTTTTACAGATTTATGTCCTATTGATTTATTGTTACAAAGGATAGGTAGGAGCAGGCGCCATAATGATATTGGAACAATACGAGAATTGATGGATGTTGGAAAAACGAAAGTCTATGTTTTGACTTCATCAAAAAACGGAAGTTTAAAAGAAAAATATGGAAACAGTATTTTTATCTATCATCATGAAATTCTTGAATCCACAAGTAAAATTTTAAAAGATATGAATGGGAAAATAAGGGTTCCGGAAGATATGAAATATTGTATCGATTCTGTTTACAATGAAAACAACATTTCTTTTTTAAGAGATGGGGCACAATTATCCGCTTTAGCAGAAATGGTTTTGTTGGACGAGCCTCAAGAAAATGTTTTTCAATTTTACAACAAGAGACAACTCGTATTAAAAGATAATGAAAATAATGGAACTAGATATAGCGAATATGAAACAGTAGAAATTGGATTAATTACACAAAAACAATACGACATAATACAAAATTCTAAAAAACTTCCATTTGATTTGTGTAAAGAAATTATTAACAAACAGACGGTAAAAATTGGTGTTAATAAAATAAAGGATTTTACAAGTGGCGAATTTGGAAAAGGAATGTTGTCTGGTATTTTGCTTTTTATAATGGATGACGCAGGAATGATTCACGGTGATAATGGAAAAATTATGTATATAGATAATGTGTTTGGATTAACTGTGGAATAGTAAAAACCTCATATTTACTTAGTGTTTCCCCTACATGCGTAGGGGTATATCGTTAATGTTTGCTACTCAAAAATGGCACATGATGTTTCCCCTACATGCGTAGGGGTATATCGGACG
>JAEIGA010020361.1_pt1 | contig 10115 bp, 8 predicted proteins | sample 9270691 | NCBI WGS metagenome assembly JAEIGA01 (sample SAMN17057246, study PRJNA624740) | gut metagenome | biome: biome; isolation source: fecal sample | host: Bos grunniens | place: China: Xizang | collected 2019
ACTTCTACCTTAGCATACTTAATAGCGGACAAGGAGTCAGCTACGATGGAAAGACCTGCAACACCGGTTGCGAAGTATCTCTTAACATCTCTGTCATGAAGAGCCATCTCTGCTCTCTCGTAGCAGTACTTGTCATGCATATAGTGGATGATGTTCAGAGTGTTTACATAAACATCTGCCTGCCATTCGATCATATCAACGAATTTATCCATTACATCATCGAAGTCAAGAACATCACCTTCTACAGGGCGGTACTTAGGACCAACCTGCTTCTTGGAAACTTCGTCCACACCACCGTTCAAAGCGTAAAGCAAACATTTTGCAAGGTTTGCACGTGCGCCGAAGAACTGCATTTCCTTACCGATTACCATGGAAGATACACAACATGCGATACCATAGTCATCGCCGTGATCAGGTCTCATAAGCTCATCGTTCTCATACTGGATGGAAGAGGTCAAAATAGACATCTTTGCACAGTACTTCTTCCAAGCTTCAGGAAGTCTGGGAGACCAAAGAACAGTCAGGTTAGGCTCGGGAGATGCACCAAGGTTAGTCAAGGTGTGCAGGTAACGGAAGCTCATTCTGGTAACCATAGGTCTGCCGTCTACACCAACACCTGCCAAGGACTCAGTAACCCATACGGGATCGCCTGCGAAAATCTGGTTGTATTCAGGAGTACGAGCGAACTTAATCATTCTCAACTTCATAATGAAGTGGTCAACAAATTCCTGAATCTCCTGCTCGGTAAATGTGCCATTCTTCAAGTCTCTCTCTGCGTAGCAGTCAAGGAAGGTGGAAGTACGTCCAAGGGACATAGCCGCACCGTTCTGCTCTTTTACTGCGCAAAGGTAACCGAAGTAAGTCCACTGAATTGCTTCTTTTACATTTGCTGCGGGCTTGGAAATATCGCAACCATAGGTAGCAGCCATTTCCTTCATCATCTTCAGAGCAACAATCTGCTCAGAGATTTCTTCACGAAGACGGATAACATCGTCGGTCATCACCTTACCGGTAGATTCCTTCTGTGTCAATTTGTCCTCAATCAATCTATCAATACCGTACAGAGCGATACGTCTGTAGTCACCGATGATACGGCCACGTCCGTAAGCATCAGGAAGACCGGTAATGATGTGGGAAGAACGGCAAGCTCTCATATCTGCATTGTATGCATCGAAACAACCTGCATTGTGTGTTTTTCTGTGGGTAGAGAAGAACTCGGAAATCTCGGGATCTACCTCATAACCGTTGTCAGAGCAAGCCTTCTCTGCCATACGGATACCGCCGTAAGGCTGCAAGGAACGCTTGAAGGGCTTGTCAGTCTGGAAACCTACGATGGTTTCTTTGCTCTTGTCCAAGTAGCCGGGGCCGTGGGAAGTGATAGTAGAAACAACCTTGGTGTCCATATCAAGAACGCCGCCTGCTTCTCTCTCTGCTTTCTGAAGCTCAAGTACCTGTGCCCATAAGTCTTTTGTGTTCTGTGTAGCCTCAGCAAGGAAGCTCTCATCACCATCATAAGGATGATAGTTCTTCTGGATGAAATCACGTACATTGACTTCACTCTCCCATTTGCCGGCTACGAAATCTGTCCATTCTGGTCTCATTTCGAAATACCTCCTGTAAAAAATAAAATAGTATAAAAATTAAAAAATAAAACTTCTAATCTTCAGTTTCATTATATGTAAAAGGTTGTTGTCAGTCAATAATACAATGTGTACTTTTTCCCGTACAAAACTAATACTTGCGCGCTCACGTGCAAACAATTATAATGAGATTGCTAACGTGTAATTCTATCTATTAAGATTAAGGAGGATAAAGATATGGCACAGATTACAAAGGAAATGACAATTGGTGAAATTTTGCGTGCAAATCCCAATGTAGCATCCGTTCTTTTAAACGCAGGTATGCATTGCCTTGGTTGCCCCTCTGCACAGGGAGAATCCTTGGAGGAAGCTGCTATGGTACATGGTTTGGATATTGATGCGCTGATGAAGGCAATCGCAGAAGTAGAATAACTTATTTGTAAATGAAGAAAGAGGATATACCGCAAGTCTATCATACTGCGGTATATCCTCTTTTTTGTTGTTACATTATTCGGTTGCCTCACTGCTGCCAAGCGCCTGGATTGCACCAGTGACAATCAATTGTTCACAATGTTCAGTCAAAAATGCGATACTTCCTATGCGATTTCGTAAGATACTGCCGTACTCGGAAGCAATATTGCAGGCTCTGTCAAAAATTGCTTCCTCACATGCCCCCCGGGTCATCAGCAGGAGGAATCTTCCGGAGGAATCCTTGTAGAGTTCGCTTTCTCCGGTATACGCATGAGCAATTATTTTCGCTGCGTCCATCACGTGGGATAAGGTTGCAAAAGTAAATATTCGGCTATGCACAGCACTATCTTCGGGCGGTGCTGGAAGTTCTCCTTCTGCCATTGACTGCATATGCCGAAACAAATCAGAAACTTCTAACGCCATTTCCTCCGCGTCTTCCCTTGGTGATTCTAATTCCTCTGTAATAGAAGGAGAAAAACGGGCAAAACGGGTATCCAGTTCTTCGGGATCCTCTACCTTGGTAATCACCAATACAAGGCTCTCAGAATTCATTGGAATCGCTTCTATCATAAGAGGAATATCCTCTGCTTCAAAACCGAATTCATAATTGGCCTGTTTCATCATATCTCGGAATAATGATTTTGCCTTTTCGGTGCCATATGCCAATTCGCTGATACGCAAATGACGACTGGCCAAATCCTCACGGGTCAGAGTGCAGCGAATCTGGTTCTCATTTATTTTTTCAATTTTCATAAGACACCTTCCTTTCTGCAATCCTTTGCCTATTGTGTGCTTTGTGATGTCATAATATACTGTCCAAGTCCTTTAGTCAAGGGCTGGCGATAAGTTTAAAAAAATTTAATAATACGAAGGATTGGCGCTTGCGTTATACTCTTAAATCCTCTATAATAAATCTTGCAAATGCCTTCAGTACTTTCTGTACAGGGAGGAGGCAATCATTTTAAATCGGTTGATTCAGCAAATTCCGGAACATTCGTTCCAAATCATCCTATTTTAAGATTTATATTATTGTATGTAATTTCATTTATTTCATCTCTATTTATTTCTAAGATATGAAATCCAAGGATGTCTTACAGGTGACGTAGGAATTCGCACCTGCAAATCGTAGTTTTTCTACTAATTTTTCTCGATTATAATTCAAAATAAAGCACGCTGAAGAAAACGAATCGTACCGCTGAAGTCATTTGCGCTATTTCAAAAGAAAAGGGCATCTATATTCATCACACATATCCTTTTGGCCAGATGCCCGGGAAAGGGGGATTATTGTGCGGGAAACAGAAAAGAAAGCAAAGGAAATGGAGCGGCTTCGCAGCAGGGTTTGCGCCGAGTTGGAACAATTGTACCAAAATGGCGTCGACTTGTTTGTGGACAACAGAGCTGTCCGACCGGAAGAGGCGGTAGCCAGAGCCGTGCGGGAAAACAGTCCGTATATGGCCGATTATGTGCTGGATTCCCGTGGTGCATTGACGCAAGTGCGCTTTGACAGGGTGACACGCCGTTAGTATAAAGTGCCAACTATTCTACAAGGAAACAGGCCGTTACAGTACTGACAAGGGACTGCCTCTCGCGTTGTTTGTGGCGGCCTGATTTCACAAAAATTCATTGTTTACCGACAGATAAAAGACTTTACACGATAATAAATCCACCTTATAATGGTAGTGTGAAGTTGAGTCTAATGAAGAAAGGTGGTGGAAGGATGGAACAAACAATGACTTTAGAAGAACAGAAGCAGGTTCTAATCGACGCTTATGTCAACCTCATGAGAATCAAGAGTTTTCAAAAAGAGGAAAACAAGGAGCTGGAGTATCAAATCAAGGTAGCTAAGGCAAAGTTATCCAATTATAGTGTTGATATTTCTCAGTTCGAGTACTAATGAGTAAAAATGCGAAAGATTTTTAATATACAGAAGAAAAAATAAGTGTAAAGCCAACATTGGATTTATAACTGGCTTTGCACTTTTTAAATGATAGATACTAAATAAAAACGGAGATACGATATGAGAAGAGGCGAAACAGAAGGATTTTGGGCATTTTTAGCAGATAGGTTCAGAAGAGACCCTGGCAAGATGTTGCCGGTGGTGGCCATAAGCACCATCATACTGCTGGCAGTCATCGTACTGTTAGGAAAAATGGCCTTCAACAAAATTTTCTACGGAAGCGAAAGGGTCGATTTACCCACCTATATGGATGAATATTATCAGGTGCAGCCGGAACTGTTGTCAGTGATTCATCAGGATGAACTGCAGGAAGACAAAGCGAAAGTCATAGAAGGACGGCTATACTTTACCATAGATACGGCAAAGAAATTCTTAAACGAAGGATTTTATGCTGACATGGAAGAAGAAAAACTTCTTTATACCGGACCTACGGATACCACCACGATTCTGTTTGCAGATACAGCTTATACGGATGCCGAAGGAAGGCATGAGTTAGACTATGTGCCCTGCCTTATGAAGGAAGACCAAGTCTGGCTGGCAGCAGAATATTTGGAAAGATACGCCAACTTCACCTACTCTCAAAACGAAAGAGGCGTATGGCTGTATACAGAGGAAACCCCTTATACTCAGGCAGTATTGAAGAAGAATACCAAGATAAGAAAGAAGGGTGGCACAAAAAGCCCCATCCTCACGGACGTATCCAAAAAGGAAACAGTGGAAGTCATTGAGTCCATGGACAAGTGGAGCAAAGTGCGCACCTCAGATATGGTAGTTGGATATGTGGAGAATAAATGTCTCACCGGATATTCCGATCAGGTGAGAACCATGCCCACAAATTACACCCCTGAAGAGTATGGATTCACCAAGTTTCCTAAATCCGAAAGAATCAGTATGGGCTGGCACTATATCGGAGGCAAAGGCGGCAATGGTACCTTGGATGCTATGATCAAAGAGGGCACGGGGATGAACGTCATCGCTCCTACCTGGTACAGCCAGATAGATAACGAAGGAAATTACCGAGATTTCTCAGATGCTGACTACGTAAAGAAAGCCCATAGCAAGGGATTGCAAGTTTGGGGTTCTTGGGATAATTTCAACTACAAAAATGAACGCGATGCTGATATCAGCACCTATGCCGTACTATCTTCTACCACCAAAAGACAGAGATTAGTAAAGAAAATGATCGCCTCTTCTAAGGAAGTAGGGGTAGACGGAATCAATATCGACTACGAAGGACTGACACCGGACTGTGGCCCCCACTTTGTACAGTTCTTGAGAGAATTGTCAGTGGAATGCCGGAAGGAAGGTTTGATTTTATCGGTAGCAAACTATGTACCTTTTAATTTCAACAATTATTATCGTTTAGATATCCAGGGTCAAATCGCAGATTATGTTATCATTATGGGATACGACGAGCATTATCATGGTAGCGGGGATCCGGGCAGTGTGGCCAGCATCGGATATGTATCCAACGGGCTTGATAAAACCTTGGCGCAGGTTCCTAAGGAGCGGGTAATCAATGCATTGGCCTTCTACACCATCCTTTGGAAGACAGAGGGTGCCAAGGTTACAGACGAGTATATCACACTGAAAAACCTGGACGATTTCTTGAAACGGACCAAGATTAAATATACATGGGATGAAGAAACCTGCCAGAATTACGCAGAATGGACAAGCGGTTCCGCAAGATATCAGATTTGGCTGGAAGACGCAGATTCCCTCAAGGTTAAGGTCAATGTAATGCATTCCAAGGATATCGCCGGTGTGGCGGTTTGGAGATTGGACTACGGTTCCAAGAAAGCTTGGGATTTGATGAAGGTATATAAAGATTTATAATAAATTTTATCCGCTATGTATTTCAATCAAAAAAACAATAATATAAAACAGCTATGATTCAACTGAACCATAGCTGTTTTTATATCTTTAATCTTCTCTTCTCTTTGGCTCCAGATTGGCAAATTTAGTCAACTCAGCCATCCATGCCAATTCAATGGGTCCTACCGGACCGTTACGTTGCTTAGCAATAATAATCTCGGATACTCCCTTTTTCTCAGTGTCTTTTTTATAGTAATCTTCTCTGTAGATAAACATTACAACGTCGGCATCCTGCTCAATGGCACCGGATTCTCGAAGGTCGGAAAGCATCGGACGCTTATCCTCGCGCTCCTCCACCTTACGGGACAACTGGGACAATGCAATTACCGGCACGTTTAACTCTCTCGCCAGTGCCTTTAAGGAACGGGAAATCTCCGATACTTCCTGCTGTCTGGAATCGCTCTTCCCGCTACCGGACATCAACTGAATGTAGTCGATCATAATCGCCGACAAATTATGTTCTAATTTGTATTTACGACATTTGGAACGAAGTTCTCCGATACTGATACCGGGCGTATCATCAATAATCAAATTGGATTTTCCGATGGTTCCTGCGCCTTCGATCAATTTTTCCCATTCACTGTCACTGAGCTGACCCGTTCTAAGTTTTTGCGCCTCTACATTGGACTCCAGGGAAAACAGACGGTTTACCAACTGTTCCTTACTCATTTCCAAGCTGAAAATGGCAACCGTCAAATCTTTTCTAAATGCCATATACTGGGCAATATTCAACACAAATGCCGTTTTACCCATGGACGGTCTTGCCGCAATCAAAATCAAATCAGAAGGCTGCATACCGGCTGTCTTGTAATCCAGTTCCGTAAATCCCGTAGGAATACCGGTAACACCACCTTTATTTCTGGATGCCTTATCGATTTTTTCCATGGCGTTCATTACCACCTGGCGAATCGGCACGAAATCCTCCGAATTTCTGCTTTGCACAACCTTGAATATCTTCTTTTCTGTCTCATCCAGAATTGTCTCCAAAGCATCCTTGGGATCATAACATTCATTGGCAATTTGTTCCGTGGTCTTAATCAACCGGCGCAAAATCGCCTTCTGAGAGACAATATTGGCATAGTGTTTGATATTTGCAGAAGTGGGAACTGCCGTGATGATATCACGGACAAACTCCAAACTACTTACCTCGGGAGGAACATTTTTTTCACGCAATTTATTCTGCAATGTCACCAAATCTACAGGGCTGCCGTTTTCGTTCAGTTCCACCATGGTCTCGAACAAAACACCGTACATTTTATTGTAAAAATCATCTCCGGTGATTATCTCGGACGCTACTACAATGGCATCTCTATCCATAATCATAGAGCCAATCACAGACTGTTCTGCCTCATCAGAATGCGGCAATACCCTTTTCAATACATTTTCTTCCATCGTACTTTTCCTTCTTCTAACTACCTGTCATCACAGCCCGATTACGCTTCCTGTACTTTTACAGTCAACTTACCGGTTACCTGCGGATGAAGTTTGATTGCCACCTCATACGCACCAAAATTTTTAAGACTCTCGCTCAACTGAATTTTCTTCTTATCAATTTCGATACCCGTTTGCTCCTTGCATGCAACTGCAATTTCTTTGGAAGAAACAGAGCCAAATGCTCTTCCACCTTCACCGGCTTTAATTTTCACTACAACCTGCTTGGTTGCCAACTCTGCAGCCAGTTTTTGTGCCGCTTCCAAGTTCTCCTGGGCTACTTTTTCCTGATTTGCCTTTTGTAATTTCAAATCATTGAGATTCTTGGGCGTCGCTTCTACACCTATTTTCTTGGGCAAAATATAATTTCTGGCATATCCTTCGCTGGCCTCAATAATTTCTCCCTTTTTACCCAACTTCTTTTCATCCTGCAATAATATAATTCTCATTCGGAAATTCCTCTCTAAATTTCGTTATTTTCCAACATACTGTCAATGGTCTGCTTCAATGTGGAAATCACATCTTCCACACGCGCATCTTTAATTTGGCATGCTGCATTGTTCAAATGTCCGCCGCCACCCATTTTTTCCATAATCAGCTGTACATTCACCTCATCGATAGATCGGGCACTGATATTTACCTGACCCTGATAATCTGTCAATACAAAGCTAGCCTTCACACCGCGAATATTCAACAGTTCGTCGGCAGCCTGTGCTCCAAGTACCAAAGGACTGGGCAATTCTTCCGCCTTGCACTCGGAAATGGCAAACTGTTTATAAACTTCTGCATGGCTGACCACTTCTGCTCTGGCTTTGTATTCCAGCACATCCTCCCGGAACAGTTTTCGCACACGGGAAGCATCCGCACCATTTCTACGTAAGAAAGCGGCGGATTCGAAAGTACGCACACCTGTCTTTGCCATAAAGTTGTTGGTATCAACCATAATTCCGGCATACATGCAATCCGCTTCTTCCGAACGAATCTTAATGTTATCATGTGTATACTGTAAAATTTCAGACACAAGTTCACAAGCAGAGGATGCATAGGGCTCCACATAGGACAGGGTAGCATTGTCAATGGTTTCCTCGCTCTGTCTGTGATGGTCCAAAACAACAACCGTTTTGCACGCACGCAACAAATCAGGATACTCTGTAAGCGAAGGTTTGTTTACATCTACCACTACCAGCACTGTGCCTCCACCGGCAATATCCATCGCCTGCTGTCCGTTGATAATCATATCTTCCTCATATTCCGGATGATTCTTAAACATATCCAGCATGGGCTGTAAGGAAGATGGCGGGGTGTCCAGGACAATATGGGCCTTGCGCCCCAAAGTCTGTGCTACCCGATAGATACCCATAGACGCACCGAAACAATCCGGATCCGCACCTCTATGACCCATAACTAATACCTGGTCCTTGCCACTGATAATTTCGCGCAACGCATGCGCTTTCACTCGGGCTTTCACTCGGGTATTTTTCTCCACATGCTGACTCTTGCCACCATAATACGAAATGCTTTCCTTCGCCTTTACGACTGCCTGATCACCGCCACGACCAAGAGCTAAATCGATAGCATTACGTGCAAACTCATAGTTCTGCGCATAGGACAGTCCATCCAGCCCCACGCCGATACTGATAGTAACCGCAATTTCATTTCCTATACTTAGGGTTTTTATCTCTTCTAATATATCAAATCTGTTTTGTCTCAATTGGGACAAGGAACGCTTTCGAAGGACAATCAGGTACTTATCTTTTTCCAGCTGCTTGCAGATACCGTCAACAGAGGACATATATTTATTGATTCGTCTATCGATTACCGCTGTCAGCAGGGATCTACGAACATCTTCCACACTCTTCATGGCTTCGTCGTAGTTATCGATATAAATTAATCCTACCGCCAGACTTTGATCGTCTACCTCTTGCAGCGCAAGATGTAATGCTGTCTCATCAAACATATACATTGCGATCAGATAACTGTCCTTTTCGCCTTCCGTCGCTTCCTGATGCTCATTAATATCTTTCAAAAACATCGTTTTGAATTTTACTAAGTAGTTGCTACCCTCAAATTCTAATTTATACTGGGTTTGCATTTCACCTGTTTCATCCGGTAATTTATCTCTTGTAAATGTGGGGAAAAGCGCGGTAATTGATTTTTTGTAGCCTTTTGGCTGATGTACCACTTCCTCAAACGCCTCATTGGTCCACAGAACTTTACCACTCTCATCCAGCAGTGCATGGGGCAACTCTAATTCCCGCAACAACCTCCCCTGCACCTGTCCATACTCTGTGGCAAAGTTTACCATTTCATTCAGCACGATGGATTTGTTGTGAAAATACAGCAGTAATGTGACAGAGTAATAAAAAATCAGATAGCATAACAAAAAGACAGCAGCTTTTGCATCAAAAGCAAACATCGCTACATCTAACAATGTAAGCAGTACACCCAGATAAATGTTATACTGCAAATATGTTTTCATCCTTCTGTTTAACTTTGTTTTTTCATTCATATGCATACCTCGTTTTCAGACGCACATTAAAATACTATTTTATAATACCACACTTTTATTTCCTGTGCACTATAATTGTATAATTTTGTTTTGTTTAGAATTCTTCTAATCAAAAGGCAAAAGAAATCCCCACCCGACGATTGACTCATCGGATGGGGATAAAGGAGCATTCCTGTAATTCAGAAATAACGCCAATTGAATAAAAAGAAACCTCGATGTAAGATTAAGGTGTTCATCTTGGCCGGATGAATAAAAACACTTTAACCAACAGGAGGTTTCACTATGAATTTAA
>JAEIGA010020362.1_pt1 | contig 10115 bp, 7 predicted proteins | sample 9270691 | NCBI WGS metagenome assembly JAEIGA01 (sample SAMN17057246, study PRJNA624740) | gut metagenome | biome: biome; isolation source: fecal sample | host: Bos grunniens | place: China: Xizang | collected 2019
GAGCTGCCACGGAAATGCAGATCGGGATCCCTCAGTTCTGCTTTATAAGGGCCGTCCACAAGAGTATCAATATATGGAAGTATCTGGCTGAGACGCTCATCAGCAAGGATTTCCTCGTAAGTGAAGCCGGTATAGCACCAGATGTTCTTGCCGGTCTCTTCCTTTATACGCCGGGCCAGTTCGGTGAAGGCTTCCACTTGATAGAGAGGGTCACCTCCTGAAAAAGTGACATTGGCAAATTCATCGGCCTTGACCACCTCCAGCAGTTCATCCACGCTGACCTGTCTGCCGCCATTGAAATCCCAGGATTGGGGATTGTGGCAACCGGGACAATGATGGGCGCATCCCGCACAATATATCGATGTGCGGAAGCCCGGGCCGTCTGCCATTGTCTCTTCCAATATATCCAGTATCCTTATTTTCACGGAAAAGCCTATAATACTATCTAACAATCACTTACACTAACTACGTGCCGCACTAAGGGGAGCACGCAGATATAGTAACAGCTTTACAGACAAGGAGTTATCCTTCTCTATTTTTAGGAAGTTCCGAAGGGCGGACGTCGTCCCAGGAGCGTATGGCATCATAAGCCTCACGTGAGCCATAATATGCCAGGAATTTTTCCTGGTCATTCTCCACCCACCACTGTGTTCCGAGTCCTTTCTCGAACGCGAAAGGTTTCATGAACATCTTCACCGCCCAGGCCGGTGCGAGGAAAGCCAGGCTATAGAACCAAGGAAGCTTCGACTTCATCGATGCAAAATAGTCATCCACAGGGATATTGGCTCTGAAATGAAGAATCTCATCCAGTCTGTCCGCATCCCTGTACCACATTCCATGGAAATTCTTGAGAGCAAACCACTGAGGCTCGAATACTTTCTCCGGAGAAGGCAGACCAAGCGAGGATAGCATACGGGTCATGAATTCATAGTTGGTCATGCGGTACTGCTCACCGCTGCTGATATTGTATGCCTTGTTCCAAAAGTCTTCTGGAACCCAGTCCTCACAGACCTGTGCAAGAAGTCGGCCTGAATCTTCGATTGTCGCCCATTCGAGCACTCCACCCATCGGCACATGAAAAGCTGTAGGATTCACCACGCTCAATATCCCCGGATAGAGGATTCCGCTCTGCCTGAGCGACACCCACCGTTTCAAGCCAGCAGATGCAAATATTTCCTCTGAACGAATCTTCGAAAGGGCATACATATCGAAAAGGGCAGGAGTCTGAGGATCATCAGAGTCTCCCCAATGATGAGGAGGATTCCTGTCGCCGTACTGGGCTACAGAACCTATATAGACCAATCGTATATCCGATGCATTCGGCTGAGCCGTAACAGCCTTGGCCACATTTTCTGCGGCACTGACATTGACCTTCAGAGTCTTTTCCGGATAATAATCCGCTGCCGGGGATACCATTCCACCCACATGAAGGACATAATCAGAACCTGTGACACCTTCAAGAACATCAGAGTACTTCATCAGATCCCCCCATATGATGGTCACAGCCGGATCTGACAAGTAAGAGGCAAGTTTCTTTCTGTTCTTCCTGCTGTCCCTTGCCAATATCCTTATATTGAACTTATCCTTGCGCTTGTACAATTCCTGAAATCCAGCCCAACCCATATTTCCTGTCGCGCCGGTGAGAAAAACAGTTTTTTTCATATCTATCTAAGCCATTGCTCCGGATTCTGCGGAGCACTTCCTTTCCAGACCTCGAAATGCAATTGGGTCTGGCCGTTTATAGTATCAATCGTTCCCAAGACCTGTCCTGTGGTCACCTTGTCACCGGCCTTCACGGAAAGTCCCTTCATCTTGCAGTACAGTGTAAAATAATTACCATGCTGGACAAGCACACATTGGTTATATCCTGGCATGACGAAGACCTTGCTGACCACGCCATTGAACACGGATTTCACAGAATCACCCTTGCCGAGAGCTATATCGACTCCATTATTCTGAGGGAGTTCCAGACTGGTGTAGACAGGATGATACTGCTTTCCGAAACGACTCATCACAGGACCCTCAGCCGGCCAAGGGAGCTTGCCTTTATTGTCAGCAAATTCTCCATCCAGTTTCATATCCACCTGTGCTCTCTGCTGATCCTTCTTCTTCTGATCATCGGTCTTCATGGCTTGAGCGATAATTCGGGCAATCTCTCTATTGAGTGCATTGACCTCCTTTTTCTTGGCAGAAAGCTGGTTCTGGTATTTCTTCCTGTCCTTCTGCAGCCTCTTGACCACCGAATCCGCCTTGGTCTCATCCTTGCGAAGCTGGTCGACTTCCTTCTGTCTGGCAGCCCTGACAGCCTCAGACTCCTTCTTCATCTGTGAAAGCCTTTCCCTCTTTCGGGCAAGTTCATCCTGCATATCCTTGATCTGCTGGGCCTCGGCCTTCATCTGAGTGGAAAGATTGCGGAAATATCCGAAACGTCGGAAAGCCTGTCCGAGATTCTCGCTGGCAAACATATACATATACCAGACCTTGGCATCCCTGTTCTTGTAGGCACTTCTGACCAGCCTCGAATAGTGGGATGTCAGAGTGTCAATCCTCACTTTCAGACGATTTATCTCTCTGTTGGTCAGATAGATGCTGTCTTTATAACGCTGCACCTGACGATCCGCCTCAGCCACGAGAGCCTTCCTGTTTGCTATCTTCTTACGGACAAGCGTCAGGTCGGAAAGCATCGTATTGCTCTGAGAAGCATTCTCTGCCAGCTGACGGTCAATTATGGCAATCTCCCTCTCAAGTTTCGCCTTCTTCGCTTCCTGCGCACTCACATCCTGGGCATAGGCTCCCCCTCCGAAGGCAAGAAAGGCCATCAGCATCATCGATATTTTAAGAAGACGCCCTATCATTTCGTCATAGCCTGTTTTCTCTGTTTCACCTTTACCTCCAGATCAGGAATATCTCCGTCATTCTTCTTCAACGCCATATTCCAATACACCATCGCCAGATCGTACTCCTTAAGAGCGAAGAGGACCTCGGCATAATGATCCATTATCACCACGCTGTCCTTGCCACCATACAGCATCGCGTGTTTAAAGAAAGGCTTCGCTTCCAGAGGCTTGCCCTGAAGGTACAATATCCATCCGAACGTATCCAGATAGGTCGCATTGTCCGGCTCGGCCTCTATGGTCTTCTTGCTCATATTGTAAGCCTTCTTCAGGTTCTTGCCTTCGACGCTGAGATAATAGGCGTAATTGTTCAGGACATAGATGTAGTCCGGATTGATCTTGAGAGCCTTGTCATAGGCCTTGTAGGCCTTCTTGTTATCGCCCAACTGGTGATAGATGTCTCCCATTGTGGACCATGCCCTCAACGTCTTGGAACTGTCGCGGGGAGCGACCTCCAGCACTTTATTGCATATATCCAGCACTTTATCGTACGCCTGGAGATTGTAATCTCCCATGCTCGCCATCTCCAGGAAGCCTGTCTCCTGAGGGAACTTCTCGAAGGCCGCACGCCCTTCTCGGGAAAGTTCTTCCCACTCCTGGGCATACATCAGGAACTCCACATAATTGGCCGCAGCCGAATAACTATCCGGCCAGGCAATGATGCTGGCTTTGAAATGCTTCTTGGCCTCATCCTTTCTGTCTGTCGAATAATAATATACAGCCGCCGTCTGAAGCATCATACTATCCTTCGGATGCACTTTCAAGGCAGAATTCATCACAGAGTCGATCTGTGGCTCGAACGAACTGAGGAACTTAGGCTCAGTCCTCTGCACCACAGCCATCAGATAGTCGCTCTTGGATGCTGCCGGTGTCTCATGATCGGACACATACTTGCCCAGGACCTTGAAATAATCATCATATTTCCTTGTAAGTCTCAGTGTCTCTGCCTTACCGATCAGCGCAGGAGAATAGTCAGGCGCCAGATCCAATGCCTCTTCATAATACTCAAGGGCAGTGGAATCATTGTACATAGACATCTGATAATCGGCCAATGTCGTAAGGACATAAGGAGATGAATACTCCTTATTATATTCTTCCAACGAAGCAAACGCTTCCTCAGGCTTGTTCAACATGCGAAGAAGGTTGAAACGGTAGATGGCGATAGATTCAGTCATTCCGAAAACAGTTTCTATCTCCTCCAATGTGTCCAATGCCTTCTGAAAATCCCTCTGGGAAGCATACATCTCCACCAGGTCGAAATAAAGTTCACTCTTCTTCGGAAAATCCTCCAGGAGTTTCTCATACATGTCCACAGTCAGTTCCGGACGGGATGTGAGGGAATAAAGTCTTGCCAGTTTATAGCGGTACCAGAAATTATCCGGATCCAGTTCGACAGCCATTCTGAGACCCTGCTCGGCCATTTCCAGATCATTCTTGGCGATGCCGCACTGCGCTATATAGTACCAGGCCGCATCATCCTCGGGATTTTCGGCCACTGCCTCTTTCAGGAGTGCCGTCGCCCCCGCAATGTCCCTGTCGTTGTACTTTTCCACAGCAGAGAGGATGAGATTGCTCACCTTCGCCTCCGGCCTTTCGGTCTGGGCTTTAGCAGAAGCAATGCCTCCGAGGAATAAAGCGACAGAAAGTATTACATATATTATATTCTTATTCATTTTCACCAATATTCTAAAGAAAACATACAAAAATAGCATTCAATTTCGGGAAAATACATATTTTTGAAAAAAATGTGCCCTTGATGCAACATCCGGTGTCCCGTTTGCATCTATAAGGGGCACAAACGATAAAAACCTTCGGGACCCAACCAAGAGAACCGTGGCAGAAACCTTAAACCTAAAGACCATCGATTTGTGCATAAAAGGCGATCGAGCGTCCCAGAAGGTCCTTTACGACCATCTGGCATCTCGCATGTACCCTTTATGCATTCGTTATGTCGGTGACAGGGAACTTGCCGAGGATATTCTTCAGGATGGGTTCATTACTTTGTTCTCCAAACTGAAAGACTACAAGGGAGACGGTTCATTTGAGGGGTGGGCGCGAAAGATCTTTGTGAACACCGCATTGATGAGTCTTCGAAAGAAAGACGCATTGAAGATGAGTGATGAACTGGAAGCGGTAAAAGGAATGAAGGACGAACTTCCTTCACAGAACCAGAACATCGGATACAAGGAACTGATGAAACTGGTGATGGAACTGCCTCCGGGATTCAGGACGGTCTTCAATATGTATGCGATAGAAGGCTACTCCCACAAGGAGATCGGCGAAGCGCTCGGAATAACCGAGACCACGTCAAGGACTCAGTTCAGCAGGGCGAGAGCCTGGCTGCAGAACAAGATTAAGGAAATTGAAAATGTTTAAGAAGGAAAACGAAATAAACGACTTTGACCAGATGATAAAGTCGATTCTGGACGAAGGACAGGAAGAGGTTCCTGCCCGCGTCTGGGAGGCTGTATCTGAAGGTCTGGACAAGGCGGAGCAAAGAAAGACCGTAGTGATATGGTTCAGACGCGCCGCCGTGAGCGTTGCTGCCGCAGCGGCTGTGACAGCCGGCGTCATATTCAACATCAAGCCTGAGACAGGACTTGTACAGAACGCAGGAGAAAGCGGACTCATCGCAGTGGTGGAGCCACAGCAGGAGGTCACCGAAACTCCTTCCGACTCAGGCGACACCGCCATCAAGGCCCTCACTGCCATCGCAGAGGCAGAACCGGCGGCACCAAAGGCCCGTCACACTGAGAGTCGATCAGCAATTCCTGCTGCAGAGGCAATCATCCCTCAGACCGCATCGGATGCAATGGAGGTTTCTGACATCGCCCCTTCTCTCACGGAAGAAGACAATGCTCCGAGTGAGAAGGTAGCAGAAAAGAAAGTCGAGAAGACAGCTGCCCCACAGACTCAGAAAGAATACTTCCCTGAAAACTGGGAAGAAGAGAAGCAGGATAAGAGAAACGTATCACTCATGCTCTCAGGACTGGCCAGCACCAACAGCACTCAGAGTCAGAACAGAATGGGTCTGATGAAGGCTCCTACCATCTCATCAGCACCATCACAGACTGGCATTACAGAGACCAGCACGAACTCCACATACGGACTCCCTGTCTCATTCGGAGCTGGCGTAAAGATAGGTCTTTCACCAAGATGGTCTCTCGGAGTCGGTGCCAATTACAGCATCCTCACCCGACAGTTCTACGGAAAATACACAAAGGTCGATGCAAGCGGCAATATAGTCAAATCATCTTCATCGGACATCCGCAACACCCAGCACTACATAGGAATCCCTGTCAATGCATACTACGACATCGTGAACAAAGACCGAGTGAATCTCTATGCATACGCAGGTGGAACAGTTGAGAAATGTGTCGCAGACAATTACAGCGTCCTCAGCACATCCATCCAGCACAGAGAGAAAGTAAAGGGTCTGCAGCTTTCAGCCAATTTCGGAGTGGGTGTGGAGTTCATGCTCGGACAGCATCTGGGACTCTATCTGGACCCATCTGTGAGATACTACTTCGACTGCAACCAGCCTAAGAGCATACGCACAGTACAACCGTTCATGCTTGGATTTGAATTGGGACTCAGGGCAAGATTATAGTCTATTTCCCTTCAATGATATTTCTCGCCAGAGTATTGGCGCATACAAAATCCTTCAGCTGCTGACAATCAGGCTGAAGGATTGTTTTTTTATCCCCCTGCCAAAGCATCCGTCCCTTGTGGATGAATCCGATCCTGTCTCCTATCTCGAGGATGGAATTCATGTCATGGGTATTGACCACTGTGGTCATATTGAACTCCTTGGTCAGATCACTGATGAGACGGTCGATCAGAATGGAAGTATAAGGATCCAGACCTGAGTTAGGCTCGTCACAGAAAAGGTATTTGGGATTCAGGGCAATCGCACGGGCTATACCGACACGCTTCTGCATGCCACCGCTGAGCTCGCTGGGATACTTGCTGTCCGAACCTATGACATTGACCTTTTCGAGGCAGTACTGAGCCCTTTCCCTTCTCTGGGCAGGTGACCAATCGGTAAAGAATTCCATCGGGAACATCACGTTTTCAATGACTGTGGCAAAGTCGAAGAGGGCGCTGCCTTGAAAAAGGATGCCGATATTCTGTCGCAATTGTCTTTTCTCATTGTCGTTCATCATGGAAAGACTCCTGTCGTCGTAGACGATTTCTCCGCTGTCGGGTTCCATCAGACCGATGAGGTTCTTCAGAAGAACCGTCTTTCCGGAACCGCTGGCACCGATGATCATATTGCATTTTCCCTGCTCATATGTTACGGAAATGTCCTTCAGGACCTCTACTCCGTCGAAACTTTTACTGAGGTTCTCTACCTTGATCATTTTAGTAAAGCATTAACTGTGTAACTATCAGGTCTGCAAGCAGGATGAGGATGCTGGTGACCACGATCGCCTTCGTACTTGAGCGTCCCACTCCCAGAGAACCACCCTTGGCATAATATCCGTTAAATGCAGAGATGGACGATATCATGAAGCAGAAAAGAGACATCTTGAAGCAGCTGTAGAAGATGTAGAAGCCGTTGTAGAAGGCCTTGATGCCGGTGATGTAGGATGCGGTCGGGATTATCTGGGTGGTCTCCACCACGAGGTAGCCTCCAATAAGGCCAAGCACGAGACTCAGGAGCATCAGAAGCGGACTGAGGATGGTGGTGGCGACGATCTTAGGAAGCACCAGGAAACCGGCCGAGTTCACTCCCATCATCTCCATCGCATCGATCTGCTCCGTGATGCGCATGCTGCCGATCTCGGAAGAAATGTTCGAGCCCATCTTGCCGGCCAGGATAAGGGCCACCATAGTCGAGCAGAACTCCAGGATGAGGCTCTCCCTGACCATATAGCCGATATACATCTTGTCGATGATCGGGTTCTCCAGGTTCGATGCCGTCTGGATAACCAGCACACCGCCAATGAAAAGCGATATCACACCCACCAGCAGGATGGATGAAAGAATGAGCTTGTCCGCTTCATTTATGAACTGTCTGAAGAATATCCTCCATTTCTCAGGCCTTCTGAACACCTTTTTCAGAAAGAGAAGATACCGTCCGACAGACTCGAAAGATTTCTTTAGCATGTCGTGGGTGTTTTACTTTGCAAAGTTATATTTTTTTCAGCGCATGGACTTGTTATTCTTCGCTAAAGCTCAGCGACTTCGTCGGTTGCCTGGACACAGCGGACGGAGTAGCCGTTCGCACGTACGCTATGACCTGAATAATTGAACCCATCACTTATGAAATATAGGCGGACAGCATCATAATAACTAACGATATAGTATGGAGGAACAGAATAATTATATGGTTTCGAAGACCAATAGTAACCGCGACGACCTCGATAATCAGCATCACCGTTACCATCTCCGCTGCGGGCACCGGCGGCTGGCAAAAAAACCTGAGAAGCGGTATTGTCATATGCATCCTCCCCACTGAACAAGAAGCCCTCCTGACCAGAAGAGTCCTTGACCCAGGATGAATGATTCTTACATAAAGATGCCAATTCTGAATGAAGAGGGACACGCCAACCGGCAGGACAAGGGTCATACTCAGTTTTGGTTGGTGAATCCTCCTTTCCAGCATTCCACAGATCATCATCAGATGGTGACAACCAATTTATAAGTCCGGCAGATCCTCTGTAAAAATAGTTCCCGTTGCTCTCGGACTGACCTGTCGACAAGTCTACGGCACCCTGCCGAATATCAGGAACTACGGCATCAGAATACTTACCTAAAGAATTACCTTCACCATCATATAGATTTCCACTATAACCCTGACCATACTTCCTACCCCATTGGTAAAGTTTGCCATACTTGAAATCCTCCTTGTGATATCCACAGTTCACTGGCGCCCAGACAACGCCGTCGATCTCGACGCCAGGGCCGTGATTGATGCCGTATTCATCGATGTAATACTTCAGATTAGATGCTATGACAGTAACCTCGCAAGTCGCCACTTGCATTCCTGCCATGGCGGTGATGATTGTCGTACCTTCTGAGGCAGCGGTAACATTGCCATTGGAATCTACCGTGGCAACGGATGGATTGTCAGACCACCAGTAAGCAAACTTATGATTCGCTGACAACGGCTTTATGATTGCTTCAAGAGTTTCTGACATACCTACAGATAATACTATAGATGTCTTATCCAATATCAATTCTGACACAGGTACTAGTCCTGAATCATCTTTGACACATCGAACGGAATAAGCATTTGCAGAAAGATCATCTCTAACAGAAGAACTATTGCCCCAAAACAAGTAAGAGGCGTTATAACCATTTGATGTTGAAGACCAGTAATATCCTAGTTTTCCTCTATAGAAAGTATTTCCTTGCTCACTTCGACAGCCCGCAGCAGGCAGAAATACGCGAGACACTTCTTCAGAATAAGGTGTCAAACCGCTAAACCAACGTCCATACGGTTCTTGATACTCATATGAAGATTTATTCTGACTCAATTCATCCAACTCCTGCAAGGTCGGAATACGCCAACCATCTGGACAAGGATCATACTCTGTCTTGACAGGAACATCTACAGTTCCACTATTCCAAAGCTGACTATCTGAAAGAGGCGACCAGCGGCTGTAAAATATATCTTTATTTAAGTCAGATTGACCTTCAGATAAAGTTATAGTACCACTTTGTATAGTAGGGAGAAAGGCATCAGAATAAGTTTCATAAACATTGTCTCCAATATAATGATCTCCCTGATATCCTTGTCCTGTTCTTCTTCCCCATTGATAAAGTTTGCCATACTTGAAGTCATCCTTGTGGTATCCGCAGTTTACAGGAGCCCAGACGGTTTCGCCGATTTTGACACCCTGGCCGTGATTGATGCCGTATTCATCGATATAATCGCCTTCTTGTGGTATTCTGCCGATATACTCTTTGACCGGCATTCGGAGGATGACTGAGCGAGCTATGATGTTTTCCTTCGTAGTAAAGTATTCCTTTGTTCCTCCTCCCGTATCAGCAACTGTTACCGTAAAGCCCTTAGCAAAAAATATCGGAGGGAGGGCAAAGAGGAAAGAAGTCGGAGTATCGGCATTGAGAGAGACACCTTCACCGCAGTCGAGGGTAACTTCTTTTACTCCATCTGATGCAAGGGAGATGAAGGGGGCTTCGCCGCGGGACATTGTCACTGATGCTGAGCCGGCGAGGGTTTCGTCGCAATTGCCTTTTATGGTGATGGAA
>JAEIGA010020363.1_pt1 | contig 10114 bp, 10 predicted proteins | sample 9270691 | NCBI WGS metagenome assembly JAEIGA01 (sample SAMN17057246, study PRJNA624740) | gut metagenome | biome: biome; isolation source: fecal sample | host: Bos grunniens | place: China: Xizang | collected 2019
ATTGACCTTTATACCCTTGTGGATGGAGAGTGGAGACATGTGGGGACAGCACAGCCAAACGGCAAAGAGTCCAGAAATCTCTTCTTCAAGAACGGAGACGGAAGTGAAAGGGAGTATCTGGCATACCTGCCACTTTATGATGGTGTGGAGAAACTGGCAATCGGTGTAGATTCTACCGCCACACTCTCTGCCCCCAAGCTAGAAACCTTCAATAGCGGTAAACCGATAGTCTTTTATGGGACAAGCATAACCCAGGGAGGGTGTGCATCGCGTCCCGGTATGGCATATAGCAGTATCCTCGGCCGCTGGTTTGATTGTGAGGCGATAAATCTTGGATTCAGCGGCAATGCCCGTATGGACAGGTCAATGCTTGAAGCTATAAAGAGGGTAGATGCTCAGAAATATGTCATAGACTGTCTCCCCAACTGCACCCAGCAGATTATTAAAGACTCTTCGTACCATTTTATGTCCACTTTGGCCAAGGAGCGTCCTGAGGTGACCATTTATATGGTGGAGAATATAGGATTTACAGACAGGCATGTGAATCAGAGGACTGCCAAGGATCTTGTCGAGAAGAACCAATTGTGGTACGATTTGTACAAAAGACTCCGCAAGGAGGGGTATAAAAATGTAAAATATATCCCGGCAAAAGGTCTTGTCGGTGCTGATGATGAGCACTCTGTAGATGGGGCACACCTGACCGACCTCGGCTTTTTGAGGATGGCCGAAGGGCTTAAAAAGCACCTGAAGTAGCCTTAGGATATATTGTCCAGGTCAAGCAATTCGTATTCACCTCCCCATAGTTCCAGGAAGCGGCGAAGGTCTGAGTTGGGGATGACACAGGTGGCTGTATTGTCATTGGGGTGGAAACTTATATGCCCAGCCTCCATAAGGTCTTTGTCCAGGAAAAGTTTGACCTTTTTCTCCGGATCATTGATCAGGCCGAAAAGTGAAACCGATCCTGGGGTTGTCCCAAGGCATCTCTCCATCCTCTCAGGTGATGCGAATGAGAGTTTCCCCTGGTGAAGAACCTTCTCCAGGTCGTGTATGGGGAGCGTCTTGTGACATTCGAAAATTACAAGATAGTGCTTGTTCCCTTTATGGTTCCTGAAAAATAGATTTTTGCAGTGGAGTGCATCCTCCTCTTTGCAGCAGGCGGTCCAATAATCCAATGCGAGTTCTATTGTAGGGAGTGGGGGGTGCTCATACATTTTGTAGTCAAAGCCCCACTCGTTGAGTTTGTCCAAAACAATTTTTCTGCGTTCAATCGATTCCATGATGCAAAGGTAGCATTTTATATTATGAAAAAAATCTGGTTTTTATATCCCGACACCACCCCAAAGGGGTCCAACGCCTTCGGGTGGTTCCGTGAGAGTTTTCTGAAATTTGGGATGGAGGTGGAGTTTCTCTTCTGGGATAGCCAGATGAGGGTGGATGGTCTGGAGTCAATGACACTACCAGATGCAGTGGTGATGCGAGGGTATAACCTGAAACTCTCTGCCTGGTTTGAATCGTGTGGGATAAGGGTGTTCAATACCACCCGTTCAATGGAGTTGTGCAGGGATAAGATTGCTACTGCCCGCGAGTTGCTCAAGTGCGGGATCCCTACCCCAAGAACAGTGGTCTACGATGGGCAATATCCATCATGGAGTACCCTTGTGGAACATTTCCACGGTGAACCTGTGGTTATGAAACTCTCTATGGGGTCAAAAGGGGAGGAGGTATACCTTCTCAGGGGGCAGCAGGAATATAGTGCCGCGAGGTTCCATTGCGAAGCTGCAGCGGAACTGTTGCCCGGGGCAGAGCCCCTCTTCCAGGAGTTTGTCTCCACCAGTTGTGGCAGGGATCTGAGGGTGTGGGTTATAGGTGGCAGGGTGGTAGGACATACATTGCGGAGCAACATAAACAGTTTCAAGTCAAATTTTGCTCAGGGAGGAGATGCACTGGCGGTCGATCTTCCGGAAGGGGCAGCCAAACTCGCTATTGAGGCAGCAGAGGCGTTGGGGCTTGAATTTGCAGGTGTCGATATCCTTTTTGGCGGTGGGGTGTGGCCTGAATTTATGGTGTGCGAGGTGAATGGCAATGCCGGTTTCAGAACAGCATCCCTCATAGGGGGGATGGATATACCACAAGCCCTGGCATCCTATATTGGGAAAATTTTATAAATTTGTGTAGAATATAATCCAATCATATATGAAAAAAGTATTTACAACACTAATGGCGCTGGCAGTGGGTATCTCTGCTATGGCGCAGGGTGGAATCTCTGATGAGGCTTTGAAAAAGATAAAAGAGGGCTACAAAGGGACACCCGAAGAGGTTGCGCTCCGCAATGCGATAAGCAGGAACGATATCAATAAATTGGCAGTCAACCTGGAGAGCCAGGCCAATATTGATACATATTTCTCACACAAGGTCCCTTCAAAGGGGATCACCGACCAGGAGTCAAGTGGCAGATGCTGGTTGTTTACAGGTATGAATGTCCTCAGGGCTGAAATGATTAAAAAATATAATCTTGGCCCTTTCCAGTTCTCGCAGAACTACAGTTTCTTCTGGGATCAGTTGGAGAAATCTAACCTCTTCCTTCAGGGCATCATCGATACCAAGTCGCTCCCTGCAGATGACAGAAAGGTTGATTGGCTATTCAAGCACGCCCTGGGTGATGGTGGTCAGTTTACAGGTGTCTCTGATATCATTACCAAATATGGTCTTGTCCCTGCAGAGGTGATGCCTGAGACATATTCAAGCAACAATACTTCACGTATGTCAAATCTTCTGAATCTGAAACTCAAAGAGTTTGGTCTGGAACTCAGAGAAATGAAGAATGATGCCAAAAAACTTGAGGCACGCAAGTTGGAGATGCTTGGCTTTATCTACAGATTTCTGGTGCTCAATCTTGGTGAACCCCCTACAGAGTTCGAATGGACAATGTATGATGCGGCCGGCAAGCCAGTAAGTACCAAAAAATATACCCCAAAATCGTTCTATGACGAGTATGTGGGCAAGGATCTGAAAGGTAGCTATGTACTGTTTATGAATGACCCTACCCGTGAATTCTACAAAGTGTATGAGATCGAATATGACCGTCACCAGTATGATGGTGCAAACTGGGTATATGTGAACCTCCCTATTGAGGAGATCAAGAAGATGGCCATTGCTTCGATAAAAGACAGCACTATGATGTATTTCTCTTGTGATGTGGGCAAATTCTACAACAGGGAGAAGGGTATCCTCGATGTGAACTATTACGATTATGGCTCGTTGATGGGTACAGAATTTGGTATGGACAAGAGGGAGAGGATCCTTACCGGTTCGAGCGGATCATCTCACGCGATGACTCTTATGGCTGTAGACTTGGATGAGAACGGCAATCCTAAGAAATGGATGGTGGAAAACTCATGGGGTATGACAGGCTACAAGGGGCATCTAATAATGACTGACGAGTGGTTTGATGAGTATATGTTCAGGGTGGTTGTGGATAAAAAATATGTGCCACAAAATATTCTGGAACTGATGAAACAGAAGCCAACTATGCTTCCACCTTGGGATCCTATGTTCGCTCCTGAGGAGTAAATTTTCATTTTTAGAAAAATTTTACTTACTTTGCAACGAATTTGTACTAATTAATAACTAACTAAAATTTTAAACCATGGCAGAAATTGCTTCAAAAGTTAAAGCTATTATCGTTGACAAACTAGGTGTTGATGAGAGCGAAGTTACTAATACCGCCAGCTTTACTAATGATCTAGGTGCTGATTCTCTAGATACAGTTGAACTAATTATGGAATTTGAGAAAGCTTTCAATATTACTATTCCTGATGATGCAGCAGAAGAAATTTCTACTGTAGGTGATGCAGTGAAGTATATTGAGGAGAAACTTAAATAGTTGAAATGTCTCTCAGAAGGGTAGTAATATCTGGGATTGGTACTATAAATCCTCTTGGAAACAATATTGGAGAGTTCTTCTCAAATTTGGACAAGGGGGTAAGTGGAGCGGGTCCGATAGATATTTTTGACACTACTCTTTTTAAAACCAAATTTGCCTGCCAGGTAAAGGGGTATAATCCCGGCAACTTCGGACTTGACAGGAAAGAGTACAGAAAACTGGACAGATATTCGCAGTTTGCCCTTATAGCGACAGATGAGGCGATAAAAGATTCCAGTCTGGATCTTGAATCTGTTGATAAGTCGAGAGTAGGAGTTGTACTTGGTACAGGTATCGGTGGAATCGAGACTTTTGGCGATGAGTTAAGGGACTTTAGCGCGGGGGATGGTACTCCGCGCTTTAGTCCCTATTATATTTTAAAGGTTATTGCCAATATAGCATCGGGCTGGATTTCACTTAAATATGGCTTTACTGGTCCTGGATATGCCACATCCTCAGCTTGCGCATCATCTGCACATGCATTGATGGATGCATTCAATCTTATAAGACTGGGTAAAGCAGATATAGTCATTTCTGGTGGCTCAGAAGCCCCAATCTCAGTCTCTGCCATAGGTGGATTCAATTCTGCCAAGGCCCTCTCTGTCAATAATGAAAATATGACCAAGGCGTCAAGGCCGTTTGATGCCCAAAGGGATGGTTTTGTTATGGGAGAGGGGTCAGGTATTTTGATTCTTGAGGAGTATGAGCATGCTGTGGCCAGAGGTGCAAAAATCTATGCCGAATTTGCAGGTGCTGGTGTGACTACCGATGCTTATCATGTGACAGCACCTCATCCCGAAGGTGATGGGGCTGCAAGGGCAATGGTTCTGGCCCTTGAAGAAGCTGGCCTCTCTCCGGAAGATGTTGACTATATCAACGCCCATGGTACATCTACACCACTTGGTGATGTGGTGGAATTGAAGGCTATCAAGAGTGTTTTCGGAGAGCATGCTTATAAACTGAATATAAGCTCTACCAAATCTATGCATGGACATCTTTTAGGTGCTTCCGGTTCTGTGGAGGCCCTAGCCTGCATACACGCCATCAACTCAGGAATTATACCTCCTACCATAAATTTTGAAAACGAGGATCCGGAGATTGACTATAATCTGAACCTAACCCTCAATAAGGCTCAGAAAAGGGAGGTCAATGTGGCCATAAGCAATGCCTTTGGCTTTGGTGGCCAAAACTCATGTATCGTATTAAAGAAAATCTGATTTCTTATTTTGCAAGACCCTCTCTATTGAGGATTGAATAGGTCAGCTCAAGTGTTGGCCTTCTGTTTGGGTGTCCGCTACCGTTGAGGATACCTTGTCTGTAGTTCTGGTTATCCATACCGAAGTATGTCTGTCCACCTCCTCCGTAATATCCATAATAGAGATAGTATGTGGCACCCATATCTGATGCTGTCTCATATGAAAGGATAGGACATACGAAGAGATCATCCTTCTCGGTTACCTCATCGTTTTTGATAAGATCCTGAATATAGTTTGTTATCTCACAGGTGTAGTTGGATTGTGATCTGTTAATTTGCCCTACCTGAGCGTTGTTGTATATTTCTGGTAGGGGTGAGATATATTCAAGGTAGTCGTCGTTGCTAAGCTTGCATGGATATATCTGCTGAGGATACAGATTAGTGTATTTGTTGTAATCCTCAGAATCGAACTCATATGGGAATACAAGTGCAGCTCTTGAGATGAGAACATCCTCTTTTGAGAATCCGTTTTTGCTTATCCAGGTGTTGAGTATCTGCTTAAGATCGCTCCCTTTGATGTGTGGTTTGATACCATCATATGAGTCAATATAGAGCTTGTCTGCTATATTTGGATTGGTCAGCGCCTTTGATGAGGTCTTTGCAGTGTTGATGGAGTGAGCGTGACCCAATGCAAAGGTCTGTGTAGTATCCTTTTTATAGAAGCCCCTCTGCGGGTCGGTAAGGAGATACTTCACGTAGATGGTAGAACCTCCGATGGATATGTAGTTCATCCTTCCTCCGCCTGTCTCTACTTCCGGTGTGTCAGTAGTGAAATATACTCCTTTAATTCTCTCCATAAACAGATCCACGCTATCGTATTCTGCTACCGATGTGGCAAGCAGTTCGTATCCGAACTCTTTTGAGAGGTAGATTTTCAATGAGTCATCACCGAAGAAGACTGGTGAGCCTACACTGATGGGCTCTGCCTCATAATCACTGGTAGAGATGGAGGTGTTGTACATTTTTATGGTGTCAAGTGCAGACGTGAGCTTGTGTACTGAGAAGTTCTGCGGGGCAGACCTCTGGTCTTCTCTGATTACTGCAGTAGAGTCTATATTGAGGTAGATATATACTGAGACAAGCTCCGGGTTGATTCCCAGGTATGTCGAGTCTGTGAATGGTACTATGTTGGTGGCAAATCCGCACGAGGTGTATCCGAATGTCTCGTCGTTGAGGTAACCTATCATCATGTATGAGGTGTTGTACCCTTGGATACTGTCCAGGGCCATATTGGTGACAGGGACATCAAACATAGCTGTGTCCAGTTTCAGTATGAAGCTGTCGGATACAAACTGGCTGCCTAAGGTTTTATCTGTTTTGACGCACGAAGTGCAGATGAAAAGGGTCGATAATAAAGCTAAAAATACAAGGGATTTCTTATTCGACATCGCCGCTACTCTTTGTTTGTAATAAATTGGTCGTAAAATTGGTTGAATCTCTGTACGCTTTCACTGTTTGTCTGGTCAAACTTCTCATATGGAAGTGTAGGCAAGCCGAGTTCTGAAGTGTATTTTGTCAATTCTGAGTGAACATTCTCCTCGCCATAGACAACTCCATCAGCATACTGAATCGCAAGTTTTGCAAGATTTATGCCATTTGGGGTGTCAAGAACTTCTATGTCTTTTGGTGAGACACCATGCATAATGATCTTGTCCTTCATGTTCTCGCTGAAGGTCTGGTCAAGGTGCTCATTGTGCAGGGTGAGGACAACTTTGCTGTCAGAGAAAATAGGGTCATCTGAGTACGCTTTCTTGAGATATAGTGGGAGGACATATGATATCCATCCCTGACAATGGATCACGTCGGGTTTCCAACGCAATTTCTTCACTGTCTCGAGAATGCCCCTTGCAAAAAATGCTGCCCTTTCGTCATTGTCTTCGAAAAGTTTCCCGTCACCGTCAGTATAGATGAATTTCCTGTGGAAGTAATCCTCGTTGTCGATGAAGTAAACCTGCATTCTGGCTGCAGAGATAGATGAAACCTTGATAACAAGAGGTCTGTCAATGTCGTTCACGACAATGTTCATTCCTGACAATCTGATCACTTCGTGCAACTGATTGCGTCTTTCATTTATGCAGCCATAACGTGGCATAAAAGAACGAATCTCTTTCCCGCTCTCTTGGATTCCTTGCGGAAGATATCTGCCGATAAGTGATATCTCGGATTCTGGAAGATAAGGATATATCTCAGAATTCACGAATAAGACTCTTTTGGGTTCTTTCATTTTTTGACTAGGTTTAGTTAATACTCATTATGCCGTACAAAGATACGAAAAATTTTTTAGATAATTTGTTTTAATTATCTTTGACATTCCATAATTTGTTCTCATGGGAAAAAAAGAGAGTAATATTCTGTTTAGAAGGCTGATTCACTCATACTTATCTTCGGTTGTAAGTATAAGCCTTGTCCTCTTTTTAGTGGGTATTGCGGGGATTGTTGCCGCCAATGCCAAAGGGGTTTCCGATTTTTTTAAGGAGAACATTGCGGTCTCGGCCATAATGAATGTGGAAGTGTCTGAGGTAGAGGCCGGTGTCGTGGCAAAAGAGTTTCTGAAAAAGAGGTATGTGAAGGCTGTAGACATCGTCTCAAAGGAGCAGGGGGTGAAGGAGATGAAGGAGCTTCTTGGTGAGGATTTTTTGAGCGTTTTCGAATCCAATCCGATACCCGTGTCGCTCGATATCCAGGTCAATGCTGAGTTCTTCTCAAAGGATAGTCTGGCTATGATCCAGAGGGAGCTCCAGATGGATCCTATGGTAGCAGAGGTGGTGTATCAGGAGTCACTGGTGGATCTTCTCAATGCAAATCTTGAGAAGATAGGTCTGGTACTTGGTGTCTTTATTCTGCTTCTTATGTTCATATCGTTTGTCCTGATAAACAATACAGTCCGCCTGAATGTGTATTCAAAGCGATTTACAATACATACAATGAGATTGGTAGGGGCCACCAAGGGGTTCATATGCAGACCTTTCGCCGGACAGGCTTTCTTTCAGGGCATAATTTCATCCTCGATAGCGGTACTTGCCCTAATCGGGGTGTTGTATATAGTGAGAAATGAGTTCAACCAGATGTTCCTCCTTTTTGATATGAAAGTTCTGGGGATAGTTCTTCTGGGGGTGATTCTTACCGGTATTCTGATCTGTCTGCTCAGTACTATTTTTGTGGTCAGACGCCTGATCTCACTGACTAATGATGAGTTGTATATTTGATAGAAAAATAATATGGATAAGTTTGCTCTTCCCAAGAAAAATATTGCATTGATCCTCATAGGGTTGGGGATCTTGATTTTGGGATATGTCCTCCTCTCCGGCGGAGGGTCGGATAATCCTGATGTCTTCAATTATGAGATGTTCAACTTCAGAAGGCTTGTGATTGCCCCTATTGTTATTGTGGCAGGTTTCGTGTTTGTAGGTTATGCAATAATGAAAAGACCACGTAAATGATGAGTTGGTTAGAAGCGATAATTTTGGGGATTCTTCAGGGATTGACAGAGTTCCTTCCGGTAAGTAGCAGCGGTCACCTTACCCTTGCAAAGGAGATTTTTGGGATTGATTCCAGCAATTTGAGTTTCGAAGTGGCTGTACATGCGGCTACAGTCCTGAGTACCATAGTGGTATTCAGAAAAACCATATGGGATCTTATCAAAGGTTTTTTCAAGTTTAAGTACAATGCCCAGACAGATTATCTCCTGAAGATAGGTGTCTCTATGATTCCAATCCTTATCGTGGGTGTTTTCTTTAAAGATTATGTGGAGCAGATTTTCGGTTCCGGTGCACTCGTGGTGGGCATTATGCTCATTGTTACGGCGTGTCTCCTCTCTTTTAGTGATTATATGACACGCAAGAGGGAGAAGTTGGCAGGTGATGGTAAGGAGATTGGAAAAGAGGTGGGGTACAAGGAGGCGATTATCATCGGTATTGCCCAGTCGATAGCGGTTCTTCCCGGTCTTTCCCGTTCAGGAACCACCATTGCTACAGGTCTGATATGTGGTGTAAAGAAGAGTGCCATGGCACAGTTCTCTTTCCTTATGGTCCTTGTTCCGATATTGGGTGAAGCTTTCCTTGAGCTTATAGGTGGTGAATTTGCGGCAGGTGCTTCGGGTATCTCGGCCGGTCCCCTTGCAGCAGGTTTTCTGGCCGCGTTCATATCGGGCTTCCTGGCTTGCAAGTGGATGATCAATATTGTGAGAAAGGCCAAGCTGGTATACTTTGCCATCTACTGTGCTGCAGCAGGTATCCTCTCTATCGTATTGTCTGTATGTTAAAGAACTTGTACTATTTCGTCTCAGATGTCCATCTGGGGCTCCGTGCTTCAGATGCTTCACAGGTGGAGAAGAGGTTTATGGGATTTCTCAACTCCCTGCCCGAAAATACCAGGGCGCTCTATCTGCTTGGGGATATTTTTGATTTCTGGTACGAGTACAAGTATGTTATCCCCAGAGGGCATACACGTGTCCTCGGGAAGTTGGCTGAACTTCGTGACAAGGGGATAGATATATATTTTTTCAGGGGAAACCACGATATATGGGCTTATGGCTATTTTGAGAAAGAGTTGGGAATCAAGGTTCTGCAGCAGCCCTATGTGGTGGATATAGAGGGTCAGACCTTTTGTCTGGGGCATGGTGACGGTCTGGGTTACACCCCTCTCGGTTTCAGGATTATAAGGTGGATTTTCAACAATAGGGTTATTCAGGCCCTTTTCAGTTCGCTCCACCCGAGAATCGCTTTCAGTCTGGGCTATAACTGGTCCAAGCACTCCCGTCTGGCCAGTGGCGGCAAAAAGTCGCAGTATATCTTCAGGGGGGAAGATGAGCCTATATACAAATATGCTTCCTCGTTTCCTGAGAAGGTGGACCACTTCATATTCGGTCACTTCCATACACCTGTTAGGATGGAGCTCCCTTCCGGTGGAGATATGATTGTACTTGGTGATTGGGTGAA
>JAEIGA010020364.1_pt1 | contig 10114 bp, 5 predicted proteins | sample 9270691 | NCBI WGS metagenome assembly JAEIGA01 (sample SAMN17057246, study PRJNA624740) | gut metagenome | biome: biome; isolation source: fecal sample | host: Bos grunniens | place: China: Xizang | collected 2019
CTTGCCATCACGGCGCACCTGGGATACGAAACCCGTCAGTTCATCGCCTGTGTGCAGTTCGGCGTAGGCTTGATCGTGATAGACGAGGCCGGAATATTTGTGGTCTACGATGACCTTGTAGCCCAGGTCTGTGCGTCCCTGTACCAGGAGTGCGACCTGTTCACCCTTGCGGTAGGCTCCGGCTGCGGCGGGTTGCAGATAGCGGTCCACCTTAGCTGTGCCCACTATGCGGTGTGAGGCATCGTCGATGTATATATATACGATATAGTAGCGACCCACTTCCATCTTACGGCGCTGTTCGCGGAAGGGCACGAACAGGTCTTTCATCAATCCCCAGTCCAGGAATGCGCCAAATTCATTAACCCACGACACAGTCAGACATGCGAATTGTCCCACGCGGGCCAGTGGCGTCTCGGTCGTAGCGACGAGTCTCTCCTCCTGGTCCAGGTAGACAAACACCGTCACGCGGTCGCCGATGCGCACACCTCGTTCGACGTAGGCGTTGGGCATGAGGATTTCTCCTACTTCTCCGCCCTCCAGATAAGCGCCATGGTCCGTGAAACGATTAACCACGAGTTCATTCCAATCCCCTAATTTGATCATATCCTATATATAATATATAATGTGTGTAGATGCGTTTGTTTTTCTCGTTCTCTCAGTTATCACTCCTCTGTTTGTGCAAATTCTGCAGGAGTGATGATTTTGTTTTGCTCAGGCACTATCAGTCCGTCGACCATGTGAATGGTGCGGTCGGTAGTTTGTGCTAATTCCTCGTCGTGGGTTACGATGACGAAGGTCTGACCCATTTTGTCGCGCAAGTCGAAGAAGAGCTGATGCAACTCCTGTTTATTGTGCGAATCCAAACTGCCTGAAGGCTCGTCGGCCAGGATGACGTCGGGTTCGTTCATCAGTGCACGCGCCACGGCGATGCGTTGCTTCTCGCCGCCGGATAGTTCGGCGGGCTTGTGCTCTGCGCGGTCCGATAGTCCCATGAATTGCAGCAACTCCTTGGCCCTCTGTTTCACTTTGCCTGACGAATTTTTGGCGATAAAGCCTGGAATCATCACGTTCTCTAAGGCTGTAAATTCAGGTAGTAGTTGGTGAAACTGAAAGATAAACCCAAGGTGATCGCATCTGAACTTTGAGAGTGCATTGGGCTTGAGGCGGAGTACGTCGGTGCCAGATATTTCCAGCGAACCAGCATCTGGGCGATACAAGGTGCCCATGATTTGCAACAGGGTGGTCTTGCCTGCGCCGCTTGGACCGACAATACTCACCACTTCGCCGCGGTTTATCGTCAAGTCAATACCGCCGAGCACTTCCAGTGCGCCAAATGATTTCTTTATGCCTTGGAGTTTTATCATAATATAGGAATGTATTCAGTATGTTTGGATTTGCGATGTACAAAAGTACAAATTATTATTAGCAGAGCAAGAGAAGTATTAACGATTATTGTCGAATACCTATCTAAACCTTACCCCAAAGGATCTACATCAAAGTAAAGTGTGACGCCTTTAAGCGCAGGATGATTTTTCAGTACTTCCGCAGCTGCGAGCAGTGTGCGACGTGTGCCTTGGGGAGACAACGTGGGCGCGACCTTTAACATCATTTTGCGGATATGCAGAGATTGTATTCGCCCAATACTGGGGCGGTCAGGGCCCAAAAGGTTTGTGCCAAAATGCGGGCGGAGCATAGTTGCCAAATGAGATGCCGCCGCCACGCAAATACGCTCATCGCGATGCTTCACATAGATATTTATGATGCGGGTGAACGGTGGATAACCGAAAGCCTTGCGCTCTGCCACTTGCGTGAGATACATGGCTTCGTAGTCGCTCTGTACAATCTGTTTGATCAGGGGCAGGTTGGCCTGTCTGGTCTGTAGGATCACCTTGCCCTGCTTGCCGCGACGCCCAGCCCGACCGGCTACCTGCGACAGCATTTGGTAGGCCCGCTCGTGGGCGCGAAAATCAGGAATGTTGAGGGCTTGATCAGCGTTGAGAATACCCACCACGCGCACGCGGTCGAAGTCCAGCCCCTTGGTCACCATCTGTGTGCCCACGAGCAGGTTGGATTGTCCATTTTGGAAGTCGTGGATGATTTTTTCATAGGCATCGCGCGAACGCGTCGTATCCAAATCCATTCGTGCCGTTTTTGCCTTGGGAAAACAACCTTGCACTGCTGATTCTATCTTTTCTGTGCCGTAGCCGATGTCTTTCAAATCCGTTTCTTCGCATTGCGGACATTGCCCCGGAATATCGTAAGTAGCGCCGCAGTAATGGCACGTCAATTTTCCGATACGCTGGTGAAATGTCAAGGGTACGTCGCAGTTGTTGCAATGAGGCGTCCAGCCGCACGAACGGCATTCCATGACGGGCGAATAGCCGCGTCGGTTGTAGAAGAGTATGGCTTGTCCGCCCTCGTCCAGGGCTTGATTTACTTCTTCGGCCAGGCGTGGCGAGAAGGGCGATTTCATGATTTTCTTTCGCTTCAACTCTTTCACATCCTCGACGATGATTTCGGGCAGGGCAACGTCGCCGTGTCTTTTGGTCATACTGACGTAGCCATACTTACCACCCTCGTGCGCATTATAATAGGTCTCGACAGCAGGTGTCGCCGTGCCGAGCAAAGTACGTGCGCCGACAAAATGCGCCAATAGGATGGCTGCATCGCGGGCATTATATCTGGGTGCAGGATCCTGCTGCTTGTAACTCGTCTCGTGCTCCTCGTCCACAATGATCAAGCCCAGATTTTGAAAAGGTAAAAATACCGATGAACGTACACCCAGTATCAGAGGAAAAGGAGTAGATGTCAATTGTCTCTGCCAAAGTTCTACGCGCTCGGCATCTGGGAATTTCGAATGATAAATACCCATTTTGTCGCCGAAGACTCGGCCCAGGCGTGTGGTCAGTTGGGTCGTCAGCGCAATCTCGGGCACGAGATAAAGCACCTGACGCCCTGCGGCAATTTCGCGACGGATCAGTTCGATGTAGACCTCTGTTTTCCCGCTCGAGGTCACACCGTGCAGCAGGCAGACGTTGTGCTTTTGCCACGATGCCTCGATCTGTTGCAGTGCGGTACTTTGTTGCTCATCCAGAGCGAGCGTCAGTGCTTGTGGCAAAGCCTTTGGCGTCTTCAGTCGGGAGACTTCTGTTGTGAAGACCTCCAGAATTTCTTTACGCCTCAGACCTTCGAATGCCGAGGCGCTGAAGTCGGGATGCTGTGCCAGGCGTTTTTTGCTCAGTACGGCGTATTCGTCGTCGCGGATACCTTGTAGGTCCAGAGGGCATTCGGTCAGGTAGAAGAAAGCCTGCAACAATTTCTCCTGCTTGGGTGTGCGGCGTAGCGCATCCCATATTTCGTTGGCGTCTGTCTGACTGGCCCACTTCTTGCCCAAGCGTACTTTTGTCTCGGTGCGGGGACGGAATGAGCGTGCTAACTTCTCTTCAACGACCAACAGACCTTGCTCCACCAATCGGCGCACCTGTATGTCGATACGAGCATACCCGATGGCTTTGGCCAGGGCATCGATGCGCTGGGCCTTGCCGTCTTTCAACTGCTGGACGATCTTTTCTGCCACCTCCTCGGTGGGTGCGTCTGCTGCGGCGTCGGGGTTGAGCGAGACAAGGGTTTCGCTCTCCAACTTCAATCCCGAGGGCAACGCCGCTTTCATCACTTCGCCCAGGTGGCAAAGATAATACGACGAAATCCATTCCCACAATTTCAAACCAGTCGGTAGAATAATCGGTGTGCTGTCTACCACCTCGCACACTTCCTTCACGACGATACCCTCGGCGGGTGGTGTGTCGTGCAGGCGGTGTACGATGCCCGTATAGTATTTGCTTTTGCCCAGAGGTACCACTACGCGACAGCCCACGCCGACCTGACCCATCAGCCATTCGGGCAGACGATAGGTGAAGGTGCCTGGCAGCGCCAGGGGCAGGATGATGTCGACGTATCTGTGCATATTGTGAAAATGAATCTGGGATAGCAGAAAAATGGTTTCGCAAAATTAAGTCTTTTTTGTGGCTTTTGCTCACGACTGGTGGGAAAAAGTTTTTTCGTCCGTACCTATATATAATATGGTGTGGCAAAATCAGCCGCCATAACTATGCAGTCCGCCCAGCAAGTGGTTCACGCCAAAATAGGTCATCAGTACGCTGGCAAAGGCCAGGATGCAGTAGGTGTGAAAATACACATCGCGTTTGAATAGTGGGAAGGACGAGCGATGTAAGGGCAGAGCGTAGATCAGGAGTGTAGCGAGCGCCCAGGTCTCCTTGGGGTCCCATCCCCAATACCTGCCCCACGACACATTGGCCCAAATGGCGCCGATGAAGATGCCTATTGCCAGCAGAAATACGGCTGGGGTCAGGCACATTTCGCAATACGTGTGTAGCACTGTGCGGCGGTTTTCGTTTCGCTTGCCTTGACCTCGCAGACATAGGGCGACGATGCTGAGCAACGCTATGCCGAGCAATAGCAAATAGGCAGTGATGATCGTGAAAATATGCACACCCAGCAGCGGCGAATCCAGGACTGGCGGCAATTGCTCTCCTGGCTCGGGTGTAGACATCATATAGGTGATGAAAGCGGCCAACGCACCGATGCCTAAAAGGCTTGGCAAAAGTGCTGATTTGTTAGTCTGGAAGGTCCTGTACCAACGGCTACTTTTTTCTGCAAAAAAGGAAATCATACTGAGGGCAAGCAGTGCGTATCCGGCATAAGTCAAACCGATGCCCACGGGGTCGTGATTGACGCTCAGGGTGCAGGTATTTGTCGCGGCATTCAGGGTTTGCAAACACAGACGATAGCCCCTGCTGCGATAGATCTGATTCATCTCGACGCTACCCCGTTGCACCTCGCCCGTCATCTTGTCCTGTGTCGTGATGTGGGCGATATAATTTTGGGGTGTCTTCTCGTCAGTATGATAGACCACCTGCGCGCTGTCCAGGGTCAGGTGGAAAGGGAAATGCGACACTTGTTGCTGGGGTGTGAGGTAGCCAAACGACGCCTGCCCTTGGGCCAGTGTGCATGTGCCCATTTCGCCGTAATAATAGGTCACGACAGCGCCTGACAAGATGCACACCAGTGCCGTGTGCAGGGCGAATGTAGCACTGCGCAAGTGCAATCGTCTGATCAAGGCATATCCCACGGCACACCCCGCCCCACCGATGGCGCACAGCACCAGCCATTCGGGCATTAAGGGTTGGGACACCACCCTATCCCCCTGCATCAATTGCCCCAAAGAGACACGCCACACGATGCACACCAGGAGCACCGCGCTCAGCACCACAGTGACGTATTTCAGGGGTTGAGAAAAGCGTTTCATCATGAGTGCAAATTTACAAAAAAGCACAATATGTGGGGAATGAAAAGTCACAAACGTGTACGAAAACACAACTTGCATAAATTTTGACAAAATAAATTTTCATTCTGGAACGAAGAAAATCGGTTTCTCAAAGGATTTGTTCAAAAAACAGAGACTTTGTTTGAAAAAACCAAGACCTTTTTGAAAAAAGTCCAGACCTTTTTCTCACGAGGCGTCGCGAAATTTTCACAAAGCCTTGACTTTTTTCCACAAAATTTTGCCGATTTTTTCGCAGAAAAAGTCTTTTTATGTTCTAAACCTCCACAAACCACACGGGAAATGTTCTATTTCTCCTGATTTTTTAGAAATTCTAATCGCTCAAAACGCGCATATTTGCCCGCCGTCTGATTTTCGATTTCAAATACGCGATTCTCGTGGCATTAGTTAGGGCTTTTTTTCGTAACTTCGCCCCCACAAATCACACACCCCAATGAACTGCAAATTGGATCTTATCTCGAAAATAAATCAATATGTTTCACGCGAATTTCTGCACAGTCTGAAATACCTGTTGCAGGTCCACCTGATGGCCCTCGGCGCGATGTCGGCATTTCGTGTACTGATGCTGTGCACACTGTGGGAACAATTACCCGAAGATGTGCGCCACGCTCCAGCGATGCACGCCCAGGCGATGCTGCGCGGTGTGTGGTTTGACAATGTCGTGGCTTGCTATATCCTGGCCCTGCCGCTGGTGATCGTGACCTTGGTCGGCGCGCTGGATCATTACGGCAGCAAGGTGGTACGTCCCATCGGCATTTTCTTTGGCACGGCCTACTGCCTCGTCTTTATGGCTTGCGCCGGGAACATCCCCTACTTCGCCTACTTTACCAAAGTGCTGAATTCCTCGATATGGAACTGGGCAGAACACGGCAGCACTACGTTGGGCATGATGTTTACCGAAGCCTCTTATTACCTTTATATCGCCGCCTTTTTCCTGATCTTCGCCCTGTTTTGCTGGGGTTTGACACGTTTGGGAAAAGCCTGGCGCGCCAGCATATCTGGCCCCAAAGAGCAAAGGCGCCACTGGGCAAAAAATGTATCAAACCTGGCGATTGGTTTGGCACTCTGCGGGCTCTGCATGTTTGGCATCCGCGGCCGCACGGGTTATAATCCGATCAAGGTGAGTGCTGCTTATTTTTGCGACAACCCTATCCTGAACCAATTGGGAGTAAATCCGGCGTTCTGCCTGCTGCAAAGTACGCTGGATGACAGACGTGCGGAAAACAAGCGCTTACATCTGATGGACGACGCCAAGGCGGTGGCTCAGGCACAATTATTATTAGGGAGAAAAGGCTTACCCCATCTCTCACCCCTCGCCCGAGAAGTCAAAGCAGACAAAGCGCCGACCCGACAAAACGTGGTGCTCGTGCTCATGGAATCGATGTCGGCAAAACTCACCGGCGCATTGGGCGGCACCAATCTGACCCCAGCGATAGACAGTCTGGCACGCGGCGGACTCTGCTTCACCAATTGCTACTCAGCCGGCACTCACACCAACCACGGCCTTTATGCCACGCTCTATGCCTTCCCCTCGATCATGAAACGCAACGCCATGAAGGGTTCGGCAATACCCAATTATAGCGGTTTGCCTACGGTTCTGGCACAGGAGGGCTATCATACTTTGTTTTTCATGACGCACGAGGCACAGTATGACAATATGAATGCCTTCTTGCGCACGAATGGTTATCAGGATGTCTATGCCGAGGAGGATTACCCCAAGGAAAAAATCGCCAATCATTTTGGTGTGCCCGACGATTACTTGTTTGAATACGCCTTGCCCGTACTTCGTCGGTCGCACGAAGCGGGACGTCCCTTCTTTGCCACACTGCTGACCATCAGCAATCACCCGCCGTACGTCTTGCCCAAGGGATTTCAGGGAAAATCCAAGGACATGGAAGATCAAATCGTAGAGTATGCCGACCGATGCATAGGCGACTTCATGCGCCGCGCCGCACAGGAGGCATGGTATGAGAACACGATCTTCGTATTCGTAGGCGACCACGGCAAAATGGTGGGACAGGCCGACTGCGAGCTGCCCGAATCTTACAATCATGTGCCCCTGATTTTCTATGGCAAAGGTATTTCGCCACAGACCAACACCTCGTGGGCTGGACAAGTGGACATCTCGGCTACAATCCTGGGTATGTTGGGCATTTCCTACACCCAAAACAACTTTGGCATTGACCTTTTGAAAGAACATCGCCCCTGCATTTTCTACACCGCCGACAACACCATAGCAGCCAGGGACGAAAAGCATCTATACGTCTACAATCCCGACGCAGAACAGGAATTCTGTTACGACATACAGGGCGCTACCCCACACCCCGTTGCGATGAACGAAGAACATCAAATACTGAGGGAATATTGCTTCTCTATGTTGCAAGCAACCGAGGTATTAGTTGAACAAGGCAGGACCCTAAATAAATAATATTTGACAAATATCTTTAAATTTAAGATAATTAACGTACAAAACGTAGGAAAATCGAAAGTTTCTATCTAAATTTGCAGAAAATTAGAAACATTAAAAACAAATATACTTATGAAAAAGATTTTACTCGTTGCACTTCTCCTCGTGGGATACATCGCAACAGCAAGTGCTCAACTTCCAGCAGTAAGTTTGAAAACTATCGACGGCAAGACTATTAACACCGCAGAACTTAGCAATGATGGTAAACCTTTTATCATTAGTTTCTTTGCAACTTGGTGTAAACCTTGCAACCGCGAACTCAAGGCTATTCAAGAAGTATATGCTGATTGGCAAGACGAAACCGGCGTAAAAGTTATCGCCATCTCTATCGATCAAGCACAAAATATTCAAAAAGTAAAACCTCTCGTTGATGGCAACGGCTGGGAATTTGATATTTTGCTCGACCCCAATAGCGATTTCAAACGTGCAATGGGCGTGAACATGATTCCTCACGTTTTCATCATCGACGGCAAGGGTAATATCGCAGAAAGCCGCAGCGGATATACAGAAGGTGGCGAAGAACACCTCATCGAAAAGGTAAGAGAACTGATTGCTGCCGAAGAAAAATAATTTGACTTATTATACATCCGACACCGCGCCGCCGCGCTTCAATTTGGTCTGCCCTACCTCTTATTATATAGGGAGAACTGAAAAAACTACGGCAGTGCGGTGCTGGTATATCTAACAAATACTTGACAACTCTATGAGAAAATCAATTCTCCTATTGGCTACTCTTCTTTTGGCGACGGCTCCTGCACTCGCCCAGGAGGAAGGTGACAAGAAGGTTTCACTCCGAGGAAGTATTCAAAGCGACATCTTGATACCACAAGAGGACCAAAAGATCGGAACCGGCACCTACGAGCACTGGGGTCTGACCAATACATACGCAGACTTGATGTTGCAAAGCAAATACGTTGAGGCAGGCGCACGAGTTGAGTTCCTCGAATTCCCCCTCCCCGGTTTTGAAAATGATTTCAAGGGCTGGGGTTTACCACATCTTTATGTTAAGGGAAAATACAAGTGGGCAGAACTCACCGCAGGGGACTATTACGAACAATTTGGTTCAGGCTTTGTGCTCCGCACCTACGAAGAACGCTCTTTGGGTATAGATAATTCTCTCAGAGGGGGACGCCTTGTGCTCCGCCCTTATAAGGGTATCACTTTGAAAGCACTTGGTGGACAACAACGTCACTACTGGAAAGGCCGCGAATTCAACAAAGATTTCAAATACTTCGACAAAGATCGCGCATGGCTCTACGGAGGAGATTTAGAATTGAACGTCGACCAATGGGTACCTAAGATGGACGAAAACAATACCAGATTGACGCTCGGATTCTCTGCCGTAAACAAATATGAAAAGGACGAGGATATTCTTACCATTCGCCCGACGGGAGAAACCAACGCTTCGGGCGAAGAAGTCCTTGGCGCGTACAAACTCAACCTGCCTAAGAACGTCACAGCCTTTGATGCGCGTGCAAATCTTCAAATGGGCAACTACAATATCCTGGCCGAATACGCATGGAAAGGTCAAGATCCTTCATTTGACAACGGCTACATCTATCGCGGTGGTAATGCGTTCCTCCTTTCTGGTTCGTACTCGAAACGAGGTATGAATGTGTTGCTCCAAGCCAAGAGAAGCGAAGATATGTCCTTCCGCAGCCGCCGCTCACAAAGCGGAACAGCGCTTTTCATCAACCACTTGCCCGCATTCTCTCAGCAACAAACTTACGCCCTCGCCGCGCTTTATCCCTACGCCACTCAAAACACTTTAGGCGAATGGGCTTTCCAGGCAGAACTCGGCTACAACTTCAAACGCAAGACTGCTTTGGGCGGAAAGTACGGTACACACGTGAAATTAAACTTCTCACACATCCGTGGTATAGAACGCGAAGCATTGACTAACCCTGATGGTACAGCAATTAGTGACTTGAAAGGTACAGAGGGATATAAGACTCGTTTCTTCCAGATGGGACCTGAGACCTACTACCAAGACATTAATGTGCAATTGGAAAAGAAATTGCACAAGAACTTCAAGTTGAATTTGATGTACATGAACCAACGTTACAACAAGAGCGTTGTGGAAGGTCACGGAGGTCTAATCAAATCTCACATCGCTATTGCCGAAGGTCAATGGAAGATTAACAAAAAATTGTCACTCCGAGGCGAAGCACAATATCTCCACACTAAACAAGACCAAGGTGACTGGTGGTATGGATTGTTGGAGTTGTCTGTTTTGCCTAACTTCATGTTTACTATCTCCGACATGTACAATGCGAAGGTGCCCA
>JAEIGA010020365.1_pt1 | contig 10114 bp, 9 predicted proteins | sample 9270691 | NCBI WGS metagenome assembly JAEIGA01 (sample SAMN17057246, study PRJNA624740) | gut metagenome | biome: biome; isolation source: fecal sample | host: Bos grunniens | place: China: Xizang | collected 2019
CAAGCAATGGGTTGAACTTCGAACCTTATTGTGTTCAATTTTTGCATTTATGTTTGCACGATGAAGAAATAATTGAACAAGTGAAACGATTTCTTTTAAATACAATTGACAAAGTGTCGTAAATTTGATACACAATTAATACAGTGACAATAGAAATCGAATACTATACAACTCAAGATGGCAAAATAAGATGAAAGGAAAAATATATGAACATTAATCCTATAAATATTTGTGCAACGAACAGTAATATGAACAAAAACAAAATCAGTTTTGGCGCATTTATACCGGAATGTCCTAATTATCTTAGAACAAATCTATGTGCTAGGGATATTACTAAATTATCTAATGTGGTAGGAAATATACAAAATACAAAATATTATGATTTAAAAGTTATAGATAAGGGATTTGCTATTATAAATAAAATAACCCAAAAGATTTATCAAGGCGATATAGGTATACAGACTTTTGGTATGTGGGGAGAAGGCGGGACTTGGCTTGTTGATAACAAATATTCTAAGGCATATGATAAATCGTTGGTATCTTTAGATAATTTAACAAATAATGATTGGGAAATGATTGAGGCTAAATATCCTGACCTAAAACAAATGTCTGTCGGGGAAAAATATGTTTATTATACAGATTTACTTGAGCTGAATCAGCAGAGATTGATAGAAAAGAATCTAAAACAAGAAAAAGAAAACATAAATAAGGCATCAGAACGAAAAGATACAGCTAATAAGGAGAACACCGATAAAGAGGCTGCTATAGCGAACTTAATGCGACAATTTGGGAATACGTAAAGCTCGTAGGTTGGGGTTTCTACCCCAACAATAGCGATTGAGTGCAAATATATGCAAAAGTGTGCAAGAATCGTGCAAAAAAAGCGTAAATAAGTGCAAGAAAAGTTACCTTTTGTCCATTTTGAAATTTAAATTCTCAATTCACTTCCAATCGCTAGGATTTAGCATTGGTGGAGAAATTTGCCATTTTTACATTTACCCTTTCCTACCAAAACGGACAAAAAAATACAATTATTCCTAACAAAAAAGCCTCTGACGAGGCTAAATTTAAAAATGGGGCGCCTGATGGGATTGTCTTGAGTCGCTCGCGTTAAACGTGTCTACGTGTTTTGCTTCAGAGTTTCCAACTCTTTGCAAAATCACTACGCACTCTGCTCGCTCCCCGCTCGAACCCTCAAATGGGTTCTCATCCTCATCGGCGCACAAAAAAACACTCTTGCGAGTGCTTCTTTTAAATAGGGCTGGCAATGGTTTAATTTCCGAACCATTTAAAGAGTTGTTAACCGAAATTGATATTAGTGAAAGTAGAGGAGTAATCTATCGAATTAATTTATTTAAAGTTGCATAATTGAATTTTTAAATTTGCATAATATGATATTTGTAGCTGAACATTGAATTTAAAATAATTATTGGCATAATGCCAAAAGTAGGACAGACCTCACCACCTTTCAACGCACGACAAACTTTTCTGCAGAAGGTGTACGAAAGGAGGTGATTATGACTATGATTGAAAACATTAGAGCAAAAATAAAATGTGCCCTTAACGTCATAGGACACATTTTACTAATTATTTCATCATTGTTGTAGGGTCTGCATTGAGGGTATCTAGGAATACCCTCACCCTACTTTTATTATAACTTATTTCCTATTTATTTCAAGATATTTATTAAAGATTTTTAATATTTCGTTTACCCTTTGCATTTTAACACCCAGTTTGAGAAGAAAGAACAGTGGTTTTGATAAATTTTATTGGGTTTCACCCAACTGACCAGTTTTATAACAAATTTCTTTATAAATTGACAACGATATTGAGAAAAAATAACAGGGTATTTTGAAAAAATTTGACCTTTTGAAACAAGTCTATACCTGATTTATAAAAACTTATGCTAATTGTGGCAAGATATTTGATAAATATGCATAAGACTGTGGAGCTGTAAAATTTTTATTTTCGATATACGGATTTATTGGTTTTTCAAAAATTTCATATTTCTTTATTTTAATTGCATAACCTTTATCTTTACCTTCAAAATATTTGAAGAAATCTTTTTTGTTAATTCCAGCTTGAGTATAACAGAATTTCCACAAATTATTTGGGGAATCTTCTATTATTTCATCTACAAAAATTCTACCAACAATCTGTTTTATTGGTGCTGAGGCATATACCCATATTTCATCAGTATCTTTCTTAAAAATGCTTTTTCTGAATTCATATATTTTAGCACCTTCTTCAATCTCTTTTACATATTTAGGTTTAATTGATAATAAAACGCTCATCGATATTACCTTTTATAATTTTTCTATATTTATCATCTTCGATTTCTGTAATTGTTTGTATCGGTCCACTCACAATTTGATTTTGACATAAAGTCTCATAAGAAAAATCATTTTTTAGGTGGAAGTTTTGGTTAAATAAAATTACTAGTACATCTGAATTACAGAGCTGGGATATTTCGTCCAAAGTAAAAACTGTTCGTTTCGCAATTAATTTTAAAATTGCATTCGGATCCCTTTGTTTATAATAAACTGATTCTACAACACCTAATGTTGTTACACTCATAATATCTTGAGTTCTATAAAATAACAAAATATCATTTGGCTTAATTTTAGTTGTATTAGCGTTACAAATATAAGCTTTTTTTATAGAATTACCCTCACTAGGTGTATCTCTAAACAATGACATTTGTTGAGATGTTGGTGTATAGTCGGGGAACAACTTTTTGTGAAAATCTGGTTGTATCGGAACTAAATGCTTACTAACAGAAGCATTTGAACAAAAACTAGGATAATATTGTTTATTTAGATATGTTTTATCAATATTTGTATCATTCTGAGATACGACAATTTTTTTTATAAAAATTCCTTCTCCCCTAGAATTTTCTCCATATTTATAGAAACCAAAGCGTTCTATTAAATAAACCAAATAATCTTTTTCTTGGCAAAAATGAGTTAAATAAATATCTTCTACGTTATTTAAAATTGCATAATCAATAGCCATTCTTAGCAGTCTTTCCCCAAGTTTTAAACCTTGAGCGTGATTTGCCACTTTGAATAGACAAATTTTTAGAACTCTATCAAATTTTAATATTGGAGTACAGTCTATAACTTCATTTGATTCGATTTTAGGAATTAAAAGAGCATTTATTTTACCTTCATCACTTTTATAAGCATAAACATCTCTGCTCGCAATTTTCTTCCACCAACTTGGGAATTCTGCATATTCAGCTTTTAATGTATCGAAAATATCGTCTTGTAAATTAAAATTATACGCTTTTTCTACAATAAAACTTTGAATTAGGTTAATGTCTGTTCTTGGATAAAATTGTTCAAAAACTGCTATTGCTTCGTTAATATTAACAACATTTTCTAACCCTAATAAATCTGCCTTATTTAATAATTCTTGATCCTCTGTTATTAAATAATCGACGGCATTCAAATATGCACAAAACAGTAATTGATTATCTATAATATCGTTAGAATTTTTAGCATTCCCAATTTTACTAACAAATTCTTCACTTTCCATATAATTTGGATAACTTGGCAAGACTGCATATGATGATACTTTAGATAAATTAACCTCTCTTCGCTGAATATTGCCATCTTTTTTTATTTCGCTTATAGATAAAGGATGAACATGAAGTGAACAATTATCAAGGCCATTGAGTAAACTCATAAGTCGAGCAACGATGCTTGGAATTATGTGATTATTTTCTCTTAAAATTAGTATATTAGTATCTAATAATATCCTCATATATCGATTTTACAAATAACTGAGACCTTAGTCAATGTTGTAAACTAATAATAAAATATCATTTATAATTAAAAGTTGTTATTTATGAATTCTAATTTTGCAGTTATAAGTTATATTTACAAATCTTAATATAAAAGTCAATTTTGAAAGTTGTTTTGTTTTAAGTATATTATGTGTAGAATGCAATAATAATTCTTTAAGGAAGGTGTGATATGACAACAGTCAATACAAGTGCTATATACTCTCCAAGCCAAATAGGTTTCAAAGGCAAAGAGAAAAGAGTAATACCTACTATAGTGAAAGACCTATTGGAAGAAAATAGAAGTAAACGAATTATTCAAGAGGAACTAATAAATGACCCAAGTAAACCAATTAAGGAAGTACCTACCATAGTAAAAAAACTATTAGAAGAAAATAAAGGACAACAAGTTATTTCAGAAGAATTACAGGTTGACTTGCATAGACCAATTTCAGAAAGGGTTAGTGATTTAACTAAGAAAGCTAATAAATTCAATATTTCAGTATAGTTTATAGGTCGGCTTTACTAAGCCGACTTTATTTTATAGTTGGCTTAGTAATGCCAACCTATTTTTTATTTACCCTCAAAATTCCCCAAATGGACTTTTTAGAGACTTGGCTTAAATACTGATGGGATTGTCTTGAGTCGCTCGCGTTAAACGTGTCTACGTGTTTTACTTCAAAGATTTTTATTCTTTTCGTAAAAACACTTCGCACTCTGCTCGCTCCTCGCTCGAACCCTCAAATAGGTTCTCATCCTCATCGGCGCATAAAAAAACACTCTTGCGAGTGCTTCTTTTAAATGGGGCGCCTGATGGGATTCGAACCCATGCATATCGGAACCACAATCCGAGGTCTTAACCGCTTGACGACAGGCGCCATAAATCTTACTCTCTAAAGTATAGCAAATCAATTTTATAAATCAAGTACAATCTCTTTTCTCCTTTTCATATCCTAATGTCAATTATTAACTTGCCTCTTGCAAAAATTCTTAACTTCTATTAAGATATATATATAAATATTAAGTTTTTAAAAGTTTTGTAAAATTATAAAGGTGGTAGCATGACTGAGAATGAAGAATTACAAGAACAAGATCTTGAGCTTGATGAAGAGATGGAAGAAGAAGTCGAAGTCCGTCAAAAGATCTTGGTAGCTGACGATGAAGCTAGTATTAGAAGAATACTTGAAACACGCCTAAAAATGGTTGGTTATGATGTTGTTGTTGCCGAAGATGGAGAAGAAGCTGTCGATGTATTCAACAAAACTAATCCCGACCTTGTTGTTTTAGATGTTATGATGCCTAAAATGGACGGCTATGGGGTTACTAGAGAAATCCGTAGGGTATCTGATGTTCCTATTATTATATTAACTGCGCTAGGTGATGTCTCAGAAAGAATTACAGGCCTTGAATTAGGTGCTGATGACTATGTAATCAAGCCATTTAGCCCTAAGGAACTAGAAGCTCGTGTAAAAGCTGTGCTTAGAAGAACTCTTTCTAAAGATATCTTGATTCCTGGAAATCCTTCTGGGTTACCACTTGGAGCTAGCAATGGTGCTAAGAATGTTATTACAACTGGAGCTATTAAAATCGATACAGCTAGAAGACAAGTCTTTAGAAAGAACGAAAGAATTAGACTTACTGGTATGGAATTTAGCTTATTAGAATTATTAGTTAATAACTCTGGTCAAGCATATTCAAGAAATGATATCTTACAGCACGTATGGTCTTATCCTGCTGATCATAGAATTGACACAAGAGTTGTTGATGTGCACATTTCAAGATTGCGTTCTAAACTTGAGACAGACCCAACTAACCCAGAGCTAATTCTAACTGCGCGTGGTATTGGATATATGTTCCAAAGAATTAATTAATATCATAAATGTTTTAAACAAAAAGGTGACGTTACATAAAAGTTCGTCACCTTTTTGTTTATGAATGTTTACAAGTGTTTTATTAACACTTGCCTTTTGTTTAAATTTATTTTAGAATATTGCTAATGTATATTACATCGGGTCGGAATTAAAAACCTTACCGATAAATTAAATTAAGGAGATATGAAAATGACAAGTAAAAAATTCTTATTCACTTCTGAATCAGTAACAGAAGGACACCCCGACAAAGTTTGTGATCAAATTTCTGATGCAATTTTAGATGAGTTTCTTACAAAGGACCCTAGCTCTCGCGTAGCAGCGGAAACACTTGCTACAACAGGAATGGTTCTTGTAAGTGGTGAAATAACTTCAAATTGTTATGTAGATATTCCACAAATTGTTAGAAATACTGTTCGCAATATTGGTTATGAAGGTATTCAAGGCGGTGGCTTTGATTGCGATACTTGCTCTGTTCTAACAAGTATTGACGAGCAATCTTGTGACATCGCTGGTGGCGTAAATAAAGCATACGAAACTAGATCTGAAAACTCTGAAACATCAGTTTCTGAGACTGACAACATTGGAGCTGGCGATCAAGGTATTATGTTTGGATATGCTTGTGATGAAACACCTGAATTAATGCCATTACCGATAAGTCTTGCGCATAAATTATCATATAGATTGGCACAAGTTAGAAAAGAAGGTATTTTAAGCTATTTAAGACCTGACGGAAAATCTCAAGTCTCAGTTGAATATATAGATGGAAAACCTTCAAGAATTGATACGGTTTTACTTTCAACTCAGCATTCTGCTGAAATTAATGGAATTTCTGATAACTCAAAAGTTCAAGAAATTATTTTTAATGACCTTAAAAAACATGTAATTGATTATGTATTTGAAGCAGAAAATATTAAATTGGATTCCGATACTAAAATATTAATCAACCCTTCTGGTCGATTTGTAGTTGGAGGTCCACAAGGAGACACTGGACTTACAGGCAGAAAAATTATTGTTGATACATACGGTGGATACTCTCGTCACGGTGGCGGAGCATTCTCAGGAAAAGATCCTACAAAAGTTGACCGTTCTGCTGCTTATGCAGCTCGTTATGTTGCAAAAAATATTGTAGCTGCTGGACTTGCTAGCAAATGTGAAATTGAATTAGCTTATGCAATCGGTGTAGCAGAGCCTGTTTCAATATTTGTTGATACTTTTGGAACTGGCAGAATCTCTGATGATGATATATCAGCACTAGTAAAAGCTCATTTTGATCTTAGACCAGCTGGTATCATTAAGAATTTTGATTTAAGAAATTTACCAGCTAAAAATGGCGGTAAATTCTATCAAAAACTTGCAGCTTATGGACATTTAGGTAGAACTGATTTAATTGTTCCTTGGGAAAAACTAGATAAAGTTGAAATTCTTAAAAAAGCGTTGATGAGCACAGCAAGTTGTTAATTTAACATAACAAATAAAAAAGAGCTAGAAAAAATTTCTAGCTCTTTTTTTATATAAATTTCTTAACATAAAGAGCAATTTTTTTAAGACAAAATACTTTATATATATGTAAGATAAAATAGGGGAAGTTAATATGAATTTAACATTAAGAAAGCTTGCAATGCTTGAAAAAAACATGCTTGAGAAAGAAGAGCTTGCTAGGGTGCAAGGGTACGCAACAAATACCATAGATAATGATTTAAAAAATCGTATATCTAATTTAATGGATAAAGTCCGAACTCTTTAGGGTTTATTAAAAAAAGATTAACATAATTATTCAATACTAATTCTATGATATAATATTGTTATAGATAAGGGAGGTTAATTATGTCTAATCCGATAATGAGACTTGAAGAACGCAATGCTGAGCAAGAAAGAATTTTGAATACCAGTGATGTTATGACAATTAATGGAACCTTGCAAATCACCGCTTTTATGGGATTAATACTTGTTTTTGCTGCGGGTTTCGTTTGGTCTAAATTCTCTGCAGGATATACAGATTTTGGCATGATGCTTATATCCATAGGAGCGATTGTAGGATTTGTCTTAGCATTAATTATTGCTTTTGGAAGAGTTACATTTCTCATACCAGCTTACGCTGCTTGTGAGGGATTATGTCTAGGTGGCATATCTGCTATTTTAGAGAATTCATTTCCTGGTATTGTTGCTCAAGCTGCAGCGAGCACATTTGCTGCGTTATTTTCTATGTTAATACTATATAGATTGGGCATAATTAGATGTACTGATAAATTTAGAAGTGTTATTTTTATATCAACTGCGTCAATTGCTGTTATATATCTTGTTAATTTTATAGGAAATTTGTTTGGATATTCGGTCCCTATCGTTCATACTGCAACTAACGCTGGAATCGCTTTTGGTTTTATTGTTATTGCAATTGCAGCATTAAATCTTATAATTGATTTTGATTTTATCGAAAAAGGTACACAAAGAATGTACCCTAAGAAATACGAATGGTTTGGAGCTTTTGGCCTAATGATTACATTAATATGGCTCTATGTAGAAATTCTTAATCTTTTATCAAGACTTCGTGATAGATAGTTGAGGGATGGAAATGATATTAGTATCGGTTATTTCGTTTATACTGGGTGGATTAGTAACAGCTATTATTATGCAACAGATTTTTGCAAGTAAAAATTCTAAATTCAATGAAGATTATATTAAACTAAAGTCAAAAATTGAATTAACTGAAAACATGCAAGAAATTATAAAGCGAGATTTCGTACAAATTGCCAATGAAGCTATTAAAAGAGAACAAGAAGATTTACGCAAGCAAAATAAAGAAGCTTTAGAAGAAAAAATTTCGCCATTAACAAAAGAGTTAGGAGAGTTCAAAGAAAAAGTTGAGCTATTTAATCTAAAAGGTATTGAAAATACTACAAAAATTGTTGAACAGATATCAAATTTAGAAAAAAATAACAAAACTATTGAAAAAGAAGCCCATAATTTAGTTGAGGCGTTAACAAAGAATCAAAATGTTAAGGGATCATACGGAGAAGATTTATTAGATACTGTATTGCAGTCTTGTGGAATGCAAGAAGGCATTCATTATTCAAAACAATTTGTTGCGAAATCTACAAATTTAAAAGACGACGAAATTCACACGATTCGTCCTGATGTTGTTGTTAATTTACCTAATAATCGACATTTAATTATTGATTCTAAAGTTACTTTAACGAGTTATTTAGAGTATATTGAAGATAATTCCAAGCTTTCAGAGTTTAAAAACGAAGTAAAAAAACGTATACTAGATTTAGCTAATAAAAATTATCAATCTGCTGGTGATTTAGTACAGCCGGATTTCGTTATTATGTACATGCCAATAGAATCATCCGTTAATATAATTTATGATGATAATGATTTAATTCAGCTAGCTTATAAATCTAATATAATAATCGTTGGAACAGCATCGTTATTGACAACCATAAGATTAGTAAATCAGCTTCAGGCGCAACAAAAACAAGCCGAAAGTGTACAGCAAATTGTTAATGCTGGCTCTAATTTATACGATACTTTTGTTCAATTCTGCGACGATTTGATTGATTTACAAAAGAAATTGAATGACGTATCATCTAAATTCACAACAACAATTAACAGATTTAAACGTAATAGTAAAAATAAACCAAGTTTATTCTCTCAAGTAAATGCATTAAAAGAATATGGAATATCATCACAAAAAGAAGTCCCACAGATGTTTTTAGAAGAAACTTCTGAAGAAGCTCTATTATTAGAAGATAAAGCAGAAGAATTATTGGGAGTTTCTATAAATGACTAAAATTCTAATTATAGATGACGATTATGCTATTAATGAGCTAATAAAAATTAATCTAGAGCTTCAGGGGTACACTATTATACAAGCATATAATGGTATTGAAGGATTCGCTTTAGCAAAGCAAGAGCATCCAGCTTTAATTGTTTTAGATGTTATGATGCCTGAAGTTGACGGGTACACTGTTGCACAAAGAATTAGACAAGCAGACGGATTATCTGATACACCTATTATAATGCTTACAGCTCTTTCAGAACTTAATAACAAGGTCAATGGGTTTAATATTGGTGTTGATGATTATCTAACAAAACCTTTTGAAATCGAAGAATTAATTGTTAGAATTAGAGCATTATTAAAAAGGTCAAAACAAATACCACAGACATTTGCTATTAGAGATTTATTAAAATATAAGGAAATCACTTTATTGCCAGAAACATACAGTGTTCAAATCGAAAATCAAACCCAAAAATTAACACCAATTGAATTTGATATATTCAATTTGCTATTCCAAAATCATGGTAATATGGTCTCCGCACAAAGATTATTAAAAGAAATTTGGGGATATGAACCAGATGATAGCGTAGAGACAATACGTGTTCATATTCGACATTTACGCTCAAAAATTGACAAAATATCTAATGGGAAAAAATATATTGAAACTATTTATGGCGG
>JAEIGA010020366.1_pt1 | contig 10114 bp, 9 predicted proteins | sample 9270691 | NCBI WGS metagenome assembly JAEIGA01 (sample SAMN17057246, study PRJNA624740) | gut metagenome | biome: biome; isolation source: fecal sample | host: Bos grunniens | place: China: Xizang | collected 2019
ATTTTTACTAAAGCGTTTTAATACCCCCGGTAGAACCGGGGGTTGTGTCTTTGCTGAAGAGACAAAACAAAGTCAGGAAACACTAGGTGTTCCCTGGCTTTTTTCTTTGTTCTGTATGGGTTTGTGACTTCTCGGAAAATTGCCCGAATCGAGAAAGTGACGGTTCACCCTATAACCTTTACGGCGGCAAACCGTCGGCAAAACCGACGGCGGAGAGATTATTCACAAAAATCCAATTTCTAACTCTACGCTAGGTAATAGTCAGGAATTTTTGTATCTATTGCGTTTCAAGACACGGTGTTTTTAGTTAATTCTTATCGCTCTAAACCGTTAAGAATTAACTTTTGTCGAATGGATTTAGTTTTTATTATGTATTGTCGTTTAAGAAAAATTGAACGGAAAATATGTGATTTTTATCGGTTTAGACTGCACTTTGAAGATTGTAAAAATTGCATTATTTAAGTTACCAAATCGGTTTTTGCTCTGTTTCGTTTTTAAAAGGTTTATAATATTCAATTATATATTAGTTTTATCCAAACAACTCTCTGTATTGAACAGGGTAATATCCTGTGTGTTGTTTAAAACGTCTTATGAAATTCGGATAGTCGTTGAATCCGCATTCCGTGCATATCTGCAGCACGGTCATGTCTGTGTGCTCAAGCAGTTTTTTTGCATATTCAAAGCGCATATTGTTCAGATAAACTTTGAAGTTTATTCCTTTTTCTGCCTTGAATAGCCGTGAAAAATATGTGGGTGCAAGTGCAACCTCGTTGGCAACATCTTCAAGTTTAAGCTCATTTCTGAAATTGTTGAGAACATATAACTCCGCTTTGTTTATTGCGGAAAGTTCCCTGATTGGTTCGTCATCTGAAGTTTCCTTTTTAAGTTTTGCAATAATGGCGTTGAGCAACATTTCGGAAAAATCCTTATCATTTATATTGTTGCAGAGTTCGTTAAGCAAAACTTCAAAGCAAAGTTTGGTTTCTCCGCTTACTTTCAGAAACACCGGCGAGTTTTTTGTGAGGCTCTGCAGAAAAGTCTGATTGCAGATATTGCCCGAGAACATAACATTATAAAGTTCGGCATCCTTGATATCCACATAGTGAAAGTCAAGCGGAGTCAAGAAAAACAAATTGCCCGGTTCTATTTCATATTCGGTTCCGTCAACCGTATATGTACCGTTGCCCGAAACAATAAACTCCAGCTCATAAAAATCGTGAAAATGCGTTTCTATAAAAGTGTTTTCTTGCTTTTTGGTTGCACTGAGGTAGCCGTTTTCTATAAATCTGCTCTTTGTATATTTCTGCATAAGCCCACTTCCTTTTGCTCTATTTTAACTTGTCTGATAAGAAAAATCAATACAAAGGCAAAAAAAGACAATGCAGGATTCTGACATACAAAGTATAATAAAATCATAATCAATGGAACGTATTAGACAGGAGGTGTCAGTTATTAAATTTATTGGTATCGACATTGGCGGAACCAAATGCGCAGTGGTTTCGGGCAATGATGCGGGTGAAGTTATACAAAAGGAAAAAATCCCAACAAAGGATAGCAAAAACACTATTGATAAGATAATCAAAATTGCAAAAACAATGGGCAAATGTGATGCTATAGGTATAAGTTGCGGAGGCCCGTTGGACTCTAAAAACGGAATAATAAAATCACCGCCTAATCTTCCCGGATGGGATAATATTAAAATAGTAGATGTGCTAAAAAACGAATTCAATGTTCCTGTCTTTTTAAGAAATGATGCAGATGCATGCAGTCTTGCAGAATGGAAATTCGGAGCAGGAAGAGGGACACAGAATATGATATTTCTTACTTTTGGCACGGGTCTTGGTGCGGGACTCATCTTGAATGGCAAACTGTACACCGGTGCTTGTGATATGGCAGGCGAAGTAGGTCATATAAGGCTTTCTGATTATGGACCGGTCGGTTACGGAAAAGCAGGTTCATTTGAAGGATTCTGTTCCGGCGGCGGTATAGCTCAAATAGGAAAAACCATTGCAAAAGAAAACCAACAAATGGGCCATCCTGTAAGTTTTTCGGGTGATGAAATAACAGCCAAATCTATCGCTGATATCGCTATATTAGGCGATGAAAGTGCATTGGAAGTATACAAGCAGTGTGCACATATGTTAGGTCGAGGTCTTTCAGTGCTGATTGATATACTCAACCCCGAAAAGATAATTCTTGGAAGCATATTTCAACGCAGCGAAGAATTATTACGAGCAGAAATGGAAAAGGTTATTGCAAAAGAAACTCTTCCACAATCGCGCAATGTTTGCAAAATAGTTTCTGCAGAGCTTGGTGAATCACTTGGAGATGTTGCTGCTTTGTGTGTAGCGGTTTGCGGAATAAAAGGAGAAATATGAATGGAAAAGCTAATGGTACGCTATCCTGCTCTTAAGTCCTGCGAGAGTAAAATTAAAAATACTCTTGAACTTATGATAAAAACATACGAACAAGGCGGAAAGATACTTATATGCGGCAACGGGGGCAGTGCGGCAGATTGTGAACATATTGTAGGCGAACTCATGAAAGGTTTTCATTTGAAGCGACCTGTTTCCGATGAACGCATACCGGAAGAACTCCGCAAAGGTTTGCAAGGAGCTTTACCGGCAATATCTTTACCAAGCCAGATATCCGTGCTCTCCGCTTATGTTAATGATGCAGATCCTGAGATGATGTATGCACAGCTTGTCTATGGATACGCATGCAAAAATGATCTTGTTATAGGTATTTCAACTTCAGGGAATTCTGCAAATATAATCAATGCCCTGACCGTTGCAAAATCACTTGGCGTAAAGACCGTTGCTTTGACAGGTGAAAAGCCAAGCAAATTGATGGAGCTGTGCGATGTTACAATAAATGTTCCGAGCTGCGAAACTTATGAAGTGCAGGAATATCACTTGCCTGTTTATCACTATCTGTGTGCATCTCTTGAAAAACATTTTTTCTCAAAATAAAAATGAATTCATAAAAAGGAGATTGAAAGATGAAGAAAAAGTTCCACCTCATTGCAAACGCTCACCTTGACCCCGTCTGGCAATGGCGTGTCCCTGAAGGACTGTCGCTTGTTAAATCCACTTTTCGCTCCGCACTTGACAGAATGAACGAATTTCCCGATTACACATTCACAAGTGCATGTGCAAGCTACTATAAATGGATAAAACTCAACGAGCCTGAAATGTTCGAAGAAATAAAGCAAAGAGTAAAAGAAGGCAGATGGGCAATTGTTGGCGGTATGTGGGTGCAACCCGATTGCAACATTCCGTCGGGTGAGGCATTCTGCCGTCACATGCTCTATTCACAAAAGTTTTTCAAAGAGAATTTCGGATTCATCGTAAAAACGGGATACAATGTTGACTCATTCGGACATAACGGTATGTTGCCTCAGCTGCTGAAAAAATCAGGAATAGACAATTACATTTATCAGCGACCTGACAACCGTACAGAAAAACCTAATCTTCCGTTTGATGATCTGCATTATTGGCAAAGTCCTGACGGAAGTGTTATCAATGCTTTCCGTGTTCCTGACGGATACGGCGGAGATGTTCACGAGCAGCGCCTTGTTGACCACTATTACAACAAAAATCAGCCGATGATGGTGCTTTTCGGTGTCGGTAATCACGGTGGCGGACCTTCAAAGGAGCACCTTAAAAACGCTGAAAAGCTTATCTGTAACGGTGATTTCAAATATTCCACCCCCGATACTTATTTTGAAGAAGCACAGGGCACTGAAATGCCGCTTGTAAACGAGGATTTGCAGCACCACGCAAGCGGTTGCTACAGCGCAAACAGCAGAATTAAAAACATCAACCGCAGGGCAGAAACAGAGCTTGTAACGGCTGAAAAACTGGATGTTCTTGCTAATATAATGACGGGTTCTGCTTTGCATAACAAGCAGATTGAAGCCGCATGGGAACGGGTTATGTTCAATCAGTTCCACGATATCCTTGCTGGCTGTTCAGTAAAAGAAGCATATTTTGATGCAGAAAATTCTTACGGTTACGCTCGTGAAACAGCTCTTGATGTAAACACCTTTGCTGCACAGCGTATAACTTGGAGAATCAAGACTACCGATTTTCTTGACGCTGACGATTCTGAAATGAGAGGCAGAATGTGGTATAAAGAGGGCGAAGGCTCACCAATGGTTGTGTTTAACCCTCATTCTTTTGCTGTTAAATCTATTGCGCAGTTCGGTTCGCAGTACATTTCAAAGGTTCTTGATTCAAAGGGTAATGAAGTCCCGTTCCAGCTTGTGCGTGCTTCATATACCGACGGTGAGCATCTTTACAAGTGCATTTTTGAAGCAGATGTTCCTGCTTACGGTTACGCTGTATATTATCTTTATCACAAAGAAAACAACGATGAAAAATCCTTCGAGTCACATCTTACTGCAACAGAAAACAGCCTTGAAAACAGTAAGGTCAGATTTGTTTTTGATAAAGAAACAGGTGCAGTTTCTTCTTGTATATTAAAAGAAAGCAACACCGAATTTGCCGAAGGTCTGCTTGGCAGAGCAGTTGTTTGCGACGATTTTGCCAACGATACATGGGGACACAGAGTTTTTGATTATAATATTGATATAGGTCAGTTTGGCGAAGGTACTCTTGAGATTGTTGAAAACGGTCCTGTCAGGGTAACCGTCAAATCCGTTGTAAAATACGGCAATTCCGTACTGACAAGATACTACTCGCTTTATGACGATAGCGATAAGCTTACAGTCAGAACAGTTCTTGATCTTGATGAGCAGTATAAATCCGTCAAGCTTTCGTTCAAAGCGGATGTAAACAATTCAACCGTCACATATTCCATGCCTTATGGCTTTATTGAAAAGGATGCAAACGGTCAGGAAGAGCCTTCACACGCATGGTGCGATATATGCGATGAAACCGGTAAGGGTCTCGGACTTCTGAACACAGGCAAATACAGTTTCTGTTCAATCGGTAATGATCTGCGTATGATGATTGCACGAAGCTGTGCATACCTTGACCACTTCGGTCAGCATATGCGTGACGGTGAAATGGAATTTCTTGATAAGGGCGAGCAGGAATTTACCTATGAAATCGTTCCTCATATTCAGAAGGTCAATTCCGAACTATTCAAAGCATCGGAAGTTCTTAACAATCCGCTTCAGACACATCAGGAAACACACCACGGCGGAAATCTACCTCAGATTTATTCTGCACTTGACGTTGATAAAGAAAATATTGTTGTCACTTCAATCAAGTCTGCAGAAAACGGCAACGGTATCATCATGCGTATTGTTGAAACAAACGGCACCGCAACCGATGCTACGGTTGATTTCACCGCTCTTAACACAAAATTCTCAATGAGCTGGAAACCGCAGGAAATCAAAACTGTCAGAATTATGCCTGACGGAAAAGTTACCGAATGTATGATAACCGAATAAAAGCAAACAAGCCCACTGACAATGAGTCAACGGGCTTGTTTGCTTTTATTTTGATTTTTATTTGTTACAGCATAATTACAACAGAATCAGCTGAGAACCGTCTTTTGCAACATAATTCTTTTGAACACCGAGTTCGTCCATCCATGCACGAACCTCCAATGTTTGAAGGTTACCGTTTCTGTTGTCCCATACCCATGAAGGCGTTTGCCATAGGTTGTCCAACCCGGTGCAAAAATAAAATCACCGATTCTTTTTCCGTTGATATATGCTTCATAAGAGCCGAGCGCAGAACAGAAAAGTGTTGCCTTACCGATTGCTTTTTCGGGCTTTATAGCCTTGATGAAAACAGGAACGACTGTACCGAAATCTGCATTTTCTTTAATGAATTTTGCGTTTTTAATCGTATTCATTTAATCACCTGTATTTTTAAACTGATGTTGATTTTTATTGATATTGATAATATAATTATTTGTGTTGAGTTTTATTTTACTACGCTTGATTGTTTATTGAAATAAAAAACAATGGCATAGCAAAAAAAGACAATAATAAAACAAAAAGAAACAATGAAATGTTTTGTTCCAAAAGCTACAATAAAACAAAAAACCTATGCAAAAAACAAGGAGTGATACCTATGGTAGAACAAATGATTGACAAAAATTTATGGCTGTACCGTAACAGAGCGATTATGGAAACGTTCCCCATTGATGCATGGCAGTACAGAATTTTTGATTATGCGGACAGGGAAACATATATTCCTCTTACAGATTGGGCAGATTATACTGATACCATTACATTCTGCGACCATAAAACATGTATGATGAAAACTGTATTCACACCTAAAAAGCCGCAGGAACACCAGTCAGCTTATCTTGAACTGAGATTGCCCTGCAACTGCGAAGCATTTGTTTCAATTGACGGAAAACGCTTTGCAGGTGTTGACAACGGTGAACAACGCTGCAGGGTTTACCTTGAAGACTCAATGTACGACAGAGAAATTGCCATTGAGCTTGAAATATATGCCTGTAACTTCTGCAATGATGAAAGAATGGTAAGACCTGTTGAAAATCCTCAGTATGTTATTGCAGATAAAGCAATTGCAGATTTTTCATATACTATGGATTTTGTCCGTGACCTTATAAAGTACATCAAGAATGATTACACGAAAGCCAAGGTCAACACTTTGTTTGAAAATACAATCCGTAAAAGCGACAATTCCCTTGACTACACCCAATTTCTTGAAAATATTATCGCAATTCACAAGGAATTGCTTGACGGATTAAAAGAATTGAAGCTGTCAAACGATGACTGTATCGTTGACTGCGTTGCTTCTACTCATATTGACGTTGCGTGGCTGTGGCGTTTCAAGGATACAATCCGCAAATCAGGCCGTTCTGCACTTAATCAGCTCCGACTTATGGACAGATACGATGAATTTGAGTTTTCGCTTTCACAGCCCTCGGTCTATAACTATATCAAGGAAGTTTATCCTGATGTTTTTGAGCAGATCCGTCAGCGTGTGAAGGAAGATAAATGGCGTCTTGTAGGCCCTATGTGGGTTGAATCAGACCTTAATATTTCAGGTGCAGAATCACTTGTAAGAGAGTTTCTTTACGGACATCAGTTCTTCAAAGAAGAATTCGGCAAAACAAGTGATGTCTGCTGGATTCCCGATTCTTTCGGTTTTCCCGCATCACTTCCGCAGATTTTCACAAAATGCGGAATGAAAAGCTTCTACACAACCAAGGTGCGTTGGCAGAATGCCAATGAATTTCCCTATAATGCTTTTATCTGGGAAGGTATTGATGGAAGTAATCTTTACGCAACAGTACCTATCACAAAAGATTGCTACAACAACTCAATTGACTGTGAAAATATCAGCCTTGTTTCAGATAAGCTTCAGCAAAAAGAAACATGGGACCACGTTCTTCTGTCCTATGGCTACGGTGACGGCGGTGGCGGTGTAACCGATGAAATGCTTAAGAATTACCGTCTGCTTCAGACAGTTCCCGGTATGCCTGAGGTAAAAATCAGAAAAGCAGAGGACTATTTCACTGAACTTGACAAAAAGCGTGAAAATCTTCCTGTGTGGAAAGGGGAGCTCTCGGTCGAAACACATCAGGGCACATATACAACTATTGCCGATGTAAAACGCAACAACCGTTACATTGAAATGGCATTTCGCAGACTTGACTTGCTTTCAGTTCTTGCAAAGCTCAAGGGTAAGGATGCAGGATATGATGAAATTGTAAAGCATTGGAAGGATCTGCTTCTTTGCCAGTTCCACGATGTTCTTCCCGGCAGCTCTATAGATACAGTTTATGATGATGCAGAAAAAATCTACAAAGAGCTTTTTGTATTCGCAGAGAAAAAAGAAAAAGAGCTTGTCACTGATACTCTTTGCGATGATGCACAGGACAAGGTTACAGTTTATAACCCAAACTCATTTGTCGGCAGTGCATACGTAAAGGTTGACAAAAAGTATGAAAGCTGTGCACTTACGGACGGAGAAAACACATCAAATGTTATTACAGATGCAGACGGTAACTGTATTTTATATGTAAAAAATCTTGCAGGCTTCAGTGCAAGAACATATCACAAAACTTCAGTTGTACATACTGAAAAAGCAATTACAGCAAACAAGGAAAACGGAAAAATCAGCATTGAAACGCCCTTCTTTACATTCATTATCCGTGAGGACGGTACTCTCGGCGATTTCTATGACAAGCGTGCAGATAGGTTTGTCGGTGACAACCTTAACAACCTTGTTACATATAAGGACGGTCCCGAGCATGAGGATGCATGGAATATTGATGACGGATACAAAATGCGTCCTGTTGATATGAATTGGCAGAATGAAATTACGCTTGTTGATATAAATGACGAGCGTGTGACGGTAAGGGTTACTAAAAAGCATAACAACACCGTTCTTACTCAGGATATTATTGCGTATGCAAACATTACAAGGGTTGACGTAGTTTCTCACGTTGATTGGCAGGAAAAATATAAAATTCTTCAGGCATCTTTCCCTGTAAATGTGGTTTCTGCTCATGCAAGCTACGAAATTGCTTACGGCATTACAAAACGTAACACCCATCCGAACACACCTGCCGAAAAATGGAAGCACGAATTTGCTGCTCACCGTTTCACAGATTTGTCAGATGATGTTTACGGTGTTGCAATTATCAACGACTGCAAATACGGTCACAATGTTATTGACAACGATATGACTATAACTCTTATGCGCAACGTTGACAGTCCTACACGCTTCCGTGATACAGGTGAACACGATTTTGCATATTCAATCTATCCTCATATGGGTGGTTTATCGGCAGGTAAGGTTGCTCAGGAAGCATATCTTTTCAATTCTCCTTTTGTTGTGTTTGAAGGCGAAAGTAATGAAAAGCCTGTTGTTACTCTTTCAAATGAAGGTCTTATCGTTGATTGTATCAAGCCTGCTGAAGACGGCAACGGATATATCGTGCGTGTTTATGAGCCTTACGGTATTCCCGGAAAAACTGTTATGAATGTTACACACGACGCAAAAATCACTGAGGTTTCACCTCTTGAAGAGTATATCGGAGAATGTTCCGGAGAAATCACATATAAGCCATTTGAATTCAGGACATTCCGCATAATCTGCTCAACATAATGATTTCAAGAACTGTCTGCACCAATATTTCCTGCAGCACTTAATTCCGCCTTCTGTTTTTACAAATGCAGAAGACGGAATTGTACTTTTTATTTGGTTTTTCTTTAGTTATAAAATTTGGAGTCCGATTCAAACTTTAACCATATCGAAATATTTTTATTTAAATATAATTTCGTTATTAATAATTTTTCTAACCCTTGCATTAATGTTCTGCATACGGCACACCCATTCCAACTGATTTTCTTCTTTCAGTTGCTCGGTTACACCTTCTGCGTTTTTCATCTGGTCAACAAGAGTGTCAAACATATCTCTTGCCTGAGTTTCGACTTCAGCACAGTGCTGATCGAGTTTGCCTTGGGTAAGCAGTGTTGTAAATAACACCTTTTTATTTTTTAGCAAATAATCCTTATGTAACATTCCCATTTACCAAGCCTGACACTTGCTTCTTCGGGCGGTAAGATAAAGTTAGGAATGTTGAAATCTCCAACTTGTCTATATTGAATATTTGTATTGCTTTTCATAGGGCATTCATCCTTTCGTATTCTTAACAAATGTATCGTATATAAATTTTGCACCAAGTCTAAAGCCTGATATAAAGCTGTCAGCGTTACTTGTTATTGAAAACTCAATATATGCACTTATATAGTTTTGAAACAGCTCTTTATCCTCACCAGCGAGTCTTGCTGTGAGTTGTTCTTCTTTCTCGGCAAGATTGCTCAATTTCTTCTTGAGCTTGGGTGTTAATTCTGAATTGACATCTTGCGGCTCAATGTTGCCGTAATAAAAATCTTCAATGATATTTGACATTATGTATTCCTCCATATGTTTCTCTATTAAGCAACAGCAGGAGTGCAGAATACTATGTTTGAAGCCGGTTTTGCTTATATTTTGAGTAAATCCCTTATGAACACCCGTACCAACGCTCAAAGCCTTATATATGAAGGTTTTGAGCGTTTTCTGGTTAAAAAGCAGATGTATAATGCTAGGTTGTACACATGACATTGTTCAATAGTGATATCGTTTTTTAATAAAAAACTATAGCA
>JAEIGA010020367.1_pt1 | contig 10114 bp, 5 predicted proteins | sample 9270691 | NCBI WGS metagenome assembly JAEIGA01 (sample SAMN17057246, study PRJNA624740) | gut metagenome | biome: biome; isolation source: fecal sample | host: Bos grunniens | place: China: Xizang | collected 2019
CTATAGGGAAACCGAAAGATATGTTCGGAACAAAAGTGCCGTCCATAATGTCCAGATGGAACAGATCAGCATGTTCATTTACGAGTTCAACATCCTTCTCCAGATGGAGAAAGTCCGCTGCAAGCATTGATGGGGCTACTTTTATCATACTATCTATAATTAGTCACCAGATCAACAAGAAGGGCCACGAACTTATCAAGGGAAGCAAGGTCGAGACGCTCGCCAGGAGCATGCACTCCCCTGAGTGTAGGACCAAATGAAATCATGTCAAGACCAGGGAACTTCTCTGTAAACAGACCGCATTCCAGACCAGCGTGAATGGCCTTCACCTTAGGTTCTACGCCAAAAAGCTTCTTGTAAGACGCCACGCATGCATCGCGTACCGGAGACTCTGCTGCAGGAGCCCATCCCGGATACTCTCCCTCATGCTTCACTACACCACCTGCCATCTCGAAACATGCCTCCATGAGACGGGCAGCAGAATGACGTGCAGAAGCGATGCAGCTTCTCTGACTCGAGCCGATGCGGATAAGACCAGGCTCAACCATCTTCACAGATGCAAGGTTAGTAGAGGTCTCGACGAAATTCTCCATAGTCTGGCTCATTGCAAGCACTCCATGTGGAGCAGCAGCGATTCCGGCAACGAGATTCCATGCAGTCATCTCATCAATAGCTTTCACGCCCTCAGCGTCTACCTCAGCAAAACCGAGATTCAGGGCAGTCTCAATTGCGCCATACTCCTCGGCGACAGCCTCAGCATAGGCCTCAAGTCTCTCATTGATTATGTCAAGTGTATCCGGCTCAGCGGCGATAAGTGCCTTGGCCTCACGAGCAATAGCATTACGTTTGTTGCCACCGTTGATTGTCACAAGCTGCCAGTCAAGATCACGACAGCTGAACAGGAATCCTCCCAGAATCTTCACTGCGTTGGCGCGTCCCTTGTTGATATCGTCTCCGCTATGACCTCCCATCGCATCCTTCACGAAAATCTCCTCAAAACAGAAATCCTCGCAGACATCCTCCTCTGTATAATGGAACTCCACAGTAGTGTCAATACCTCCTGCACATCCCACAAAAATCTCTCCCTCATCCTCGGAATCGAGATTAAGAAGTACTTTCGACTCAAAGAAACCAGGCTCAAGAGCCATCGCGCCATCAAGACCAGTCTCCTCCGCAACAGTAAACAGACACTCGATCTTTCCAGAAGGCACATCGCTCACCAGAAGTGCAAGCGAAGCTGCGATACCGATGCCGCAGTCAGCACCAAGCGTAGTGTCTGGTGCAATCATCCATCCATCCTCGATCACGTATCTGATAGGGTCCTTGGCAAAATCGTGATCGACTCCCTCATTCTTCTCGCACACCATGTCTGAGTGACTCTGAAGAACGATTGACGGCACATTTTCATATCCCACAGCTGCAGGTTTTACAATAAGAACATTGCCGGCAGCATCTGTCTTGCAATCAAAGCCATGGTCGGCAGCAAATTTCTGAAGATATGCAATGATATGTTCCTCATGACCTGATTCACGTGGAATTGCGGTGATTTCCTTAAAGAAAGAAAGTACAAGTTCTGAATTCATGATGTATAAAAATAAAAATCCCTGCAAAGATAAAATTTTGCAGGGAAATATCAATTATCGTCTTACTGGTACGAGTATCTTTTCTATGTCGCTGACGTACTGTTTGAAAACTTTGTCAGTAGACATCAGGTCGTTGACTGTGGTGCAAGCATGGAGAACTGTGGCATGATCCTTTCCTCCAATCTCAGAACCGATGGTCGAAAGCGAGACATTGATAAGGTTGCGAGAGATGTACATTGCAATCTGACGGGCCTGTACAATATTTCTCTTTCTCGTCTTCGAGAGCAGATCGTCACGCGTGATGTTGAAATAATCACATACAACCTTCTGCACCTTGTCTATTGTGAGTTCATTCTGCTCCTCACCGACGATCTTCTCTGTAATCTGCTCAGCAAGCTCTATGGTGATCTCTTTGTGAGCAAGAGTAGCATTGGCAATCAGCGAAATAAGAGCTCCCTCAAGTTCACGGAAGTTCGACTTGATTCTGGCCGCAAGGTAAGCAAGTACATCATCAGCAATCTGATTGCGTACGCCCTCACGGAATGCACGGGCCTTCAACATCTCAAGTCTTGTCTGGTAATCAGGCTTCTGGAGCTCAACTGACAGTCCCCACTTCATTCTTGAAAGAAGCCTCTCCTCGAAGTTTTCAAGCTCGACAGGCGGTCTGTCTGAAGTAAAGATCAGCTGTTTGCCGGACTGATGGAGATGATTGAATATATTGAAGAACGCATTCTGCGTGCTTGAGCCAGTCATATCCTGGATATCGTCAACGATAAGAACGTCCATCTTCATGTAGAACGCCAGGAAATCAGTCATCTTGTTCCTCTGGATAGCATCCATATATTGTGTCTTGAACCTGTTGCCTGGGACATAAAGGACAACCAGTTCAGGATACTTCTCCTTGATCGAAATACCGATCGCCTGAGCAAGATGTGTCTTTCCAAGACCCGGACCTCCGAAGAGGAAAAGTGGGTTGAAAGCAGTCTTTCCCGGAGCATTCGAAATGCTCTCTCCTGCTGTGAATCCCATCTTGTTACACTCTCCTACCACGAGGTTCTTGAAGTTGTAGACTGGATTCAGCTGTGGATTGACCTGTACACGCTGGATTCCCGGATAAACAAAAGGTCCCGGATTACCTGCAGGCGTATATGTATTTACTGAGATTGTCTTGTTGACAGGAGCCTGGCCGTGAGCTGCCGGATAAACCATAGCGGGCTGGCTTCTCACAGGCTTTACAACATAAATAAGCTTTGCTGCCGCGCCAAGCTCTTTCTTAAGAGCCGCCTTGAGGATATTCAGATATGCACCCTCGAGATATTCTCGGAAGAATTCAGAAGGCACCTCCACAGTAAGTGCAGATTCAACAAGAGAGACAGACTTTATAGGTCTGAACCAAGTGTTGAATTGCTGGGGCTCGATGTTCTGCTCAATGAAGTGCAGACAGTTGCTCCATACTGATATGTGTCTTTCCTGATTCATCAAAGGGTTATCGTTTTTGCTTAGAATTTCCGTCGTTTCAAACGGGACCACAAAGATGGAGGAAAAAAAAGTAATAAAAAATTAAAAAAGCTATTGCAAATTAATTTTATTTTACATCACACGAATATTTTTTAAGGAAATTTTCGCTTTTCTAAACCATTGATTATCAATATATTAGAAAAGCGAAAATACGTAACTCGCGCGTGTAAGCCAATTTGCTATTTTGAACTATTCCAAATTAACGAAATAGAGGTTTTTCGTTGATAGGCAGTGTTTAGAACACTGAAATCTTCAAATATTTCTTAGGATTTTCCTGAATTTTCTTAACAAGTACATTTACATCATTAAGAAGAGAATCTACAGAGTTATAAACAGAATCATCCTTCATCAACTTGTTCAAGCTTCCATCCGGATCGTTGATATTCTCAACAAGACCCTTGAATGAAGACACAAGTCCTTTGATGTCGCTCTCGTTGAGCTGGCCGACAACACCATTCACGCCTGCCATCGTCGTGTCAATCTTATCAGCGATTCCTTCAAGTTTTCCTGAGAACGCGGATAGATTGTCCACAAAAGCATCGAGCTGAGCTGACTTTCCTTCAATGGTCCTAGTAATCGACTTGACATTTGCCATTGTAGTCTCAAGATTTGCAAGAGTGCGGTCAATATGACGCATATTAGCCTCAGTAAACATAGAATTCACTCCTGACACAAGAATTGACAGACTGTCAAGTGTATTTCCGACCTTGGCGATAAGCGGCTGTATGGTAGCCCCGATTCCATCAAGCAGTCCAGCTTCGAATCCGGTCTGCAGCTGAGCGCCATCAACGGCATGCTGATCGGATCCTCCGAAATCGATTCTTACACCCTTGCCACCCATAATATCAACAGCATATATCACCATCTTCGAATCCTCTGGGAACTGGAATTCATTTGCTATTGAACAAACCACTTCAAACTCACTGGTCTGAGTCAGATAATTAACCTCTGAAACCTTACCTGCCTTATACCCCTTGATAAACACGGGTGCGGATGCCACAAGCCCCTCGACATTCTCATATTTTCCTTTTACCTGATACTCATTGTTGAATATATCCTCTCCGCGAAGATAGTTTATAAGAAAAAACGAAGCTACCAGAATCACGATAACGAAGATTCCAATCTTAAGTTCCTTTGCGTGTTTCATACCTAATATTATATATATACTACTTTACTCTTGTTATAACCCCGTCCGCAACCTTCACGACATATGCGTCCGGGAATTTCCTGCGCACGTTTTCCAGATTCTGCACAGCCATCTGCTGATTGTCCCACATTCCGGTCACATATCGTACCACTTCGGAGTCCGAAACGACTACTGAATGTGCATCGAGACCTTTAAATGCCGGATCGCCAGCCTGCAAAAGCTTCTTCAGACCGAATATCTGTATACCATAATATGCGTCACCTGCCGGCTTGACAGATTCCTGTACACTCTTTTTCTCTGTGTCAAGAGTGGCATCATAATATGTCTTATATGTGGAAAACGCTGCAAGCAGCTTATTGGAAATATCCTCTTTACCCTGCTCAGACCTCAGAACAGCCAGATCTGATGAATTCGTGATGAAGCCAAGTTCCAGAAGGACAGCGGGCATCGACGTTCTCCAGAGCACCCAGAACGGGTCCTGATGAATGCCAGTGTAATTGCTTATCGCGAATTTTGTCTTACGCAGCTGGCGGTCCACCTCCTCGGCGAACAGAAGACTGTTTTCAAAATGTGAGCTACGCATCAGGTTGAAGAAGATGAAAGACTCCGGAGAATTAGGGTCGAACCCTTGATAGGCAGTAGTATAGTCTTCTTCAAGCAACATCACGGAGTTCTCGCGCTTGCAGACATCCAGATTAGAAGCATAAAGGTCTCGGTTCGGATTGGATGACTGGCCAAGGACGTGGACAGAAGCGCCATGAGCGGCCGTAGAACCTGCCGCATTGGTGTGGATGGAAATGAAAAGATCGGCATCATTCCTGTTGGCGATGTCAGCTCTTTCATTCAGGGCTATATACACATCATTGGAACGAGTATAAATGACTTTGACATCAGGATACGTGGCCTTGATCTTTGAACCGAATCTCTTTGCTATGTCCAGGACAATGTTCTTCTCATATGTGGCCTTATCCCTGCTGACTCCTCCCGGATCCTTTCCGCCATGACCGGCATCGATGACCACAGTCTTCAGACCGAGATTCTTACCTGCAGCCTCAGCCTGAGACGAAAGCAGCAATCCCGTTGTCATCAAGATGACAAAAAAAACAGAGAATATGGTCATTTTAGCCCTCATATCAAACGCTGATTTGGTAATAACTGAAATTAGTTTTAATTTTGCAGTTTGCAAAAATAGCAAAAAATAGCGACAACGCATAACAAAGGATAGTATAAATGTCATCATATAACGGGACTTTAAAACAATGGCTGGCTAAATGGGGGCTGGTGGCAATGATGCTGCTAGTGTTTGCCTCGTTTACGGTTTCGTCCCAGGATGACAGAAGAGCAAGAAGAGGCAGACGCGGTGCGCCTAGCGCAGAACAAGTTGACACACAGGCAATTCCAGAGCTCTCGGATTCTTTGAAGGCTGTGCGCGATTCCATCCACAGAGCAGACTCGATCAATAGACGCGACTCCATTTCAATGCTCAGCAAAAGTTCTCTCGAAGCTCCGGCATTCACTACAGCCAAGGACTCCATCGTCGAGGACTTCTCCAACGGAAAGAGGATAATCTACTACTATGGCGATGTCAGCGTATCATATGGGAACATGAAGTTGACAGCCGACTACATGGAGTACGACCTCGCGACTCAGACCGTTTATGCAAGAGGAACAAAGGACACCACAGGAGTCATCAAAGGACAGCCTGTAATGGAACAGGGCGGAAAATCCTACTCAATGGAGGAAGTCCGCTACAACTTCGAGACCCAGAAGGCCCGCATCACAAACATGGTGACCCAGGAGCAGGACGGTATCCTTCACGGACAGAACATCAAGATGATGCCGGATAAATCCATCAACATCACCAAGGGAAAATACACGGTCTGTGACTGCGAACATCCGCACTATTATCTGGCACTCACAGCAGCCAAGGTGATGACCAGACCATCGCAGAAGACGGTTTTCGGACCGGCCTATCCTGTAATTGGCGACGTCCCCCTGCCTATTGGTCTTCCGTTCGGTTTCATTCCAAAACGCCCGGACAGAGCGACCGGTATCCTCTTCCCTACCTTTGGAGAGGAGCAGTCCCGAGGATTCTACCTAAGAGACCTGGGTCTGTATTTCGTCATCGGAGAATATTTTGACATTGCACTCACGGGAGACATATACACCCTCGGATCATGGGCGGTCGACCTTAACTCACGATACAAGGTCAACTACAAGTGCAACGGTAACTTCTCGCTCACATATTCAAATGACCAGACCGGTGAGAAAGGTAGCTCCGATTTCTTCCAGACAAAGAACTTCGGAGTGCGCTGGAGCCACTCACAGGATGCCAAGGCTCGCCCCGGAACTTCATTCAGTGCTTCAGTAAACTTCTCCAGCCCATCCAACAGCCGATACAACTCGACAAGCGTGCAGGAAGCCCTGCAGAATCAGATATCATCTTCTATTTCGTACTCGAAGAACTGGAATGGAAAGCTGAACCTCTCGGTAAACGCCCTGCATAGCCAGAACTCACGAGACAGTTCGTACTCATTCACATTACCTAACGTAACGTTCTCCGTAAGCCGATTCTACCCATTCAAGAGAAAGAACAGAGTTGGTAAGGAGCGTTTCTACGAGAAGTTCTCCCTCGGTTACAACACCACCCTGCAGAACAAGATCAATTTCAAGGCTTCCGAGTTCAACAAGCCGGGATTCTGGGACAAGTTCCAGAACGGTATGGCGCACAATTTCCAGATCGGCCTTCCTAACTTCACGCTCTTCAAGTACATCAACATCACTCCTAGCATCAGCTACGGAATGAACTGGTTCTTCCGAACTACCGAGAAGGTATATAATCCTGACACAGGTCAAATCGAAGAAATCAAGGGTAAGGCTTTCGGTGCATTCGGAGCCACACATACATATTCGGGAAGCATCTCGATGAACACACGTCTCTACGGTCTGTTCAATTTCGGAAAGCACCGAAGGCTGCAGGCCATAAGACACGTTGTTTCACCTTCGATATCAGCATCTTTCAGCCCAGAAAAAGGTACACACTTCAATGGATGGAGGACACTGACCTATGTCGACAGGAACGGCCAGGAGAAGACTCACGACTACAACATCTACGCAGGACAGATCAATTCAGTGCCGGGCAAAGGAAAAACCGCCAGCCTGAACTTCTCTCTCGGAAACAACTTCGAGGCTAAGGTCCGAGACTTGAAGGACACCACCGGAACCGGAAGCAAGAAGATCAAGCTCATCGACCAGTTGAACTTCTCGACCGGCTACAACTTCCTTGCAGACTCACTCAAGATGAACAATGTCGGCATCACAATGTCGACATCCATCTTCGGAAAGCTCGGAGTCAATGCCAACATGAACTTCGATCCATACGCGATCCTTGTTGACAAGAACAACCCTTCAGGCCGCAGAATCAACAGGTTTGCAGTACAGGAAGGTCAGGGTCTCCTGCGACTTACCAATGCCAGCGTATCACTCTCCTACTCGCTCTCCGGCGAAGGAAAGATTAACGGAAACGACGGCCGAGGTCAGAGCGGAAGCCCGGCAGACCACTACCAGCGAATATATTATCATCCGATCACCGGTGAATATATCCCTGGCGGCTGGCTCTACTACACAAACCCGAATGTGCCTTGGTCAATCAACATCAACTACTCGTTCAGCTATAGAAAGGCCTACCAGTACTCTAACGGTCAGGTCATAGACAAGAAGAACTACACTCAGACAGTCGGTCTGAGCGGTAACGTAAAGCTCACTCCAAGACTATCTTTGAATGTGAGCACAAACTTCGACCTGATGGCGCTGAAAATGAGTACGACACAGCTTAGCGCGACATACGACCTTCACTGTTTCAACATCAATGTGTCATGGATTCCTAACGGACAGTGGGAGTCGTGGAGTTTCCGTATCCAGGCAAATGCAGCAGCGCTTGCCGATCTGTTGAAATTCAACAAGAGCAGTTCATACTGGGATAACGCATTCTAACGAGCTTGTTCTGGCAAAGAATTTGATTGACTTATCTCACAAATTTTGTGGGAGTCCGGATTTTTTGTTAAATTTGCAAGACTTGTTCATACAAGAAGCGCACATTCTTACAGAAATTCATCGATTTTCCCACATTTCCGGGAAATTACCAACTATCGAAATAATCTAGTTCATTATTTTATGCACAACATTTACGACCTGAAAGAAATGGAATTGGAGCAGCTCCGTTCCCTTGCTTCAGAGCTTGAAATCAAAGGATTCAAACGTCTTGACAAAGACGGACTTGTTTATGCCATTCTTGACCGTGAGGCAGTGATAAACGCCCAGAACTCACCTGCACGTGATGACAAGCCGCGCAGAGGACGTCCTAAAAAGGCAGCAAAGCCAGCAGGAGAGCCTAAGCCCGAGAATGGAGCTAAGCCAGAAGGCAAACCTGAGGCTGAACCTGAAGCCAGACAGAAGAAGGCAGAGAATAAACCAGTTGAGAAACAGACTGAGACTATAACTGAAGTCGAAAACAAATCAGAGCAGCCAGTTGAAAAACAGTCTAAAAAGCGCGGACGCAAGCCGAAAGCAGTTGTAACAGAGCCTTCGGCTCATCCTGAATCAAAGCCGGAGGCAAAGGCTGAAATCAAGCCGGAGGCAAAAGCTGAGACAAACTCGGAAACTAAAACTGAGACCACGCCAGAGACTAAGAACGAGGATAATCAGAAACAGCCGCGCCAGAAGAGAGAGCGAATCAAAAAAGGCGCAAAGAATGCACAGGCTGAAGTCCAGGCTATTGTAGAAGAAAAGCCGACACAGGCAGAGACTGTCGCAGCTGAGGAGAACACGCAATCTGAAGGACAGGCTGCAGAAAAGTCACAGCACGACAACAGGCAGAAAAAAGACAAGCATCAGAACAATGGCGAAAACCGCCAGCAGCAGAGTCAGCAGCCACAGAAGCCGAAGGAGCCGGTATATGAGTTTGAAGGCGTCGTAGAGGCTACCGGAGTCCTTGAAATCATGCCTGACGGATACGGTTTCCTTCGTTCATCTGACTATAACTATCTTAATTCACCAGACGACATCTACGTTTCACAGTACCAGATCAAGCAGCATGCCCTAAAAACAGGTGACACTGTGACCGGAGAAATCAAGCCTCCAAAGATCGGAGACAAATACTTCCCTCTCGTCCGCATCAAGTACATCAACGGACGCACACCGGAGTTCATCCGCGACCGTATTCCTTTTGACTTTCTCACTCCACTCTTCCCAGAAGAAAAATTCAATCTCCTTGGAAACGGACACAACGACATGTCTTGCCGTATCGTGGATATGTTCACCCCTATCGGAAAGGGACAGCGCGGACTTATCGTGGCACAGCCTAAGACCGGTAAGACAATGCTCCTGAAGTCAATTGCAAACGCAATTGCAGACAATCACCCTGAGGTTTATATGATTGTTCTCCTTATCGACGAGCGTCCTGAGGAGGTTACAGACATGGCCCGCAGCGTGAAGGCTGAGGTGGTCGCATCGACATTCGACGAACCTGCAGAGCGTCACGTAAAGGTTGCCAACATGGTACTAGAGAAGGCAAAGAGAATGGTCGAGTGCGGACACGATGTTGTCATCCTTCTTGACTCAATCACACGCCTTGCACGTGCATACAACACAGTACAGCCTGCATCTGGAAAGGTGCTCTCAGGAGGTGTAGATGCAAATGCGCTCCACAAACCTAAGAGATTCTTCGGAGCAGCGCGTAACATTGAGAACGGAGGTTCGCTTACAATCCTTGCGACAGCTCTCACCGAGACAGGATCAAAGATGGATGAAGTGATCTTCGAGGAGTTCAAGGGAACTGGTAACATGGAACTTCAGCTTGACCGCCGTC
>JAEIGA010020368.1_pt1 | contig 10114 bp, 13 predicted proteins | sample 9270691 | NCBI WGS metagenome assembly JAEIGA01 (sample SAMN17057246, study PRJNA624740) | gut metagenome | biome: biome; isolation source: fecal sample | host: Bos grunniens | place: China: Xizang | collected 2019
AAGGCTGTAAACATTGACACAGGAGTTAACCCTGTGGCAGAGGCTGAGTTTTTTGGTGAGGTACAGACACCTGACACAGTACAGAAAGCTGTTTAAAAGTTAATAGGGGTGGCTTAGTCCACCTCTATTTTTAAAAATTAGGAGGAATATTAAACTATGAAATTAGTTTTAAACATATACACAGATGACACCTTAAGGGAAATTAAGCGAGTAGCTGAGGCTGATCAGCTTAGAATACCTTACAGAGTGGCTATGTATATCGGTCAGAGTTTAGATACGTTAAATCTTAAAAATGAGAATGATATTTTTAAGTTTGTTACCGGCTCACTGGATAAACTGGATAAAATCATTAAAGCTACTTTTGGTCTGACTGACACAGAGTTAGAGTGTGTGGACGTGGCAGAGCTGGGAGCTGTAGGTGTTGAGCTTTATAAATGGGGTATTGATAAGCTCAATAGCTTAAAGGGTGATAGCTCAAAAAACGTATAAAAGACAGCGTAAATATTACGCTGTCAGAAATGTTTTTTGATATTAATAAGGCTCTATGTGAGGCTTACACAAGTTTAGACCCTATTAAGTTATTAGATTATCCAGCAGAGGACGTATTTGACCTCATTAACAATACGATTAGTTATAACAAGCGTAATAATAAACAAAGTAAAAATAACAGTGGAGTTATCCGGCGTGAGGCTGGTGATAACTGGTTTTAAAAGGTGGTGAGAATATGGCTAGAGGTAATGAAACCACTACTAAATTTAAAGTAGACATATCTGAGCTTAAAAAGGCTATGCAAGACGCCAGAAAACAGGTAGCTTATGCTAACAGTGAGTTTAAAGAGGCGTCTAGCTCTATGGAGGACTGGAGTAAGTCTAGTGACGGTATTAGTGCTAAGCTGAAACAGCTTAACGCTAACTTAAGGTCTCAGGAAACTGTGTTAGCTGAGTATGAGAAAACGTTAGAAGAAGTAAAAAGAGAATATGGCGAGAACTCAGCCGAGGCTCTAGAGTGGGCTACTAAGCTCAATAACCAGAAAGCTGTAGTTAATAACACTAGGAGAGAAATAGCTGGTTATGAGGAGGTTTTACAGGAAGTAGCTGAGGCTGAAAAGATAGCCTCTAAGACAGGTCAGGACGTGGCTGACGTATTAGCAGACGTAGGTAACGAGGCTGAGGACGCTGGAGACGGTTTTACAGTTTTAAAGGGTGCTGTGGCCACTTTTGCCGGTAATGTATTGACTGGCTTAGTGAGTGGACTTAAGGACGCTGCTACTAATCTACTAGGACTGGCTGAGTCTACTAGAGAGTACCGTGACCAGATGAGTAAATTAAACTCAGCCGGCACTGAGGCTGGTTATGGTGTGGACTATGTAAAAGACAAGTATAAGGACTTATACGGTGTTTTAGCAGATGAAACGGCCACCACTACTACTATAAGTAACTTTATGGCTATGGGTGCTGAGGAGGAAACGCTTAACAGTTTACTTGACAGCTCTATAGGTATATGGGCTAAGTATGGTGACTCTATCCCTCTGGACGGTTTGGCTGAGGCCATTAATGAGACTTCTAAGGTAGGAGTTGTTACAGGTGGTTTAGCTGACGCTCTTAACTGGGCTGGTATTAATGAGGACGATTTTAACGCAAAATTAGAGGCTTGTACCTCTGAACAGGAACGGCAGAAACTTATAGCTGATACCCTTAGTAGTACTTATGGTGATCTATCTAAGAGTTATCAGAGTAATAACGCTAATCTTATTGAGGCTAATAAAGCTAACGCTGACTATACTAACACTATGGCAGAAATGGGAGCTAGAATAGAGCCGGTAACCACTTCTCTTAAGACAGGTTTTACTGGACTCTTACAGGAGCTTTTAAAACTGGTACAGGACGTAGATATGGAGGCTTTTACAGCTAAGATAGAGGAGGGCTTTGCTGTTCTTAAAGATGACGTACTACCGGCCATTAAAGAGGGTTTTGGTTGGATATTAGATAATAAAGATAGTCTTATAGCTGGGCTGGCTGGTATAGCCAGTGGTTTAGTAGCATTTAAGGTTGCTAGTGTGATAATGAGTGTAGTAAGTGCTTTTAAAGCGTGGACTGTGGCCACTGAGGGTATGACAATAGCTCAGAGACTTCTTAATTTAGTTATGAACGCTAACCCTATAGGCATTTTAGTTACACTGATAGCTACTATAGTAGGTGCTTTAATTACTTTCATAGCTACTAATGAGGACGCTAGAGCTAAAATTAGTGCTGTTTGGGATAGTGTGAAAGAAAAAATAGCCGGTTTTGTAGAGTCAGTAAGAGTTTTCTTTACAGAAACTGTACCCAATATCTTTAAGTCACTTATTGAGTGGATTAAGACTAACTGGCAAGCTATTTTATTATTTTTGATCAATCCTTTTGCTGGACTCTTTAAGTACTTCTATGATAATAACTCTAAATTTAGAGAGTTTGTAGATAACGCCATTAACGCTATCAAAACATTACCCTCTAAAGCGTGGGAGTGGTTAAGTAGTACACTACAAAAATTTACCTCATTTGCCTCTGACTTAGCAAATAAAGGTAAATTGGCCGGACAGAATTTAGTAAACGCTTTAGTTGGAAAAGTAAAGGAGATACCTAATAAAATTAAATCTATTGGCTCTGACGTGGTTAGAGGTCTGTGGAATGGTATTAATGATATGGCCAGCTGGATCGGTGGAAAAATTCAGGGATTTGGTGAGGGCGTTTTAAGTGGAATTAAAAACTTTTTCGGTATTGCCTCACCCTCTAAGGTTATGGCAGATGAGGTAGGTAAGTGGTTACCTGAGGGTATTGCCGTAGGTATTACTAAAAACGCTAAGAGTACTCTTACAGCTATGAAAGATTTAGCCATGAACACTGTAGGAAGTGCTAGAGCCGGCTTAAGTAGCTCTGGAGTTACTAGAGGTTTAGGGGCTGTAAGTGGTGGCACAGTTAATAACTTCTATCAGACTATTAACAGCCCTAAACAGCTTAGCAGACTGGATATTTACAGACAGAGTAAGAACTTACTAGGATATGCTGGAGGTGGATTATAATGTATGGTTTAAAAGTTGAAAATGATAGAGGAAACACTTTAGAGCTTACTAATAACCCTAACTATACAGTCTTTAAGATTGAGGGTTTAAATCCACCTCAGGCTACTATTAACAGCTCAGCAAATAGCACTAATGACGGTAGTAAGGTTAATAATGTTAGAGTGGAAAACCGTAACATAGTGATTTATACCACTATTGAGGGTGACGTAGAGGCTAACCGTATTAACTTATATAAGTATTTCCCAGTGAAAAAAACCATTAAGCTCTATTTTAGTAATGGCTCTAGGAATATTTATATAGAGGGTGTAGTGGAGTTAATAGAGTGTGACCTGTTCACTAAAAAACAGGTGGCACAGATCAGCGTTATCTGTCCACAGCCTTACTTTAAGGCTGTAAACGATTTAGTTAGTATTTTTAGTGACGTGTCACCTCTGTTTAGTTTTCCTTTTAGTATAGCTAAAAGTGGTGTAGAGGTCTCAGCAATTACTACTAATGTGCGTAAGTCCATAGTTAATACTGGTGACGTAGAGACTGGTGTAATAATTAAACTCTTTGCTATTGGTACAGTGGTAAAGCCGGTTATATATGACGTACTTAAGCGTACTCATTTAAAACTCAATTTTACCATGTTACCCAGTGATACTATTGTGGTTAACACTAACATAGGTGAGAAGTCCATAGAGCTTATCAGAGAGGGAGTTACCTATAATGCTTTAGGTTATATGTTGCCTGATAGCACATGGTTTACTCTGGAGGCCGGTGACAATGTTTTTACCTATGACGCTGACAGTGGTAATAATAACTTACAGATTACCTTTAGCACTCCTATTTTTTACAGTGGGGTGTAGCTTATGAATAACCTATATATTTTAAATCAAAACTTTGAGATACAGGGTGTAATAGATGATTATATAAGCGTTATCTGGCGTCCGTCTTACTCTGAGGTGGGTGACTTTGAGATATACTTAGCTGTTACTGATAGAGCTATAGCTTTATTACAGAAAAATAGCTATGTGGTACGCTCCTCAGATATTACTGTAGAAAATGACACGGTAAGTTATGAGAAAGTAATGGTTATTAAAAATATCCAGATTACCACGGATATAGAAAACGGTAACTTTTTAACGGTTACAGGACGTGAGCTTAAGTTTTTACTCCACCAGCGTATAGTGTGGAGTCAGACTAACCTTACCGGCACAGCTGAGAACGCTATAAGACAGCTAGTAACTGAAAACGCTATAGCTCCTAATGACAGTAACAGGGTAATACCTAACTTAACTTTAGGAGCGTTAGCCGGTCTTACTGATAGCATAGACAAACAGGTTACAGGTGAGTACTTAGATGACGCTATTAGTGAGATATGTACCACTTATAATTATGGGTGGGATATGGTGGTTATTAACAGTACCATAGTACTAATTGTGTATGCTGGTACTGACAGGTCATATAATCAGACTGAGAGGCCTTATGTAGTGTTTTCTAATAGTTTTGAAAATCTTTATAACACTAACTACCAGCTGAGCACTGAGAGTTATGCTAATACCACTCTTATAGGTGGTGAGGGTGAGGGCTCTCAGCGTATTTACACCACAGTAAATAACTCAGTATCAGGTTTAGACCGTTATGAGACTTTTACAGACGCTAGAGACGTCAGTCAAAATAAAGATAGTGAGGACGAGATAGACCTAACCACTTACCTTAATATGTTAGCTGAGCGTGGCCGTGAAAACTTAGCTAGTCTAGCTTATACTGAGGGTTTTAGTGGTGAGGTACTGAGTGACGTAGCGTTTAAATACGGTGAGGACTTCTTTATAGGTGACATTGTAACAGTAATTAATGAGTATGGAATACAGAAAAACGTAAGGGTGTTAAGTGCCATTGAGTCAGAGGACAGCACAGGCGTTAAGCTCTTACCACAGTTTAATATTTAGGAGGTGCTGCTATGGCATGGACAAGTGGATTTTTTAACAGTATAAACGGTGACAGACTTTATAACGCTGATCAGATGAGTCGTATTTTTGAGGGTTTAATTACTGACGGTGTGTATGCTAGTGTGGCTAATAAATTAGCTGTACAGCCTAACAACGGCATGACTATTAAAATAGCTACAGGCCGTGGCTGGTTTGGGCGTCACTGGGTTAACAATGACTCAGAGTATGTATTAACACTGGCTCAGTCAGACGTTATACTTAACCGTTATGTAGCTGTTTGTATTAGAGTAGATGATACGGACGCTGTAAGAGACGCTGTACCCTACTTAAAATATGGTGAGTTTGCTACCACTCCTGTAAAGCCTACTATGGAGCGTACAGAGTTAGTAAAAGAGTACTGTTTAGCTTATGTGTACATTAAAGCCGGTGCTACAGCTATTACAGCTAGTGACATTGAGGACACTAGAGGTAATGAGGCTCTGTGTGGCTGGGTAACTGGACTTATTGAGCAGCTGAGCTCTGCTACATTGTTTGACCAGTTTACAGCTATCTTTAATAACTGGTTTAATGGCTTAGTAGATATGATTAACGAAAACACAGAGGCTATGTTAGTCGGTGCTTTACCCACTAATATTACTGTGAGTTTACCGGCTAGTGGCTGGGTAGCTAGTAATGGAGCGTATAAGCAGAGTGTTACTGTGGCTGGTATGAACGCAACAAAGAGTATTATAGTTAATGCTGCTAATGACACGCTAACAGCATACTCAGCGTCAGGGGTTAAGTGTACTGGCCAGAGTGCTAATACGCTGGAGTTTACGGCTAGTAATTTACCGTCTACAGCTATTAAGGTTGACGTGTTATATATGGGAGTATAAGAGAAAGGACGCCTGAGAGCGTCCTTTTTTGTCGATTAATTTATATTGAAATAATATTATTAATGGGTGTATTTTGATTTTACAGGAGGGTTATGTTATGGAAGATGAGGAGAGTTATTTAAAAGAGAATATTAAAGAGCTAATAAATGAGTGTAAAGACATTGAGTTACTTTATTTAATTATGGGGTTGTTAGGGGTAAATAAGCCGGTCAGTAGTTGACTGGCTTATTATTTTGGTATAATATGTAAAATAAAAAGAGAGGTGTTATTTATGGGTTTTTTCACTAAAACAAAAGGTAGTATAATATCTGACGCTTTTAAACTATGCGAAAACCACGCTAACTTAACTAAAGACTTAATGTATGACGTGGCGTTATATGATGACCACCTGATTATTAAGGTGTGTTTTGGTAAACAGGAGGCCACACTAAATTATAGTCAGATTACAGACGTATTTTATGGGTTAGAAACAGAAGTTACACAGGTTAGTAAATCGGTAATAGGTAGAGCTCTGGCCGGTGGTTTATTATTCGGTGGTATAGGTGCTGTAGTAGGTGGTATTAGTGGTACTGGTACTAAGGAAAAGAAAGAGCGTAAGTTTTACTTTATTATTTCCTATACCTCATCTACTGGCGAGGATAAGTTTATACAGTTTGAGGACACCAGACTTTATAAAGGTGCTAAGGTAGCTGCTAAGTTAAAAGAGCTATGTAACATTAGCGTAGCTGATCAGGTGCAATTATAAGTTATAATTAATAAAAGCCTAGAGTTATCAATACTCTAGGCTCTTTTATTGTTGTGGTACTAATGTTATAGCTCCAAATGGAGCTAGTAGTGTAGTACCACTACTAGCTAAAAAAATATTGGCTGTTTTACAGTACCGTCTGTGTTAATCTCTATAGCCTTAATGTACTTACGCCAGAACGCTCTTTTATTTTCCTTGTTTAAGGCTCTATATAGCTCTTTCCAGTCACTTTTTAGCAAGTCCTCATAAATAGTAAGGTCACGCTCTAAAACTGGCTCTAATCGGCTTTCTAGCTCTTGTAACTCCTCTTTAAGCTCAGCCATGTCACTATCATACTCAGCCTCAGTCATGTCACCTTTACGGTACATACGCTTAACCTTAGACATTTCTGTTTTAAGGTCTTTTATCTGCTTATTAACGGCCTCATTATCCACGTTAACCCTATTGTCTGTAACGCTGGCCTCTGCTATAGTGGCGTCCACATACACCTCTAAATTATCCAGTAACTCTTTTTCTATCTTTTCCTCACTCAGCTGTTTAGTAAAAGTACATAATGTGTCTCTATGGGAATTATTACAACGGTATCTATAATAATCTCTTTCATATTGGTATACTTTGCCGGACGGTTTTTTATTAGTGATAATGCCACCTGAGTATTTACCAGTCATAAGGTGATCACATTTAGGACAGCGTATAAGACCACTAAATAAGTAGACTCTATTAGCTCCAGTTTTCTTAAGGTTACCCTTTAATATTTTTTGTATTTTATCAAAAGTGGCTTTATCCACATAAGGCTCATTTATATAGTTATCATTACCTCTAAAACTACCATATAATTTAGTATTAGTTATCAGTTTGCTTAAACTGTTGTAACCCACATTAACATGATATTTATTTTTTATGTAAATGTGAGCTTGTCTTTTATTGTGATAAGTGAGGAGGTGGTTAATGTAGTCCTCTACTATGTGAGCTGTCTCAGAGTCTTTTACCACTCTTTTAAAACCGTCTACATTTTTAACAGTGTAACCGTAACCCTGATTATGACCACCTGTAAGAGCCTGACCTGTTTTAACTTTATACTCATTAACTAAGTCTATACGCTCACCAGTCTGGTCAGCCTCTAACTCAGCTATGGTTAATTTCATATTAACAAAGGCTCTACCGTTAGCTGTGGTGAGGTCATATTTTTCCTCTGTGGCTGTCCATAGTACAGGATCTATTTTCTTCATACATTCGTGATACTCAGCTACAGAACGGAAAAACCTATCTAGCTTAATAAATATGATACGGTCAAACTTACCAGCCTGAGCGTCATTAAGCATACGCTGTAAAGCCGGTCTATTTTTAATCAGCTTACGGCCACTTACTCCCTCATCTTCATACCAGCCTACTATTTTTAAGTGGTGTTTATCAGCGTACTCCTGTAATTTATCACGCTGAGCGTCCAGTGAGATACCGTGTAGCTTTTGCTCCTGAGTGGAAACACGTATATAACACGCTATTCTTATTACCTCATTGTTTACTGGTGACATTTTTTGACTCCTCCATAAAATTTACTATTGAAATTTCTAATTATTTATATTACTATAGTAATTAACAACAAACATATGTTCGATTTTTGCGTGAGGTGTAGTTATGGAAAAAGATTATTTGATTGAAACCATTAAAAAATTATTAACTAATTGTACTGATATAGAGTTGCTATACCTCATACAAAATTTGCTTAGTGCAAAGAGTTGAGTTTAGTAAGCTCACTAACCATACTCTTAATTGTTTCTTTCTGATTATCATTTAAACTACATATAGAGCTAAAGAGGTCTTTTAAGTCCTCATCTTCTTTCATTTCAAAGATGAGCTGCGTAAGCTCATCTGATTTTTTCTGAGCTACAGGTCTTTCCATAGGTACATCATAACCGGCTAACCACATTTCTGATACGTCTAATACTCTGGCCATTTTCATTATAGGCTCTTGTTTAGGTTGCCACCTCTGACCTAACCAGTTATTAAGTGAGCTTTTCTTAATGCCAGTCCTCTCACATAACTCCACCTGTTTCATACCTCTTAAAGCTAACGCCTCTCTTATTCTGTTCTGTCTTTCGTATTTATCCATTAAAAACACTCCTCTCTTAAGTGGGATAAGATAAATTTACCATAAAAGTTTAGAAAACACAATAAAAACCACGTAAAAAACGAAAAAAAGTTTAGAAAAAACAATATTTAGTATTGACAAGAGAAATTATATCAGTATAATGAGTGTTGTAGGGTTTTGAAACAGCTACTTTTTTAAAGCCTGAAAAGTTTAGAAACAAATACTTATAGGAGGTGAATGTATGGACTATAAAAGACTAAAACTTAAGATCAAAGAGGTGTTTGATACTCAGGAGGCTTTTGCTAAAGCTATGGGAATGAGTCAGACAGCTCTTAACCAGCGTTTAAATGGTGTAGTAGAGTGGAAAACGTCAGACATAGCTAAGGCTTGTGACTTATTAAATATCCCACTTACTGAGGCTCATTTATATTTTTTTACTCAAAAAGTTTAGAAAGCAAAACTTTTAGAGGGGTATCTATATGGAAGTGATAGGAACACAGCCCACAGGTGAGAGCATACTACAGACTCTCATAGAATTACTGGAGGCTCAGGAACAAATTAAGATTACATACGAGGTAAGGAATGATGAGAAATAAGATTTTAAAAGCTGTTACCACTGTAGCTGCTATAGCGTTTATACTTTCCGGCTGTGCGTTAGATAGTCAGAGCTGGTTACCACATATTATATGTGGCGTGAGCTTGTTATGGTTAGTGCTTATGGTGATAGCTAACTGGGAGGCGTTAAATGAGTGTTAAATTATACCCTCACCAGAGTAAAGCACTTGATGACCTAAAACCACTTAACAGGGTGGCTCTTTACTGGGATATGGGGCTAGGTAAGACCTATGGGGGCTCTGAGAAAATGAAAGAGCTAGGAGCTAAGGTTAACTTAATTATCTGTCAGAAAAGTAAAATAGCTGACTGGGTAGAGCATTTTAATAGTAATTATCCTGATATTTTAATGTGCGACTTAACTAAAAAAGGACAGTTAGAAATATATTTAGCTTTTAGTAATGATATGTTTCAAACCACTATAGGCGTTATTAACTATGAGTTAGCATTTAGGCGTCCTGAGTTAGCTAAGCTCACAGACTTTACTCTTATGTTAGATGAGTCCAGCTTAATACAGAATGAACAAGCTAAGAGGTCTAAGTTTATCCTTAAGAAATTAAAACCGGCTAACGTCATATTACTCTCAGGTACTCCTACAGGTGGGAAGTATGAAAACTTATGGAGTCAGATGAGACTCTTAGGCTGGGATATTAGTAAAACTACTTACTGGAATACATACATAGAGTACCACTTTGAGGATATGGGAGGCTTTCCTGTACGATTTATAGACGGTTATAAGAATGTAGACCGGCTTAAGCGTAAAATGCGTGAGTATGGCTGTCACTTCTTAAAGACTGAGGACGT
>JAEIGA010020369.1_pt1 | contig 10114 bp, 7 predicted proteins | sample 9270691 | NCBI WGS metagenome assembly JAEIGA01 (sample SAMN17057246, study PRJNA624740) | gut metagenome | biome: biome; isolation source: fecal sample | host: Bos grunniens | place: China: Xizang | collected 2019
AATGACGTTCGCAAGGACCTGGGCCATCATGGTATCACTGCCTAAGCCGGCCATACAGTTCCAAGAGTCGCTGTGTTCCGGGTCTACCAGATTGAACACCTTTACCTCATACCCATTTTTCCGAAACAGCTCTGACATATCGTTATACATTTCGGATTTCGGGTCTGAGATAATTGCCGATTCGCCTCTGCGAATAATCGAGAAAAGCGAGTTTCTGATCACAGCTCTGGATTTCATAGTACCGGAGGCACCGAATATGGCGCAGTGCCGATTGAGTCTGGTATTTTCGGGTAGGCACACCAGTTGCCCCTTCCGCTCACCCAAGATCATGCCGGTAGCCTTGTCTGCGGTGCTGAGTTCCAGCACCTCTTTGAGTTCTTTCTCTTTCATCCAGCTGGCAGTTCCGTAGGTTCCCGTCTTGCTGACCACGAATCCACGCTCATCATAGTTGGTGCCCGTGAACTTATCATGGAACTTCACATACAGGAAGATGCCAGCAATCGCAGCAAGCAGTATTGCCATGCCCTTTAGGCCGTTCCATGTAAATGCCTTCACAAAGCATACAAGCGGATTCCAGTCTGGGGAAGCTATCTGGGCACCACCCCACATACCTCCGGAATCCATCCAGATTTGATAGTTTGTCATGAGCTGACCAAACAGGCCGCCCGCATATAGAACTGCAACCGTTCCCAGTATGACGGCAATCACGATTGCCACTCTCCGATATTTTTCGTTCATATGAGGTCCCTCCGCTTTATATTGAGGTTTTCCATCACCTCCGCCATGGGGATCACCTTCAGGCGAACACCCGGTCCCAGGTATTCTCTGAGGAACTTGGCCTGGTGTTGGAAACACAGCACAAGCCACTTTCTGTCCGGGAACTTCCCTATGTTATCCCGGAACAAATAGAGTCTTGCGAAATCAGAATCCAGAAAGCTCAGTACATAGGTGCCATTCACCTCAGCATCGTAGGGCATATCACCCATCCCGAATGAACGCACTTTATGTTGGAAGAACATCCGAAGCAGCCGTTCATTCCAGTCTGGGACTGTAATGATTTTCAGGAGCTGAACACCGAATTCATTGATTGGAATGAAATGTACGTGCTTATATACACTCGTAAACAGAGTCCGGAGATCTGAATTGCTCTTCCACTCCTCCAGCACTCGAAAACCAGTCTGGTAGCTGGAGCAAAAGAACAGGGTCGATTGAACATCATACTGCTCTGTGTTCATCGTACAGATATCCGTCATATCCAGTCTGACCTTGAGTTCACTTTCCGGTTTCCACTTCATCAATGCATCCCGGAGATTATACACAGAATAACAACCAGTCTCATAGAACAGAGCACCGACGATCCGGGCATATTTCGTTTTGTTAAATCCGTCAGGGTCCGTTTTCTTTAAGTGCTTGCTTAAATAAAAAGCAGGGTCAGTAAAAGGAATCACCTGATGATACTGTTTGGTAAGTTTAGGAGCAATATAGGAACGCGCCTCTATTCCGGCATTCAAACACATCACAGCTGCTTCAGCTATTCGGTGATTGCGAAGTATATGTTCATCATCAGAACGGAAAAAGTGTTGATTGAAAGATTCAATATAGCTTTGATAGGCAGCAGCATCCAAGCGTTTGAGCACCTGCAATCCGGACTTGTGAAAGCGTATGGTCTTCAGTTCAGCCTTACCGCTCAATTGGAAGAGCTGACATCGAACAATCTCATTTGTCTCTTGTAATTCATAGTCATCAACATATATGTGCTTGTAAATCTGATTGTAGATATAGTTTCTGTTGCCAAGTAATCCGATTGCTGAGAAGGGAAACTCGCCAACAACAGAGAGAATTGTGATCATTTTTCTGACTTGACTGCTGGGGGTAATTACGAACATTTCGCCTCCTGTTGGTTTTCCGTGATCTTACCAAGTTGACTGCTCTCTTCGGTAAAATCGCCCCTCCCTGAAACCTGAAAAAGCATTGCAGCACAATGGTTTTTGGACTTTTGGGGGTAGTTGCAAAATTTTGGTACCAAACCGCCCTGTTTTGCAACAAGCTATTTCGCGAAGATTGAAGGAATTTTTTCAACTTTTAGACCACTTTCGGGTATGTGATCTTCCATCTCAATCCACCTAGAAAAGTCTCTTCTGGGGATCACATACAGCTCAGTTCTTTCGGTTTCACCGACAGCGCTGCAGTAGTAGTGACGGCACAGCATGGGGCTGTCATCTGCCATCACCCTGACGGCCACGGTGTCGGTTACCATGTTCAATTCAATGTTGTCATGGTCCCTGTACTTCCGCTCATCGTAGGTTCGGGAGTATACATGGCGATAGATCAGGATGCATTCCTTGTATCGGAGTGCCCTCTGATCATTACGCATGAATCGCATCATGGCAGGATAAAGGAAACCACGGATGTACTGGGAACCGCCCTTTCCCTTCTGGGGAAGAAGCATCGGCATTCGCAGCTGAAACCAGCCTTGCTCAGTGAATCCCATCTCAACAGCGATCTCTTTTTCCATGATCAGCTCCACATCCATCTGCGCAGACGGCCTTCCCGTTGCCACCGGAATGGTTCTTGCATTCAGAGTAAGCTTTTCAGAAGCAGACTCAAATTCCAAAGTCTTTTCATAGAAAGTATCGTGAATATTCTGCTGATAAAGTTGGGTCTGCTCTTCATGAAGGCGGGTTAGCTTCTTCAGCAAACGCCCTTCCTTTGCCAAAGCGATTTCAACATCTGTTCTTTCATCTGCCATTTCGAATACCCTCCGGTGTGTAAAATTTGATTACAGGAATGTCTTCTCCCTCTTCCATATGCAGTATTGCAAACAAGCAGGGTGCTTCAGGAAGCCAAAGCCGTTTCGCAGTTTCCAGATCCGGAACTACAATGATGTACTTCTGATTCCCTTGTGGTTGAAGAAGCTTTGTCACATACTCATCACCCTGGGAAATAACCAGGATCTCATATCCAATTCCTTCTTTCAGTAAGAATACCTGAGCCGGGTAATTACCCTTCCGGTGATGCTCGGGTTCCACTTTTTCGATGAAATGGAGCAGCACCCATATGGCACTGACCGTTTTCCAGTCTGCCTTGCACTGTGAGTCAACTCCAACATAGTAGCCTTGAGACAAATAGACCAGCCGATGCTCCTTATTCAGGCCTCGTATGATCTTTTCTGCTGTCCCCCGTGGCTTATTGTGGAGCAGGCGTATCACCTGTTCTTTCGTTAATGCCTCATACTGGGACAACCAATTGCAAACGAGCCTTTCATCTGGCCGTAACTCTCTCATAGTCTCTTCCCTCCTTACGAAAGAAATGCGCATTTCATAACAAAATGCGCATTTCTCAAATTATACTCATTTTTGCTGACGTTTCCGGAGGATGGCCTCCAGCTCCGCCCGGTCGGTGGTGATCATTTCCTGCTCCTGCTTGGAGGCCTTGATGATCACCGGGACCTTATTGTTATTGCTGTGAACCAGGGCCTCACCCCGTTCGAACTGGGTAATAGATCGAACCTCGGTTCGGGTCAGCTTCAGAACATCTTTGACGTACTGGGCTTCATCCTGCTCCAGATTCAAAATGATTTTGTTCTTGGAGTTATTGATAATGGCTCGTCCGTACTTACCATCATCCAGACTAAAGAAATCACTGAGGTCCTGGGTTGCGGCAATGGCAGCACCGCCGTAACCGCGGATAACCTTGAAAATTTCCAAACAGAACTCAGCGGCCATCTTATTGGAAGATGCACCGATAAGCTGCCAGATCTCGTCGATCATAATGGCTTTCTTCTTGGTGCGGTCAGCCTTGATGTTATCCCAGACATAGTCCAGAGCGATCATCATGCCCACCGGAAGGAGCTTACCTTTCAGCTCGGACAAGTCCAGCACAATGTACTTGTTGGTCAGGTCCACGTTAGTCTGCCGGTTAAAGCTCTGAGCCGAACCGGTCACAAAGCGGCTGACAATGGCTGCCACCCGGGCAGTCATAGGGTTCTCCAGCAAGTGCTTATGAAGGTCACCCAGAATAGGCATCTTCTTCAGTTTGGGCGGGAAAACGGTACTGTCAGCATACAGGGAGTTGTTATCATGATTGATGCCGAACTCATTGTAGGTCTTGATCAGTGCCTCATCCAGCATCTGCTCTTCCTCGTTGGTCATGTCTGGAATCAGCAGACTGAAGAAGATCATCAGTTGCTGGATCTTCCGGGCCAGCATAGAGTCCATGTCGTTGTAGTCGACCTCATCGATCAGCTCCATCTCAGGAGAAATCGTGTGCCGGATCTCCATGACATTGATGCAATGAGGCGAGCCTGGGGCAATCTTGATGAACTCACCGCCGATCTTGCTACAGGCACGCTTGAACTCATGGCCCTTGATGGGTGCAATGATATAACACTGGATACCGCGCATTCTCATGCGCAAGGCCAGAAGCTGCAGCGTGAAGGTCTTACCAGCACCGGATGTGCCGCACATAGTAAGGTTTGCGTTCTTGTTAATCTTCGTATTGAAAAGGTCAACGATGCAAAGGGAGTTATTATGCCGGTTAACACCAAGCAATACGCCGGAGTCATCGGACATTTCAAAGCTAGTGAACATATAGGTGGAGGCTGCTCCGCTGGTCAGGACATTGCGCTGGGTCTTTTTAAGAAGCTTAGGACTAATCTGCAGAAAGGGCATCACACTGCGCAGTGCCTCTTCCTGCTGGAACCGGCATTCACTCAGGTACATATCCATGGACTTGAGCATGTCGATCATCTGTTGCTTGCGCCACAGAAGTTCCTCGTAGGTCTTGGCCGAGATGGTTACGAACACCGACATATAGAACAGGTCTTCATTGTTGTTTGCAATGCCATTCTTGATGTAATAGCCTGCCTGAATGGAGTTGGTTAGTTCCTCATAGTCGGTACTGGTATCGTGCATACTCTTCAGCTTGGTTCTGTTAAGACGGATACGCTGAGCCACCTTATCGATGGTCTTGCTGCGGTTCTCTCTGGACAGGTGTACATCAATATCGATGCCCTCGCCAGCATTGATGAGACTGGACATCCAGCCGCCTCTCACCCGTCCGGGATACCCATCCGCCTTGATATACAGAAAGCAGTAATATCTGCCGTCCATAATGATGTAGTTGTGATGAGTCAGATCCAGACCCCGAGGAGCAATGAAATGCCGTATGGGAATGTGTGGGATCGGGTCTACACCAATTACCTTTTCCTTTGCAGCCATCGTATCCACGATGACCCGGTTTACCCGACTTGCAAAGGGTTCATCCACGCAGGATCTACGGTTAAAGAACATATACAGGATCTCAGCAACCGCCTGATCTGGATTCTTCGGCTGGATGATATTGTTGCCGCACTGAAGGAAGTAAGCCCTGGCGTTATGCTCCGCGTTCATCAGCATGGAGTAGATCTTGGAATAGTCGTCAGACTCACTTCTACCAATTGCCTCATACTGATAAATCAAAAAGAAGCGCCGGGTAAGCGCTTCTCTGGAGCCAACATCTTTGATCAGCCGGATGTAATCTTCACCCATAGCCTTGCACTGCTCATTGTCCTCCACGGAAAGCTCATTCCGGATCAGAGCCACATGCTTATCCGAGTCTGCCTTGCGGGTAATGCTCTTGAACTGCAGCTTCATGGGCGAAATCTTCAGCCAGCTGGCAAAAGAAGAAAGGATGTTGTACTGCTCCTCAGAAGAGCGGAGCATGAAGTTGATGGGTTCGATTTCAAGGATCTTAATGTAACGGCCATCCGTGGTCTCCACGATACCGTTGCGAATATCCTTGACCGGGAGGAAAGGCTGGACGAACTCAAGCTTTTCTACTTTTTTTCTTTTTGCCTTTGTGTCCCGGCTTTTTGAGTTGCTTTGGGTCATATTTGTAACCAATCCTCCTGAAGTGCAATTTCCGCCGGTTGAACCAGAAAGAGAACATGTGCCCCATATACTGGACAAGGGAATCTCCATCGATTCCCATTACCGCAAGCACTCCCAGCGGAATGAGTGTTACGGTCATTACCACGATGCGTATGGTTGTTGACATCGGGATCCACATCAATTCCGGATAGCCTACAAGGGCGACCAGAAAAACTGCCTCGACGGCATTTCGGGTTTCCACCATGCCACCGAGAAGCTTACCGGAGTCCGTGTAGTTTGCCGGAATTGCGTAGACATTACTGTATTCTTTTTCTTCCATAACGCATCATTTACTCTTCGTCGTCCGGCTCAATGGAGATGTACAGGATATTGGACACGGGAATGAACAGCTCACCGCAATCCAGATTCCCGAGGTACAGAAGGCCATCCGGCAGAGCTTTGCGATATCTTTCGAGGATATTGCTTTCACTCTCATCTTCTACACACTCTGCAATAGGCAGTACCTCTCCATTGACGAAATGGATGCGAACAATTTTAACAAACATAGATATCAACCTTTCTAAAAATGATAGGACGGCATCAGTTGTCAACTTCTTGACCCATGGAAATGTAAAGAATGTTTCTGACAGGGATAAAGGCCCTGCTGGTTTCCTCGGTGCCGATGGTCAGCACATCATCCGGCTTACTTGCCCGGAAACGATTGTGCAGCCGCTTATCCTCAGGAATGAAGCGTTCTTCAGCTGCCTTGATAACCTGATTGTTGATAAGATGGATTCTGTATTCCTGCAGACACATATGTATTACCTTCCTATTCTGTAAATGTAAGCGGTGGTATCGTATCGACCCATCCGCAAGGCTTCATTATGGTCGGGGACAAAGATATCTACCCGGCCAATATCGTTTTCAATACCGGAACCGCCCCGATCCTCAACTGTGTACATGATGCCGTTGATCATGATCTGGGTTCCAAAGGGATAGTGGCTGGACATGGCAACCATGCCGACTGCTACTCGCTTGCCGCTGGCCGTAATACCCTGGGCATTGGGACCGCAGCATCTGGTACAGGCACAGTAATGGGTCACATTGACTTGCAGGGAGTAAAGCGGTTCGCCATAGGCAGAGCTTCCAACTTCCTGATCAAAGTCCACATTCTTGGGTCTGCGAAGAGATAGACGGCCTTCATAGCTGGGGGTATTCAGATGAACACCGATACCGCCTTCGGAGTGGACCCATTTACGGCTTCCATCCTCATCGTAACCGGCGAAGATCAGGACGTGATTCCAACCGGAACCTCCGTCGTTCATCAGGAAGCCAAGGTCACCGGGCAGTAGTTCGGATTCATCGATGGCGTAGGAGTTGTCCCACTGTCCATAAGTACCTGCATGAAGGCTCACACCAACCGCAGTCTTGTAGGTCCAGTCAGTAAATCCGGAGCAATCCAGTCCAAAGGGCCGGATGGTTCCAGTGGAGCTGGAGCCAGCAGAAGTCACCAGCTTTGGTGTATTCCACTCATCATTCCAGCCTGCAGCACTCTTGCCGCCCCAGAAGTATGGGACCTTTCCTACAAGGGAAAGCGCGGTTGTGAGAATGTGCTTTCGGGTTGCGTTACAGTTCTGCCTGTTGACGAATGCGATCAGCTCTGCATCAGTCAAAGGTACTGCAGTACCGTTGCCAAGGGTACCGTAGAGGGTCATCTTCAAGGCATTTGCCATATTCTGAATGACTTCACCATAGGTCAGCTTGAACTGCGGGTACTCGGCAGACATATCGATTCCAAAGGCATCGGCGATCACTGTGTTATCAAAGGGATGAATGGTACATTCGGCGTACTCAATGATCTCGATAGTCGGCTCCAGAACCTCGGTTCCATCTGACTCATAATAGGTAGCCCGGCGGGTGCCAGTGATCTGGCCACCGGAATAAACCGGAACGGTCACTGTGACTTCCTTATAGGCAGGGACGGTGATTTCTTCTTCCGATTCCTTGGTCTCATCTGGCAGATAATAGGTCTTCCTCTCCGTGGTGTAGTTGTATCTGGGGATTCCGTTGACGATACCCGCCGCTTCTATCCGGGTCACAACAGTCACCGTAACGGACTTGTAGGTGGAGTAAGTCACAGGCACAAGCCGCTCCTGCGTCTTTACCTCATAAGTGACCGGGAACATCTGATCTGCCACCGCATTGAGTTTTGCCACCATGTCATCCACGGTGGTACCTTGCTGTTGCAGGGAAGCAGAATAAGCTGCAAGGATATAGCATACATCGTATCCTGCGGAGGATTGAGCATGGTTGATCAGTGCATCCATGGACAGGTCATAGTCATATCCTCCGTCAAGAATGATCTCCTCTACCCTGTTCAGGGAAATATCATAGGCATTATCAATTACCCCGGACACCACATCAGACATCTCGGAATACGAACTCTCCAGTGTGGCATTGGGATCCGGTTGTGTACCGTTCAGGCCAAAGACGCTTTCAGTCACGATGCTGGGAAGAGATACGACAAGAATGATCAAGATCGTCAAGAACAGGCACACACAGATTAGAATCTTGTACAGAGTGTGGCGCATGGCCCATGCGGCAGAGATGATCGCACCCCAGGGACCGCCTGCAGCAGTGCCTGCTGCGATTTCAGCAACCGCCTTGCCGCCTTCGACACCAGCTTGAACTGTTGCCGCAGCAGCATTTGCAGTCGCTTCTGCGCCTTTCGCCGCTGCTTGTGCAGCAGCCTGTTTAGAAACTTCCTTGGCAGCCTTCGCAGCTTGTCCTGCGGCCTGACCAAAATTATCCTGGCCATCTCCAAACTGCTGCTTAGCAGGTTCTGCCATGGCATTCACCTCCTGTATTTATCGGGGAATGAGAAACGGCCATGATTGCGATCATCACAACCATGGCCGTTTCAGGCTTAGTGTTTTCTTCTTGGGGGCTTGCGGTCAATATCTCCGCGCTTCTGGGGTTCTGCAAACCGGGCAGGTGTTTGTTTGTACCGGACAGTTTCAACATTCACTGTTCGGAGCTTACCATCATCGTAGACAGCATGACCGTTCTCAAATACGGGTTTCCGGTCAACGGCTGCCTCACCACGGATGGCATACCACTGGGCACCACGAGCATCCTCAAGTACCTGATAGTCACCACGGGGAGCGGCATACCGGGCAGTATCGTAGAAAGCAGTACCGGAACCGTCAGCATTTCGGACTTCAAAATGCCCATCCAGTCGATGAGTACCGTCCACATGAGCAACCTGACCTTCATAACCGGGCATGAAATTCTGGAATGCCGCCTGATTGTACTGGACTGCATTCTCTCCAGACTCAAACTGAGGAGCATGAGCCTGCTGCTGCATTGCATACCACTGGACACCGTTGGCTGCTTCCATAACGGAATGGGGTGCATCGGGTTCCTGGTAGTAGGCGCTGTTGTACCAGAGGGTGTTTCCGCCATCGGGAGAGCTTGCTTCGATCACGCCGTCGCCAACAGTCCGGAGCATCGTACCTTCCTGGGCATTGGGGAATGTTGCTGCCACCAAAGGTGCTTCTGCATATCCTCCATGGTAATATCCTCCGGAATCACCGTGAGAATCATCGCCCTGTGCGGGATGCCCGTTATGCTGATCTCCTCCGTGGAAGGTATCTCCATCAGTTCCAGCACTGTGATCTGCGCCATGGAAGCCGCCGGACACTCCGGCAACAAACTGCGGTGCTTCATATCCATCATCATGAGAAACAGGCATTTCGGTACTGCCAGGAATACCACCAGTTTCAGGCTGAATTCCTGCTCCACCAACATCGCCACCGACAAACCCTGGGACCTGATGCGGTACTTCTCCGCCGCCTTCGGTGCTTCCGGAAATCGAATCTCCAGGAGCAGGAACCTCACTGCTGACACCGGGGAATGCAATAATATTGCCATCGGATCCAGCACCAACAAATGCCGCGCCATATTCCGGAGCATCCATTCCACCTTCAGCAGGAACAGGTACACTATGTTCGCCGGGGATAATACCGGGCATATCCGTTCCTCCGATTGTAGCAGGAGCTTCAGGCTGACCAACCAGTTCGGGAACAAAACCGGAACCAGTCTGGGGAACATCGATACCACCCTCTGCGGGTGCGGAAATGATGTGTTCGCCAGCAGGAACCGGCATCTCCCCTGCCCCTGTAATGCTGTCTCCAGGAATCTGGTTGGGTACAAGCTCGGGCATAAAGCCGGCTCCACCCTGCGGCATCTCCATTCCGTCAGTC
>JAEIGA010020370.1_pt1 | contig 10113 bp, 4 predicted proteins | sample 9270691 | NCBI WGS metagenome assembly JAEIGA01 (sample SAMN17057246, study PRJNA624740) | gut metagenome | biome: biome; isolation source: fecal sample | host: Bos grunniens | place: China: Xizang | collected 2019
TCTCGGCTTCGGTGCTGTCACTACAACTGAGCCTGTAGAGTCTTCATACAAGTATCTCAGCCACTATCAGGATGAGCCTGCTCCAGCAGTTGTTCTTTGCGTAAGCTGGAAGGACGCTGAGGGTACAATCTACTACATGGACATCGATGTTCAGCCAGAGCTCCAGAAGCTTGCTGACAGAATGACTGCAATGATCAATGGTGAGAATCCTGACACTCCAGCTGAGCTTACAGTAGTAGGCAAGCAGTGGGCATTCGACTGGACTGAATATGCGATGATGATGGGTATGGAGTCTATGCCTTCATGCCTTGACTTCGGTGTTTCTATAGATGGATACTTCATGGCAGGTATCAACTATGAAGCAATCTATGGTCCTGAGGCTGCCGGCATGTGGATGGCAGGTGTCGAGGGTTACTTCGAGGCTGAGGCAACAGATGCTACTTCAGGCGAGATCAAGATCTATACAACAGACTGGATGACAGGTGAACTTGTTTACTCTGGTACTTCTATCGAGTATAGCAACCTTACTGAGACAACTTGTACTTTCAACGGTACAGGTCAGTTCGCAGAACTCCTTGTTGATGTTCAGGCAACAGCTATGGATGAGGTTGTGACAGTTCAGTCACAGGGTATCGGTGGAATGTAATCAATTAATCACTGATAATATCATGGGCCCGGCTGAAATGCCGGGCCTTTTTGTTCGTCTTTTTTTGCTATATTTGCAGATTAAACTTTAATTGAAGTATTATGAAGAAGTTACTTTATTTTATATCTGCAATTTCTTTCGGTCTGATGTCGTGTCAGGGTACGGTAGACCCTGGTACGCAGGATGATACGAATAATGAGGATAATGTGGAGAACCTTGAGGGTAATATTACCCTTTATGCTCAGAAGGACGTCATAAAGGCTGACGGAGTGTACGCTTCCGAGCTCTCGGTAATCCTGGTGGATAATCACGGAGAGGAACATGATGTGACCAAGGACGTCGAGATATATGTCGAAGGTCAGGATGAGCCCCTGAAGGATGTGAATTTCAAGACTACAGAGGAGGGAGAGTATGCATTCTATGCAGTCCGTGGATTTGATATATCCAATACGGTCGCCGTAAAGGCGGTCAAGGGTGTCCCGGGCCTGCCGGCTGATCCGGATGCAGCAAATACTGAATTCGCACATCGCATGCTTTTAGTGCAGCACACAGGTAATGAGTGTCCGAACTGTCCTAAGGTGATGGATATTCTCAAGCGTATCGGCGATGATGAAGAATACAATTCCAAGTATCTTCATGTTGCGTCTCACTCGTACAATTCATCAGATGTTGCATATTCTCCTGCAGCTCAATCCCTTTCCAAGAACATGGGAGTAAACCTCTATCCGATGGTGACAACGGACCTTACTGATAATCAGATCTGTTTCGAGAATGAGATTAAAGATGCCATCATCTCCTGCAGCAAGGAGTATGCAGATGCGGGTATATCAGCGTCTTCTGCTGTTGTAGGCAATCAGATCCTCGTCAATGTAAGTCTCAAGGTGGCAGTGGATTCCAAGTATCGTCTTGCTGTTTGGGTGCTTGAGGATAATATTCACTCACCGCAGGCCGGAGCATCTGCTTCATGGCATAATATGCACAGCAACTGCCTTCGTATGATGTATGGTTCGCAGAAGAACGAGCAGATCTATGGAAAGCACCTTGGAACAGTTCACGCCGGTCAGTCAGAGGATATCGTAGCGGCTATTGAAATTGATGAAAGCTGGATCGTAGATAACTGCAAGCTGCTTATCGTTGCAGTTTCCGGAAGCGGAGATTATAGCCTTGTAAACTGCACCTATTGTCCGGTTGAAGGATCGGTTTCATATAACTATCTCTAACAGATAAATACTTATACCATGAAAATAAAGAATATTGCCATTGCGATGATGGCAGCCCTTTGGGCTTTTGCCTCTTGCGGCCCGAAAATCGAGCCGGATCAGCCTGACGATAAACCGGATAATGGCCCGGCACCGGTCATTCAGTTAGCTAAGACTCATGTTGCCCTGGCTTCTGATGGTGCATCCGTTGACCTGGCTTATATTATTGAGAACCCTGTAGAAGGTCAGAAGATATCTGTGGCCAATGGCGCAGAGTGGCTGAAAGTCAGCACTGCGAAGACTCGTGTCTTGACTTTCTCTGCTGATATCAACGAGACAGGAGCTGTACGTGAGGCTGAGGTGGTCCTCAGCTATGAGGGTGCAGAGGATGTGACAGTCGAAGTCTCGCAGGAGTATTTTGTAAACCCGCTCAAGGTCACTATTTCGGGAGTTTCCGCAACCGGTGTGACTTTCTCTATAACTACTTCTGACCCAGAGCTCACCTGGATACCTATGGTGACTTACAAGGAGAGCTTCGAATATTTCGATACAGCGGATGAGCTTTTCCAGAACGATCTAGAGTACTTCGCCTACCTTGCCGACATCAATGATTTGTCTCTTGCAGAGTTTATTGAAATGATGTGCGCAACAGGTTCGATGGAGGATGTCACTCTTGATGGTCTTCAGCCGTCAAATGACTATGTGCTTTACGCATATGGAATCACAATCGACGGAAGACGCACGACAGACATCGTTTCTGCTCCATTCTCTACTGAGGCTCCATATGAAGGTGACATTACATTCTCGTTCACTGCTCAGGAGAACGACTATGTTCTTGAATATACAATCACTCCATCCCACACAGGTGTTCCATACTTCTACGGCATCGCTACAGAAGCGACTCTCGATATGTGGAAGGCAAAGAACGGCGGTAACCTTCGTGAGGCAATCCAGAATGAGGAGATTGACGCAGAAGTGGATGAGCTGATGGAACTTGGAATGATCAGCGGCCCTGAGGACTACTACGCAATCTATAACGAGGCCAATGTTATGGATTGGGGTTATATGGAGCTGAAGGCTTCTACCAAGTATGTGATCTATGCCTGCAAGTGGGACGAGCAGTGCAGACTTATCGGCCCTGTTTCCACTTATGAGCATACGAGCCAGGGAATTGACGCTTCTGCAAACCAGATTACCCTTGAGGTGACCAATGTAACCCAGTCTTCTGCAGATGCCGTTACAACAGCAACAACTGAGGATCCATACGTTGTCATGCCGGTAAAGAGAAGCGAGATCGCTGGAATGACCGATGAGGAGATCTTTGTATATCTTACAGAGAAATATGACTATCTGATCGGTGAATACACATTCACAGGTGATAATGTAAAGACATTCTCCCGCATGCGTCCTGACACTGAGTATACAATCGTAGCCTTCGGTTATAAGGCCGGTACCATGACTACATCAGAGATGGATAAGGTTGACTTTACTACACTGGCTGCTGGTGATCCAAGGGATTGTACATTCGGCTTCAATGTGACTCCGGACGTGGATTTCGCCTTTGTAGAGGTGACTCCTTCTGACAAGGGACAGTTCTACCACTGGCTGGTTTACCCTTCATACTATACTGTCGATGATGCAAAGAACTTCATCAGGCAGACAATCCAGTATGCTTATGAGGGTGATGTCGCTACTTTCTCGTCATGGGAACTTTCTCTGGGAGATGACAGCGCAAATGCATGGGACCTTTATCCTGCAACGGAGTATAAGGTCGGTGCAGTCGTAATGGATTATGACACAGGAGAATTCCTCTCAGACCTTGTCTTCAGTGAGCCGTTTATGACCAAGGAGAAGACATATGCGGATATCGAGTTTGAATTCGAGTACGGTCCGTATTATGATCTTGGCCAGCTGATCAATGCCGGACAGAAGCAGTTTGAACCGCTCCTTCGCGATGGTGATGCCCTCATGCCTATCAAGCTTGAAGTCAAAGGAAAATGCAGCGCATATTATTATGCAATCTATGCAAATGACCTTATGGACGAGGAAGAGTATCCGGACGAGTTGTTCTATGCCGGACTCGAGGGTGCTGGATTCACCAGACCTTCTACTAACTTCGTTGTGAAGTATGACACCAAGATGACATTGACTGCAATGGCATATGACTACGACGGCAATGTTACAAAGATCTATCGTGCTCCGCTCTTCTTCACCCAGGACGGTGTCTCTCCAGCCAAGGACTTCATCGCTTCGATGAATAAGGCATCTAAGGCAATGGCTGTTCAGTCCGTACCGCATGCATCAGTGAAGGTGGCGTCCAAGAAACTGCCGGAAGACAGGATTGACGCACATCAGATGCAGGTAAAGCATAACGAGGCTATGATGAAGGTGAAGGACATCCGTCGTGAGAGACTTATGAAGGAGGTTCTTGATCTGAAGACAAGGAAATCAAAGATGATTGCCAGATAATAAACAGACTTTATATGAAGATATTTAAGATTCTAACTTCAGTTGCTGTTGCTGCGGGCCTTCTTTGGGCATGCGGCAACCCGGTCGAAGAAGTGGTGCCTGTCATTGAGGGTGAGATTTCACTTACCTCGGATACTGATCAGTTGAGAAGCGATGGCGTGGATGCCGTTACATTCAATGTTGACGTAACTGATGCTCGTGGTGTGGTTCATGACGTGACTGAACATGCGGAGATTTATCTCAATTATGAGAAGAAACCTCTTTCGTCAAACGTATTTTCAGCACAGAAGGAAGGTGAGTATGTCTTCTACGCAGTCTATGGACTTAAGGTGTCAGAGGAGGTTGTGATTACAGCGATCAATGATGTGCCGCAGCTGCCTGCCGACCCTCAGGAAGATAATGTTTCATTCAGACATAGAATGCTTCTTGTACAGCACACAGGAGCAACCTGCTCGAACTGTCCACGCATGATGGAAAGTCTCAGGACGCTCTCGCAGGATGAGTCATACAACGGACTTTATCACCATGTTGCATCGCATTCATATAATGGTGGCGAAGCCGACGCGGCTTATTCGGAGGCAGCAAGAGATCTTTCCATGGCATATAACATTTCAGGACTGTATCCTATGCTGACATTCAACCTGACTTCGACTTCTGTTGGTACCGACCTTTCGGAGATCAAGGCACAGATCGATGCTTTGAAGAAGGATAAGGCGGATGTCGGAATTGCAGCTGCTGCAAGCCTTTCCGATGACGACGTCCTGGTGAATGTCGAAATCAAGGCAGCAAAGGCAAACACCTACCGAGTGGCTGCATGGTTGCTCGAGGATGGAATCTATTCTCTTCAGTCAGGCATGTCCGAGTCATGGCACAATACTCATGACAATGCTCTCAGATATGCGGCCGGCAAGTCTTCGCAGCTGTCTTTTGTGGGTGACAAGCTCGGAGATGTGGCAGCGGGAGAGAAGGCGGGAAAGGTATTCGTTCTTCCCGTCGAGGATTCATGGGTTGTTGATAACTGCGAGGTGCTGATCCTCGTTACTGCAGCTGATGAGAATGGAAATTATGATGTTGTGAACTGTGCACTTTGCCAGATAGGCGATACCGTGACATATGATTATAAGTAAGATGAAGACAATATTGCGTTTTTTTGCGGCATTTGTTATTGCTGCAGCGGCTGTTGCATGTGTGGAGAACGAGCTGGCAGGAGATCCGGAACTCAGACTTTCCCAGACTGAGGTGGCTCTTTCTTCTGACGGAACTCTCAGGACAGTCGTTTATGAACTTGTGAATATGGGCTCCGATAAGCAGATATCTGTAGCTTATGATGCAGATTGGCTTAAGGTAAGTACAATGAAGGCCAGACTCATTGAATTCACTGCATCAAAGAATGCATCTGGAGCTGAGAGAAGTGCAGATGTTGTCGTCTCGTGTCCTGGTGTTCAGGATGTCATCATCAAAGTGACTCAGTCGATTTGGAATGACCCGATTGTGCTTACGGTTCTCGGTACAGAGTCAACATCGGTGTCTTTCTCTGTCAAGACAGACTCTCCTGACCTCACATGGGTGGGACAGGTTGTAGGAAAAGACTGGTTCATGGATATGGAGTCAGACGAGCAGATCTTCCAGGAGGACTTCTCATACTACTCGCTTCAGGCTCAGGACCAGGGAATTCCTGTCACTGAATACATAGCATCCATCCTTAACAAGGGTTCATTCGACAACCTTCAGTACAAGGGACTTGATCCAAGTTCGGAGTATGTTGTATACGTATATGGAATGTCGGAGGAGGGTGTCCGTACGACTGACATCTATTCGGCAGAGGCCGTAACCCAACCTCCTTACGAGGGAGCGATCACTCTTGATGTCGTTGTAACAGAGGAGAACAACATCATGGATATCACAGTGACTCCGTCACACGACGGCGTGTACTATTACTGGAATCTGATGGACAGGGCAACTTACGATGAGTATGCGGCCGTACATGGCGATGACCCTGTCAAGGTCTTTCAGGCATATGTGGATTGGGATATCCAGGACCTTATGGCCTATGAGGAACTCACCTCGCGTGCCGAATATTATGAGTGGTACAGCGACATAAATCAGGTCAACAGCCAGTTCGAGTGCATGGCTCTTACTGAGTATATCGTCTTTGCATGTAAATGGGACGAGGATTGCAAGTTTACCGGAGAGGCTGCATACAAGTGGCATACAACAGGCGATGTACCTCCTTCCGATAATGTGATTACAGTCACTGTCGGTGATGATGTCGACCAGTCATCCTTCTTCGTTGACGTCAAGACGACAAATAACGATCCGTATGTGATGATTGCCGAACCGTCGAAGTTCATGGCAGGCATGAACGAGGAGCAGATATATGCCCATCTTATGGAGGATTACGGTACATGGGGCATATTGAATTTCGTTTACGAGGGAAATCTTTCAGGCCGTATGACGGGTCTGGATCCTGATACCGAGTATACTATGGTGGTATTCGGATATAAGGCAGGAAAGCAGACAACTTCGATGCAGATCTTTACCGTCAGGACAGCTCCGGCAGGACCAGCAGAGGATTGCGTCTTTGATTTTACTCTGAACCAGGCCGGCTCGAACTCTTTGGACATTACGGTTACTCCATCTGACGCTGCGCACTTCTATTACTGGTATGTGTACTCTCCGGAAACAACGGCAGATGAGGTTAAGCAGGACATCAAGGATCTGATCAGCCAGGCATATTACGGTGACATGTACGAGTTCGCATATTACGAACTTTCGCAGGGCAAATCTACAGGAAACATCTCTTTCCTCGCGCCGCAGACCGGTTATAAGGTGGCTGCTGTAGTGATGGACTATAACACCGGTGAGTTCCTCGCGGACGTCCAGTTCAGTGAAGTGTTCACGACCGGAGAAGAGAATTACTCTCCGACTACAATCACTGCATCGTTTGACAAGTTCTATGATGGAGACGATCTTTATGAGCTTAATCAGGATGCCGGAGCACAGTACAGGGGCTATGCCATGGTACCGGTTTCCATTAACATCGAAGGAGATTACAAGTCTTACTATTACACAATCTTCGAATATGTGACTGGTCTTGAGGATCCTGAAAAATATCCCGATGCAATGCTTTATGAGACCCTTGTCTACTACGGTGTATATTATGCCGAGCAGGTTAATTTCAGGGCTCCATGGGATAAGGCTGTCGTGATTGCAGCAATGGCGATCGATAATGAGGGCAGATACAGCAGGGTTTATCGTCAGAAGTATACTTTCAGAAAGCGTAATGCTGCGGATATCGAGGATCTGTTTACCAAGTCAGCTTTCCCTCAGCCTGAAGTCGCGGTTCCATATGCGCTTCCTCAGGAGCAGGAATTCGAACTTGTCAAGGACAGGGATGAGTCAGATGCAAGATTTTCAAGCAGGAATCTTAATAAGATAAAGAGAGAGAACAGAATCAGACGATTTTAGTTAGAGACTGATGAGAAGACTTTTGAGTTTGATATTTTTGATTTTACCCTTGATGGTCCAGGCCCAGAAGGCTGAAGTTACCCTCAAGGGTAAAGTCATTGATGCTTCTGACGGTTATCCGATAATCGGTGCCACTGTCATGGTCGAGGGGACCAGGATGGGAACTATTACCGATGTGGACGGAAATTATGAACTCAAGATACCTAAGGCCAAGTGTGAGATCGTGATATCCTGCATCGGATATGATGATGAGATCATGATCTATAACACTAACAACGCATCGTCTTTCGGTAGGATCGTGATGAGCGCCAATGCCGAACAGCTTGATGATGTTGTGGTTACCGGTGTGTATGAGAGAAAGAAGGAGAGCTTTACCGGTGCCTCTGCAACCTTCAAGACAGATGAACTTAAGGCTGTCGGAAGCTCGAATGTCCTTCAGAGTCTCAAGACCCTGGATCCGTCATTCAAGATGATGGAGAATACTCAGTTCGGATCAAACCCTAACATGATGCCGGATATAGAGATTCGAGGAAAGAGCAGTGTGGTCGGACTTAAGGAGGAGTATGGAACCGATCCTAACCAGCCTCTTTTCATTCTCGACGGTTTCGAGACCACTTTGGAGACCATCATGAACCTCAACATGAACCGTATCGCGTCGGTGACCCTTTTGAAGGATGCAGCTTCAACTGCGATCTATGGTTCCAAGGCATCCAATGGAGTTGTGGTGGTCGAGACAAAGGCTCCGGCACGTGGCCGCCTTCAACTTTCGTACAAGGGTGATTTCGGTCTTTCGCTTGCGGACCTGAGCGATTACAACCTCATGAATGCTCGTGAGAAGCTTCAATTCGAGACTCTGGCCGGTGTGTATAAGGATAATTCAGGCAATCCTCTGTCGCAGATCCGTCTTGACGGCCTTCGGAATGAGAGACTCAAGGAAATCGAGAGGGGAGTGGACACATATTGGCTCAGCGAGCCCATCCGTCCGGGTTTTACCCATAAGCATAACATCTATGCGGAGGGTGGTGAGGATAAGATCCGTTATGGTCTTGGCTTCAGCCTTGGCAATGTGGCGGGAGTCATGAAAGATTCAGACAGAAAGACCCTGGAGGGTAATGTAGACCTCATCTACCGTACTGGAAAGTTCCAGTTCAGCAACAAGCTTTCGATCAATTGGCTTGATGTGTCCAATCCGACAGTTTCCTTCGCTGAATATGCGTATGCCAATCCATATTACAGGAAGTACAACTCCCTTGGTGGAGTGGATCGTTATCTGTATTATCCGGAAGAGGGTATAGATGATTATCCGGTGGCGAATCCTCTGTGGAACCAGCACCTGAACAGTTGGGACAAGGCAACCGGTTTCGGATTCACCAACAACTTCATTTTCGAGTGGTTCATCACAGAGGGACTGCGCTTCAGGGCAAAATTCGGATTGACCAAGCAGGATGATGACGAGCAGTCACGTATTTCGCCGCTTGATACCCAGTTTGACGATATGGGAGAGACGGAAAAGGGACTCTTCTCACACACTCAGATCAATGAAATGGTCTATGAGGGTGATGCTGCCATCACATTCGGAAAGCTTTTCGCCAAGAAGCATATGGTAAATGCTGTGGGAGGCTTCAACTTCAGCAGCAACGGCCGCAAGATATACGGCTATTCAGCCAACGGATTTACTGACGATCAGTTTGATGCTCCTTCGTTTGCAAATGGCTATCCGGCAGGAGATTCTCCGGACTACAGCGAGAGCCTCAAGCGTGCTGCCAGCTTCTATGTAAATGGGGGATATGTGTACGATGACAGATATCTGCTTGATTTCAACTACCGTCTTGACGGAGCTTCGATGTTCGGTACCGGAAACCGTTTCAGGAATACCTGGTCAGTGGGAACCGGATGGAATATCCACAAGGAGCCGTTCATGCGTGACACAGACTTCTTCTCGCTTCTGAAGATCCGCGGCTCTGTCGGAAATCCGGGTAACCAGAACTTTTCGGCCTACCAGGCGTTCTCGACATATAAGTTCAACGGCTGGATGACCAATGTCTTCGGAACCGGAGTCATTCTCAATGCCCTTGGAAATACGGAACTTGCATGGCAGGAAACTACAAACTATGATGTCGGAACCGATATGACTTTCTGGGGAGACCGTGTCAACGTCTCGTTCGACTATTACTGGAAGCATACGGATCCCCTCCTTGCAATCATTACGACTCCGGGATCCATGGGCGTGACAAGTGTGGCGATGAATGCCGGAAGCCAGAAGACTCAGGGTTGGGAGGCTATGCTGCGCATATCTCCTGTCTACCGTCCGTCTGAGGGTATCAACTGGAA
>JAEIGA010020371.1_pt1 | contig 10113 bp, 7 predicted proteins | sample 9270691 | NCBI WGS metagenome assembly JAEIGA01 (sample SAMN17057246, study PRJNA624740) | gut metagenome | biome: biome; isolation source: fecal sample | host: Bos grunniens | place: China: Xizang | collected 2019
ACAGCTGTTACAATCTCGGCAACGCCGGCTTTGTCATCAGCACCAAGCAGAGTATGTCCATCAGTTACAATGATATCATCACCCTTATAGTTCTCCACCTCAGGAAAATCGGCAACCTTAAGTACAATATTATCTTTTTCATCAAGTACGATGTCACCACCCTGATAGTTCTCTACCACACGAGGATTGACATCCTTTCCGCTCATATCGGGGCTTGTATCGAGGTGTGCAATAAAGCCTACAACCGGCATCTCATCATCGCAGTTAGCAGGAAGTGTAGCATAGAGATAGCCTTTCTCGTCAAGCACAATATCTTCGAGGCCCATCTCCTTGAGCTGCTGCTCAAGATAACGCGCAAAGACAAACTGTCCTTCTGTTGTAGGAACGACTGTTACTTCATCACACGATTCTGTATCGAATGTCACATACTTGAGAAAACGCTCAAGCATATATTTTTTCACATTTTCCATATTCTTGATTTTTTATTGTTTAGTGTTTATAAATTAAATAAAAAGTGCAGATTCAAAACTCACGAAGAAGATGCCTTTTCAGTTAATTTATCATTTTATTATTACCATTGTAGCTCCAAATCCATATTTCTGAAATGAAGCATCCTGTGATATACAGCGTGGATACTTACGGCGTAACTCCTGGCCTATGGCATTACGCAGCACGCCATCACCCTTCCCATGAATGAAAACAATCTTCTTGTTCTTGAATTTCATATTTTCATTAAGAGTATTACGGACAACATCGAGCTGATAATTGAGAATATCAAAAGCCGTCATGCCCGCAGTCGTTTCGAGAAGTGCCTCTGCATGCAAATCGACTTCGAGTATGTCACTACCCTTTGCCAACTTTGGCTGTTGCTGTGTTTTTTGCGGAGCATCGCCCTTCTTTTTTTCAAGAATTATCTTCTTAATTTCATCAGCATCGGCAAACACCTCTTTTGTAGGCTTGTCATCCACGACAATATCATATATTAGCGCACCCTCGTCAAAATAAGGATTCTTACCAAAGAGATGCAACTTATAGAACTTAACAGTATCGATACGTCGTTCGACGGTCATCGCCGGTTTCAAGGCAAACGGCTTGTTCTCCTTGAAAGGCAATAATTGCACACAGACACGTTCCATATCGTTCAGTTCCTCACGTCCGAACTCCTCCAAAAACATCTTTGAGTTTGGTTCAAGCAAACCGTTACAACGAGCTGTCCAGCTACGTCCCGAAGCTGTCAGATAGGTAAAATATATGCAGTAATTGCTATCATTGATTATATAAGCCTCAAAACGCGAATTGCTCAAAGACTTCTCGTCCATAGGCAAGTACGCCAACAGCACATTGAGTTTCTCACCCTCGGGACGTTCTGCCGGGCGGTATGTCACAACCGGAGCAACATCATAATCGTCATCATCATTCTTTGCAGGTTGGGGAATACTACGTTTTTTTACGACAAGCTCATCTTTTTGAGGCGCACTTTTTTTCTGAAAATTGTATTCGTTGGTATCCACCACGACACACTCGCGCACCTGCATAGGAATTTCAAAACCGTCCTTGTCTTCAACAAGAACGATATCCTTTCCGCGGAAGCCGGTCACAACACCACCACCGCACTCATATATAAAACGGACTTTATCGCCTACTTTCATTTTCTGTTTTTTTCTTATTATGGCAAAGATAGTAAAAACACATGACAATTTAAAGCAAAACGATATGAGATTATTCAGGTAAACAGGCAACTTACAAGTTTTACTATTCCCTTATTACCCCCTCTTCCCAGACAAGAGTGTCGCCATAATCCTTTATGACAGAATATGAATACTCCTTAGAATCGACAGACGCATCATTTTCCACAGGATAATGCAAAGGAAAAGAATCGTGCGGCAGTGTCGCATATTCTATTATAAAAGGATAATAAGAATCGTTTTCTACAGGTTTAATGTATCGCATAGGATTATTTCCACTGCACGATACAAGAATCAGCATCACTAAAACTATATAAAAAAAACGAGTCATTATCTGTATATATTACAAACAACAACTCGCTAAATATAAATGTTTTAAAATTTGCTAAAACTCTTCGATATTCCCAAAGTGTTCCCATATACGTGCAAAGCCATACTCACCGACAAGCCCTGACGGAACACGAAGCATAGCCTTTGAATAGACATTGGCATCGGCTATCTCACCCGAGCACATCGGAGCAGCCTCGCAAAGCACACGCAGTTCCTTCAATGTACAGCAACCGCGGAAAGCCTGGTCGCCCACACTTACCACCGCAGACGGTACAAGAATCTGTTCCAACGACACACAATTATAGAATGCACCGTATCCGATACTCAACACGCCATCGTGCAGTTTTACATTCTGCAACGACTCACAATTGGCAAGCACACCCTGGTCGAGCATATTCACAGCCTTTGGCAACTCGAACTCCACAAGCGAGGAGCACCCCCAGAAAGCACCTTTCTTAACAGAAGCCACTGACGCCGGCAAAGTAATATTCTTCATCGAAGAACAATCGCGGAAAGCCCAGCCTTCAATAGAAACAACACCGTCGGGCAATGATATTTCGGCAAGCGATGTACATCCACAGAAAGCGTATTCACCGATACTCTCCACCAGATTTCCCATAGACACCTTTTCGAGAGCCTTACAACCATCGAAAAGCGACGGCTCTATGTTAATGAGGTTATCGGACAGGAAAGCACGTTTCAGGCCTGTACACCCTGCAAAAGCATTCTTGCCTATGACAATTACATTGCTCGGCAGAACCAGTTCCTCAAGTGCCGAACATCCTTTGAATGCCGACATACCGATAACATGCATAGCAACAGCAAATTTCACTTGCGAGAGCATCGTACACCCCTCAAAAGCACTTATACCGATGCTTTCTACGTTCTCGCCGAATACTACGGAACGCAACGTCACGCACTCGGCAAAAGCCTCATCAAGAATATCGGTAACAGCATACATCGTTCCGTTATATTCCACAGTAGCGGGAATGACAATATCACCGCTATAAGGAACAAGAGATTTTGTTACTGTTGCGCATTTTTTGCTGTCATCGAGCAGATATGTAAGTTTATCAATATTTGCTATCATGGTGTTTAATTTTATGGTATAAGCAACGAACTGTCGCCATAGCTCAAGAAACGGAAATCGTGAGACAAGGCATAATCATAAATCTTACGCCAATCGCCTTTAAGAAAGGCCGACACAAGCAACAGCAATGTACTCTTTGGCTGATGGAAATTGGTTACAATAGCTTTTACTATGCGGTATTCATATCCAGGAGCAATCATTATCTGTGTATGCGAATGCAGCCTGTCAAGTCCGTTACGTCCAAGCCAATCGACAAGAGCCTGCAAGGCATCAACGGCCGACAGCGTATGCTCTCTGTTATAAGGAGTCCACTGCCCTACATGCAAGTTATCCATATCAATGTCGGGATTCTCCGCCACAAGTTCGCCAAGGAAATAAAGGCTCTCGAGCGTGCGTACAGATGTCGTACCCACAGCAACAACACGACCTTGCAATGCAATAAGCTTTTCAAGGAGTTCCTTACGCACTTCGATATACTCCTCGTGCATCTCGTGGTCGGCAATAAGTTCGCTCTTCACAGGCTTAAAAGTGCCTGCTCCAACATGCAAAGTAACCTCTTCGCGTTGCACGCCATTAGCAGATAGAGCGTCAAGCACTTCAGGAGTAAAATGCAGACCGGCAGTAGGCGCCGCAACAGAGCCTTTCACCTTAGAATATACAGTCTGGTATGTACTTTTGTCACTCTCTTCGGTCTTGCGATTGAGATATGGCGGTATAGGCAACTCGCCTGCAGCATCGAGCAGTTCGGCAAATGAAACACCACCGTCCCAGAAGAAACGCACCTTATTGACCGATGCGGCACCACCAATGCGCTCCACCGAGAGAGTTACATCCTTGCCTGCTACATTTATAGTCTGCGACAACACACCGCTTTTCCAACGGTTGGAGTTACCCACAAGACAACGCCACACACACTCGCTTGTCTGCTGGAATATCAACAGATAGTCGTTTGGTGTCTCGGGTTCAAGACAAAACACCTCAATCTGTGCGCCGGTCTCCTTGCGGAAGCGCATACGTGCCTGAATAACCTTTGTATTGTTGAACACCATCAAGGCATCGCCCGGAATGTATGAAGGCAAAGCTGAAAAAATATTTTCACTTATAGAGCCTTTATTATATATGAGCAGTTTCGACGTATCGCGTTGCGCCAACGGATATTTTGCAATCCTCTCATCGGGCAACGGATAATCGTATTCTGCTATTGCTATATCTTGAATGTTTTTCATCTATAAATTCACCTTTTTTAAATGCTATGCAAAAATATTGTTTTTAAACGAGTTTCTGCCCGTTTTATTCAAAAAGATACTTGAACGCAGAATAATTTACCTTTAAAAAAGGTTTTTATGTAACTTTTTTCTTAAATTTGCCATTGGATTGAGTACACTCATATCCGAGACATATTAAGATATAAGAAGCGTTATGCCTACTTGTTAAGTTGAAACCTGAGAAATTTCGAATTTAGCACAAGAGAAGCATAGTGGTTCTCACGCCATATAGCGTGGGCTGCTATTTCCATTTTTGTGCTAAAGGTAATCTCAGGACCTCAACTTAAAAACGTGGCATTGCAGTTCACGTTTCTTTTTTTTTATTTAAACTGTTCCTGAGAACTGCAGGTACAAGCAAAACTATTATGAAAACATTTTTACAGAAAGCGAGTTTGGCATTAGCCATAACCTTGCTGGGCTCCAACGCAATTGCACAATCACTTAATTTGAAAACGGAGTTTGAAACCTCAATGGATGATTTTGTAGAAGATGGTTCCATTTCATCTTTATTAACAATCGACGGCAACCCACGTCTGCTCCTTCAGGAATCCAAAGGCGAAGGATATATTTACCACCCGGAAATCGGAGAGATACGCGAACAGAGATTGGAGAAATTATCCATTATCAACAAAGAGCTTAATATAGAGAAAGTATTCACATCAGGGCCTCTGTTTGAAGAGTTTGTGGACGTAAAGGTTGTTTATGCACCAAAGACATTGAAGATAGAGAGTATAACAACTGAAGATTACCTTGGGCTTGGCGACTTCTATGAATCTTTTTATATAGAAAAAGATGACAACTATTACAATTACCACGAAGCTGTAGAAAATATCCCGGCAAACGAGCTCAAGCCACTGCTCGAGGAGTATGTAGAGAATCATTACAACGAAGCAAACGGATGGTATCAGTCCATCTACAATGGCAAGAGGGTTTTCTATTGTAATTGGAAGTCGAGCCCAAATTTCGATTGGGGAGTACAATACCCCTACAATGGATGGGTTTATACTTCATATGACGATGTTGAATTTGTTCAGTTCAATTATACAACCGGTGAGACAGAGGAGATTGCACGGTACAATTATCGCACCTTAAGTGCTTTTTACCTCACCGGAGAGGTATTTTTAGACCCAGATAATTATAGTTATTGTACTGCGACAATATCACAGAATTTATTCAACGATGATAATAAATATGAATTCCTGCTACCCGAACTGGCACAATTTACCAGTAGTGAATACGATGAATACAACGATAAAAATATCACCTTGTATAAGTACCGCCCTATTGGTTATAAAATCATTTCGGAAGATGGAACTGTGTTGCACAGAATCATATTGAACGAATCAAAAGATGAGAATACAGATGTTTATGCCGGTATAATGAAGCTTGGTGACAAAATATATTTCGTTGCCGAAGTAGATAAAAAGATTTCAAACGATGAGTGGGAAGAGACCACACATTTCTACGAAATAAAGAAGGACGGCGGCAGTTCATCGATTCAGAAAGTACAAGAAATGCGTGGCAGCATGAACATACGCCCCACTGTTGCAGACCGTAACGAAGAGATAACCATTACACTTAATGATGAGAATAATGACACAGCTCGCGAACTTATAGTAACCGGTGTAAACGGACAGTTAATAGAACGTTTGGAAATACCTGCAGAATCAAACAGTATAAAGGTAAATGCTGCAATGATGCGCAGTGGAATGTACAATTTCACACTCCAAAAGAAAGGCGAAATTGTAGATAACGGTAAAGTAATAGTAAAGTAAGAATGTGTTGATATAAAAAATGTGGAGTTTTTTTAAAGAAAGCTCCACATTTTTTATATCAACACATTCTATCCCTATAATCCTCGTAGTTATACACCTTATAAACCTCAAGCTCGCCATCGGCATGCAACAAAGCTATGCTCGGGTGCGATATTCCGTTGAACATATTTGTCTTTACGGTTGTATAGTGTATCATATCTTCAAATACAATCTTATCGCCTATCTTCAAAGGCTCTTTGAATTTCCAGCTACCCATATAGTCACCGCTCAAGCAACTGTTACCGCCAAGACGGTATATATTCTCACTGAACGGCGCACCCTTCACTGCATCGGGGTCGAGTGTCTCTGCACCGACCACAGCCGGTTGATAAGGCATTTCGAGACAGTCGGGCATGTGACAAGTGAAGCTGACGTTAAGTATAGCAGTACGTATTCCACGGCTCTCCACAATATCGACAACCTCCGACACCAGAGAACCTGTGCGCCAAGCGAAGGCAGAACCCGGTTCAAGGATTATCTCAAGGTTGGGATAACGGTTGCGCAGACCTTTAAGCAGGCCTATAAGATGTTGAACATCGTAATCGGCACGAGTCATAAGATGACCCCCGCCAAGGTTAAGCCATTTTATTTTTGGGAGCCACTTCCCGAACTTTTCTTCTATATGCACAAGAGTATTTTCAAGCGCGTATGAACTTGACTCGCAATGGCTATGACAATGGAAGCCCTCTATGCCGGCAGGCAATGTTTCGGGCAAAAGGTCGGCAGTAACACCAAAACGGCTACCGGGAGCACACGGATTGTAAAGTTCGGTCTCAATCTCTGAATATTCGGGATTGATACGGATACCGCACGATATTTCATGTCCTGCAGACAATGTACGCTCATAAAAACGCTCATACTGTGAAAGAGAATTGAATGAAATGTGGCTACAGCAACGCATCATTTCACCGAATTCCTCATCGGTATATGCAGGAGAGAATGCATGTGCACGACTACCGAACTCCTCAAAGGCAAGACGTGCCTCGTGAATGGAACTTGCCGTAACCGAGTTGATATATTCGCGGAAGATTGGAAAGCTCTTCCACAAAGCAAAAGCCTTGAAAGCGAGGATTATCTCCACGCCGGCTTCGCGTGCCACGCCGCTGATAAGCTCAAGATTCTTTCGCAAAAGTGTCTCTTCCATCACATAACATGGCGACGGAACTTTGTTTATCATATCCTTATCCATTATCCTATGGTTTTTAATTTAGCAAATTTAAGCAATAATGTCTTTACTCCCGCATTCTGGAAACGTATTGTGGCTTTGGCATTCTCGCCAACGCCCTCGGTTGCCTGCACCTCGCCGACACCGAAACGGTCGTGTTGCACAATCATTCCCACGCTTAACGCGGCATGATTGCTCTTGGGAGCATAGAAATCGCGTTGTACATCGCTCATTCGACGTAAATTGGCAGGCTTCTCGGAAAAAGACGATGCCGAAATAACACGTTTTGCAGGTGTATCCTCAACGCGTGGAGCTGGTTGAACATGCCTCTGTTCCGTCGCGAACGACGATGAACGTTGCGAATAACCAGTATTTGTACGTCCGAACATTCCACCTTGACGGAAAGAGCCACTTTGCTGTTGTTGCGGTCGTTGAGTCTGTACTCCACCCTGCATGGCAATGTAACGTGGATTGATTTCTTTTATAAAACGGCTCGGTTCGCAGAAGCCGAACTGTCCGTAACGGTAACGGCTCTTTGCAAAGGAGAGCACACAATGGTCTTTTGCACGTGTTATAGCCACATAGAACAGACGGCGTTCCTCTTCCATCTCGCGCAATGAACTCTGCGCGCATTGGTTAGGGAACAACTCTTCTTCCAAGCCTACGATAAACACCGTTGGAAACTCCAAGCCCTTTGCCGAGTGTATTGTCATCAACGTAATACGGTCGGGATTCTCTTCGTTGTCCGAATCGAGGTCGGACATAAGAGATACCTCTGAAAGAAAATCAACAAGCCCGGCATTAGGATTACCCTCCTGCGTACGTATATCAACAAAATCGGCTATACCGTTTATAAGCTCCTCTATGTTCTCTTGCCTTGCCTTACCCTCGACAGTGTTGTCACGAGCAAGTTCGGCACTTATTCCGCTCTTTTTCAGCACATCCTTTGCCACCTCAAGCGCGTTCTTGTCGGTTGCCATAACGGCAAACTCATCGACCATAGCCACAAAACCCTGCAACTTGGTCATTGTAGCTTTTGAGACATCAAGAGCGGCTGACAACGGGTTGGCAATGGCATCCCAAAGGCTCATACCATTTTCCATTGCATACTCTTTGACCTTCTGTATGGTTTTGTCGCCAATACCGCGAGCCGGATAATTTATTATTCGCTTGAAGGCTTCTTCGTCGTCCTTGTTACATATCAAACGGAAGTAAGCTATCACATCCTTTATCTCCTTGCGCTGGTAGAACGACAATCCACCGAATATGCGGTAAGGAAAAGCACGCTTTCGGAACGCCTCCTCAAAAATACGCGATTGCGCATTGGTGCGGTAAAGAATGGCAAAGTCACTGAAAGCAAGACCTTCGCGACGACGCAACTCGCTGATTTTATTCGCAACAATCTCACCCTCTTCAAAATCGGAATATGCCGAATAGAGCGATAAAGGCTCACCGTCACCACGTTCCGAATATACATTTTTCTTTATCTGTTCACTGTTACGCTCAATGAGACTGTTCGCCGCATTTACAATCATCTTTGTTGAACGGTAGTTCTGTTCGAGCTTGAATATCTTTGCTCCGCTGTAACGCTCGGTAAAGCCAAGAATATTGCCGATATTGGCACCTCGGAACGAATATATGCTTTGCGCATCATCACCCACCACACAGATGGCGCGACGTGCTTCGGTGAGTTGCCAGACTATGCAGCCCTGCACATAGTTGGTATCCTGGAACTCATCTACAAGAACATATCTGAAACGCGACACATACTGTTCAAGCACTTCGGGATGCTCCTTGAACAAACGGTATGTATTGACAAGCAGGTCGTCGAAATCCATGGCATTGGCCAATCGGCAACGCTCATCGTATCGCTTGTATATTTCGTATGTCGAAGGGATACGTGCACGCACATCATCACCACGCAGACCGCCGTCGTTCTCATAATCGCGTGGCGACACAAGAGCACTTTTTGCGCCGGATATACGCTCTGCAACGACATTGGGCTTATAGATTTTCTCATCAAGCCCCATCTCCTTGATGATACTCTTCACCAGACTTCGCGAATCGCTCTGGTCGTATATCGTGAACTGCGGAGTAAATCCCAACAGATGAGCCTCGCGACGCAGTATCTTTGAAAAAACAGAGTGGAAAGTGCCCATCCAAAGCATAGACGCGGCCCTCTCACCCACCTTTGTTGCAATACGCTCTTTCATCTCCCCTGCCGCCTTGTTGGTAAAGGTGAGTGCAAGAATCGACCATGGCTCAAAACCATTCTCAAGAAGATAAGCAATCTTATACGTAAGTACACGTGTTTTTCCTGAGCCGGCACCCGCTATAACAAGCGAAGGACCGTCACAATAGCGCACAGCTTCTAATTGTGCAGTATTCAATTCGTGTTCGTAATCTATCATATTTCATACTATTGCGGTATGTGCCACAACAATTTGCGAAGATAACGAAAAAAACAGAAATTTTGCGAATGTATAGCGCTCTTTTTAGAGTGTAGAGTGTAGAGTGTAAAGTGCAGAGTGTCGTTTATCCTGTGATATTTCATTACCTCTCTTTTAGAAGGTAAACAACAACAGGTAAATGGTCACTGTAGCCATTCAGCCATATGCCACCGGCATGCGTGCGCTTAATACTTCCTTTAAAACGGCCTTCGTGCTGTAACAGATAATCACGTAAAAATATCTCTGCCTTAAAGAACTTCAATGATTTATTGTCACCGCCAAGCATATTTCCACTTAAAACAATTTGATCATAA
>JAEIGA010020372.1_pt1 | contig 10112 bp, 10 predicted proteins | sample 9270691 | NCBI WGS metagenome assembly JAEIGA01 (sample SAMN17057246, study PRJNA624740) | gut metagenome | biome: biome; isolation source: fecal sample | host: Bos grunniens | place: China: Xizang | collected 2019
CTTAGCGAGCAGACCATTCTTGTCGTTGGAAGCAGCGAGTTTCTTCTCCATTTGAACGAGGAGTTCGCGATTGGTGCGCAATTTTTGGCGAATAACTTCGAGGTTTTGGCGGATTTCTTCGCGACGATTGGCATTATCGCCTGAAGCACTGAGGTTGTTGAGGAGACCTTCTTGCTGGTTGATTTGATCCATGCCTTGATAGATATCGTCCATCAAGAGGAGAAGAGAATCCTTGTAATCTGTGGCACGTTGCAATTCGTCTGAGAGATTTGCAATTCTCAACGAGTCTGCGTTGTCGTTTTCAGCAGGCGTTGAACATGAAGCGAACATCATCGCTGCAATTCCGAATGTCAAAAAAATCTTTTTCATCATTATATTGATTTTCAGTTAATTATCTGTATCTTCGTCTCTATCCTTCGACTTTTTGGCTGTGTTGCCCTCAACTATGACAACAATTTCACCCTTAGCTTGGTTCGCAGCGAAATGTTGCGACAACTCGCCGAGAGTGCCATGATGGATAGTCTCATGGAGTTTTGATATCTCGCGACACACCGAAGCGTTACGCTCCTCTCCCATCGCTTCAGCAAGCTGGCGAAGAGTGCGTTCGAGACGCTTGGGTGACTCATATATTATAATGGTGCGTGAGTCTTGAGCCAACAGTTCGAGGCGAGTCGCACGACCTTTCTTGGGCGGCAGAAAGCCTTCGAAGACAAATCTGTCGCATGGCAGTCCGGAGTCGACCAACGCCGGAACAAATGCTGTCGCTCCCGGCAGACACTCTACTACTATGCCACGGCGACGACATTCGCGCGACAGCATAAAGCCCGGGTCGGAGATACCGGGTGTGCCGGCATCAGAGATGAGTGCAAAATTCTGTCCTGCCTCAAGTCTATCAGCCACACGAAGCACACTTTCATGCTCGTTAAACTTGTGATGGCTCTGCATCGGAGTGTGGATATCAAAGTGCTTCAGAAGCACGCCACTTGTGCGAGTGTCTTCTGCCAAGATGACATCGACCTCCTTGAGCACTCTGATGGCGCGCATCGTGATATCTTCAAGGTTGCCCACCGGTGTAGGCACTATATACAATTTTCCACTCATTTATCGTGTCGAATTAAAGTATCTGTAAATTATGCTCATAAACTCAACGACTTCTTCAAACTCCTTGTCCCACTGAAGATCGTTGTAGAAATAGTCCTCGGCATCTTCGTAGCAACTCATGGCTTGCACGAGGTTGAGATTGTCGACAAAGTCTACTTCGCTATTGCTGAACAGTTCTCTACGGAAACGATAGCGGTCGTTGACTGAGAACATTCGGCGTATATCGGGACGATCTGAGACATCGACCGAGTGAGACGCATCGGTGTAAGATGCCAAGAAGTCGCCATCTTCTTCCGAAGGCTCTTCATCAAGGACCTCTTCGTCGTCGGTGGCATCGTAGCACACATCTTCTTCACTGCCCTCATCTTCCTCGTCGTCTTCGTCATCATCGTCAAAGGCTGAAGCATCGAAGAGTGTCGACATCTGCGAGTCTATCATCGATTCCTCGTCAGAGCCTTGCTCATCTTCTTGAGGTTGCTCAGGCGACAATTGCTCTGCAGACTCATCTTCAGCAGCATCTTCGTCATCGCCGTAGACAAATTCCACATCTATATCATCGTCAGGCTCTGCGTCGTTTACACCGATAAACAAAGGTGACTCGAGTGTTTCCGATTCTTCCTTCTGAGGCTCTTCAACCGGCGCTTCCGACTCGTCTAAATGTGACTCAAGGGCAGAAGTTTCCAATTCGTCAGTCGGTTCTTCTGCTTCATTGATACTATAGTCTGCACAACCGAGATCGGCTTCGCCATCATCTGCAACAGACCACGATGATGTGATTTCCGACACACACTGTGCCTTTTGGGCAATCAGTCGGAAAATACCTTCCGGAGTCTCCTCATCTCGACGGATAGCCATATCGGTCAAGCCCTCCATCTCGTAAAGGATATTGAGTAATTGTTTGAGTTCCTGTCTGTCCATAAATTAATTGTTTGAATTGTTAAACACCTCAAGTAACACTTCTTCACACAAGCTTCGCACCGTGCTACGGTCGCAAGTGAAATCGTTTATCATCATCACCACGACGTGGGTCGGCACATAATCATCGTCAAGCATATAGCCGGCATAGCATTGAATGCCACGCATGCTGCCTGTCTTTAACGCTATATAACTATCCAGAGGTGTGTCCTTAAGAAATTTTGCCAACGTTCCCTCTTGTCCCGCCAACGGGAAGAATGAAGCATAGTCGGCATTGTCGCTTGCGTGTTTAAGCACTCCGGCCAAAAACTTGGCTGTCATGCGATTGCTACGGCTAAGACCGGAGCCGTCGATGAGTGTAACACCCTTAAAATCAAGTCCATGAGCACGCCACATTTCTTTCTCTATCGCAATGCCGTTTTGCGTCGAAGCCTCCTCCCCTTTGGAAAGAGCCAATGTACGCAGAAGAGTCTCGGCATAAAGATTGTCGCTGACCTGCATGCAGTGACGCATTATCTCGTCGATAGTAGCCGAGCGATGCTCAAGCAGCAAGGTGCGCTGGCCTTCGGCATCGTTCTGCTTTGCTTCAAATGTCACACCACGCTCTGCACAAGCCTCCTTAATGCGTCTCGATAATGTTGCCGCAGGATTGGACATCGAATATGACTGAGAACCTTTGAGGTAGGAATTGTTCTCAAAATTTAGTCCGTAGCAGCCGGCGCCATATCCGTATTTCAAGTCCTCCTTAGCCCATGAAGGCACGGTAGCCGGACCGGGGAAAATCGTCTGATTAACTTTTATATCGCCTGTGATGCGCTTTACGCCCTTGCGAATCAAAGCATTGACACATTCATCTACGATATCGCCACTTTGTGGTCCGCTTCGCGCATTGAGCGACGGATCGCCACCACCGATTATTAGCAAATCGCCTTGGAGTTCTTCTCCGACAAGTGACCCTACCATATAAATGCGAGTCTTGTAGCGATAGTCAATACCTGTCGATGAGATCGTAGAGGCAATAGTGATGGCTTTCATCACAGATGCAGGCACCAACGGGCCTTCTATATTGTGAGCCAAAAGGGTCGAATCGGTGTTAATATCGACCACCATCACAGCCACTTTATTTCGCTCTATACCACTATGCGACAGCAACTTATCCATGCTCGACTGAGCATAGACCATCACCGTCACAAGCAGCATGCATATCAGTGTTGTAAGAATCTTCTTCATATCATTTCTGCGTAGCGTCATTTGAGTCCACACCACGTTTCAATCACAAAATTAATCCAAACTACCGAAATAATCAAAAAAAATCCTAATTTGTTTGTCCACATTAATAATTGTGCTTAAATTTGAAGCATTATTCGACTGCAATATTCTCGTATGACAAAGATTTCCTCACGACAGCCCTACACCTTCGACAGGGTGATTCGAATCATATTCACAGCCTTGATTATAGGTGCTGTGCTTTTCATGCTCAACCTTCTCAAAGGGGTGCTTCTACCATTTTTCGTTGCACTCGTCATCGCCTACCTACTGGAGCCAATAGTGCAGTGGCACATGAAGGTGATGAAAATCAAAAGTCGCTATCTACCTATCATCTTAACCTTGATAGAAGTAGTCGGTTCGTTTGCGTTAGCCGGCTGGTTGCTAATACCTTACATCATCGAGGAAGTGGGTGATATGGCATTGATGGTCCGACAGTATAGTCATCTCGACCACACCATTCCATTCCTGTCCAACGAGGTCATGCAGTTTATTCGCGACAATATTGATTGGGACTATATTTACAAGTTGTTTACCAAAGAAGAATGGATAAACATAGCCAAAAACACCATCTCATCTTCATGGTCGTTTCTCAACTCCAGCCTTAGCCTTGTCATCGGTATGATAAGCTGGTTTATCGTTGTGCTTTACATCATTTTCATAATGATTGACTACGACAAGTTGCGCATCATGTTTCGACAGATGGTACCGACAACTCATCGACGACAAGCGTTTCGCGTCATCGACGACATCAAGTCGGCCATGAACCGATATTTCCGCGGACAGACAGTGATAGCACTATGCGTGGGCATCTTGTTTGCTATCGGATTCTATAGCATTGACTTGCCGATGGGCATCTTGCTCGGCCTTGGAATCGGTGTTCTCAACCTTGTGCCTTACTTGCAGACCGTATCATTCCCCATCACAGCATTACTCTGCTTGGTCAGTTCAGCGACCACAGGCACCGACTTCTGGCTCATCTTCTGGCAATGCATGGCTGTCTACTTGATAGTACAGATGATACAAGACCTCCTGTTGACCCCAAAAGTGATGGGCAAAGCCATGGGACTCAACCCGGCTATTATCCTTTTGTCACTATCGGTATGGGGTAGCCTATTGGGCTTTATGGGTATGATTATAGCATTGCCGTTGACCACACTCATACTCTCCTACTACGACAGATACATCATTCAACGCGCTGAGGCTAAAGCCAAAGATGTGACAGTTAAGACGGAAACAAAAATCGAACACACCATCGACGATGACTCTGCCCCGGGAGATAATTTCGAATAGCCGATAAGTATCGCGACTAATTATGGTGGTCTATTGACCAAAATTCAGTATCTTTGCACTTTATTTAGTATCGCAGAAATGAATCGAAGAGGAAAACTATACTTCAGATATGGCACAATGGGCTCTGCAAAGACCGCATTGCTGCTCACTACAGCATACAATTTCGAAGAGCGCGGCATGGCCTACATGTGCTTTAAGCCTGTGGTCGACACTCGCGACAAGAAAAATGTCATCCGCTCTCGCATTGGCATCGAAAGAGAATGCCAATGGATTTATGCCGACACCAATATGTATGAGCTCATCAATCAGCTTTTCGAACAGACAAGCAACATTCCTGAGTGGCTACTCATCGATGAAGCTCAATTCCTTCAAGCAGAGCAAGTCGACCAACTCTCACAGGTAGTCGACGATTTCGGTTGCAATGTCATCTGCTATGGTCTTCGCACCGACTTCCAGACCAAAATGTTTGAAGGTTCGCGACGCTTGTTTGAGATAGCCGATACGATTGACGAAATCAAGTCTACTTGCTCATGCGGCAGAAAGACTATTGTCAACGCGCGTATCGACTCCAACGGCGACATCATCACCGTCGGTGAGCAGGTCGAAATCGGTGGTAACGACCGATACATCGCTGTCTGTCGCAAATGTTGGCGCAATAAGCGCATCGAACACTCCGACCGCAACAGTCTCCCATTTGACAAATAATCGACTATGAATTTCGGCGAAAAGATATGGATTCTCGATGGAGGCATGGGCTCAACTATTCTTGAGCACCATCAGCTATCGCATGATAATTACACTCCTAATTCATGTCTCGCTATCGAATCGCTCTCAGAGAGCAATCCCGACTTCATAGCCGAGATTCATCGAAGTTTTCTTGATGCAGGGGCCGACATCATCTGCACCAATACATTTAATATCAACCAATTAACACCCACCCACGATAATCTCATCATCGCAGACTCTGCCTGCAAGGCATCTGCAAGCATAGCTCGCAAGATTGCCGACGACTATATGCTCTCCCACCCCGACCGCAAGGTCTATGTCGCAGGAAGCATTGGTCCGGTATCGCCATCAGCGGAACAGGCAGACGATTGCATGATGCTCCACCTTCAGCAAGTCAGGACTTTGCTCGATTGTAATGTCGACATTTTGCTCTTGGAGACAGTCATCGACATCGTGTGGGCAGACGCAGTGTTGGGCAAGATATTCGAAGAAATCAAAGCAATTCAGAAACCCGTGTCGGTGATGTTGTCAGTACATGTCGACAACCAAGGACAGACCGTCATGAAGCAGTCGCGCGAAAAGATAAAAGCTTTGGCTCGTAAATACCCTATCGCAGCGTTTGGACTGAATTGCGGCAACGGAGCAGCATCACTCGTCGACGAAATCGGATATTATGATGACCTGCCTTGTGCTCTTATGGTCTACCCTAATGCCGGTCTACCCGACAGCGATGGTAAATACCCCGACAGCCCGGAGGCAATGGCACACACATTGTCACCATTGATTGCAGAAGGTCGCATCAACATTGTCGGTGGTTGCTGTGGCTCAACACCAGGACACATCAAAGCCATCTCAAAGTCGGCTCTCAATTGCTCCCCAAGAATAATTCCATTAGATAACAATTAATACTTTATATAATATGATACCAAAAACACAAAGAGACGAAATCATCTCATTGATTAAGCGCGAAGTCGTTCCTGCTATCGGTTGTACAGAGCCTGTAGCAGTAGCGTTGTGTGTGGCTAAAGCCACTGAATTGCTCGGCACTTTGCCTCAGCAGATTAATGTAGCTCTCAGTAGCAATGTACTCAAGAATGCCATGGGCGTAGGTATCCCGGGCACAGGTATGATCGGTCTTCCTATCGCTATCGCTTTGGGTGCTACTATCGGTAAATCAGAGTATCAACTTGAGGTGCTTAAAGACGTTTGCCCTGAAGCTGTAGAAAACGGTAAACGCTACATCGATAGTGGTGCAATCAAAATCACTCTCAACGAGAACGCACCATCTAAGCTCCACATCGAAGTGACTGCTATCGACGGCATCGAATCGGCTAAAGCTGTTATCTCTGTGGCACACACCAATTTCGTTCACCTTTCTAAGAACGACGAAGTGTTGCTCTCTAAAGAAATCGGTGAAGATGCTGCTGTCGATACCGACAACGATATCCGTCTCAACCTCGCCACTGTGTGGGAATTTGCTATGGAGTCACCTCTTGAAGAGATCGAATTTATCCTCGAAGCAAAACGCCTCAACAAGGCCGCTGCGCTTCAAGCATTCGAAGGCAATTATGGTCACTCTCTCGGTAGCACTATCCGCAACAACGGCAAGAGCCTCATAGGTGACAACCCTATGAGTCACATGATCGCCTACACATCTGCTGCTTGCGATGCTCGTATGGCTGGTGCTATGATTCCTGTAATGTCAAACTCAGGTTCGGGCAACCAAGGTATCACTGCGACTATGCCTGTTGTGAGCTACGCTGAAGATATCAACGCGACTGAAGAGCAGACTATCCGCGCTCTCACTCTTTCTCACCTCACAAGCATCTACATCAAGCAAAGCCTCGGCCGTCTCTCGGCATTGTGTGGTTGCGTAGTAGCTTCGACAGGTGCTTCAAGTGCACTCGTTTACCTCATGGGTGGCGGCTACAACGAAGTGTGTGCAGCAATCAAGAATATGGTGGCCAACCTCACAGGTATGCTCTGCGACGGTGCTAAGCCATCTTGCGCAATGAAGGTTTCAAGTGGTGTTTCTACCGCTATGCTCTCGGCTATGTTGGCTATGAACAACAAGTGCGTGACATCTGCTGAAGGTATCATCGCCGACGATGTCGACCAGTCAATCCAAAACCTCACCTCTATCGGCCGTGACGCAATGACTGAGACCGACAAACTTGTCCTCAAGATCATGACTTGCAAATAAGCATCAACGACACATCTCATAACGAAACGATGGCGGGCATCTCTGAGAGTTGCTCGCCATTGCTTTATGTCATAGTCGAATGCGACACTTCACTTCTATCGCTTGACTATCTTATCAGGATTTTGCGCTATAAATTGTTCCCACGATTTAGGGCCCTTAGGTAGTTGAGGTTTACTGCTCTCATAGAAGTGAGTCAACGCGACAGCCAATGCATCGGTAGCATCAAGCAGACTCGGCATTTTATCGTCGGAGATATTGAGAAGTCGCTTGAGCATATTTGCCACCTGCTCCTTACTTGCAGCACCGCTGCCCGTAATCGCTTGTTTCACCGACAATGGTGCATACTCGGCGATAGGCACGTCTCTCGACAATGCAGCAGCGATAGCCACGCCTTGAGCTCTACCCAACTTCAGCATCGATTGGACGTTCTTTCCAAAGAATGGGGCTTCGACAGCCATCTCATCGGGTAGATATTGTGCCACAAGACCCGACACTCGTTCATAGATGCGATGCAGACGCAGGTAGTGGTCACCAATCTTATTGAGTTTGATCACACCCATGACAATCATCTCCGGCTTCTTACCCTTGATGCCCAGCACTCCATAGCCCATCACATTCGTGCCGGGGTCAATGCCGAGTATTATCTTGTCGTAGTCTGCTGACATATTTAGTTGTAGCGATTAATCGGAAGCACCTCCAATATGGTGGCAAAATACAACACCTTGTCGCCAAAGCGTGATGCAAGACCATCTATCGACGGATAGAATGTCTGCTTCATCCATTCTTGCAACGCATCGGCATCCTCCACCTTGACTTGAACTGAGAAACTTGCAGCCTCCTTCTCGTCCGACTCACTCATCGGCAAGACATGGGCGAGCTGTGCATCTTTGGCAATGCCTGTAGCCATAAGAGCAGGTATAAACTCGGCATCTACCCAGATCAAGAATTCTTCAAGACGCGAATCGTCACACACAAATGTCGTATTGTAGATATACATAGTTGTCTTCGTTGTGTTTATTAAAATGCTTCTGTTGTGTTGAATTTAGTTTATAAAAAAATGGCATCTCTATCGCTAGATATGCCACCAAAACAAAATTATGAAAACATTTCCTAATCGGTTACCCGATCTTTTTTTGAGCCTCTTGTCGGATTCGAACCAACGACCCCGAGATTACAAATCACGTGCTCTGGCCAACTGAGCTAAAGAGGCATACGGGCAAGCAATCTACATCGCACCGCTCGACCTACTACCCTTGCTACGGTCAAGTCCTGGGGGGATTCGCAAGGAGCTGGTCGTATAGGACTTACCCGAGTGCAAAGTTACGACTATTTTCAAAACTGACAAAATATTTTGCAACTTTTTTTCTCAAAAACTTCATTTTTTTGATTTTCACTATTACAAACCAACGTTTTTGAACGATTTTCGGGCAAAATCCGGCAATTTCAAGCCAAAATTGCCCTCAAAATTTTTTTTCTTCACCATCAATTTTTCTTCACCTCAATGCGATTTTTCGAAGTCAGCCAAGGTCGTCTTCAATCAAATTCGACCAAATTCAGACCTCTCGTTCACACAATTTTCACGCTCTCGACTAAAAAATTCACAGAAAAAGACCGAAAAAAAATTGGCACAAAAACTTGCATCACAAAAATTTTCTCCCTAATTTTGCATTAACAATATTGTTAAACATATTTGTTAATACAATTATGGACACAACCAACCTCTCAAACGAGCAAAAAATCCTTAATGCAGCCGAACAAGAATTTCTGACAAAAGGATTCGATGGCGCGAGAACCACGACGATAGCCAAAGCTGCCGGTGTGACTCACGCTATGCTGCATTACTATTTCCGCACCAAAGAATCCCTATTCCAACGCATCGTTGACGACAAGTTTTCTACGATATCCCACTTGATGTTTACCATCATACAAGACTCGTCGCTACCACTACTTGAACGCATCAAAGGTGGAATCGAAGCTCACTTCGATTATGTGGCACAAAACCCCAACCTTCCGAGATTTGTAATCAACGAGGTAATATCCCACCCCGAACGCTACGAATTAATCCAAAAGCGCATCGGTGAAACAGTCGGCAATGTCTACCAAAACCTACAAAAAGACATCGACCAAGCAGCCAAACAGGGTGAGATTATATATATAGATGTAAAAATGCTTTTCATCAGCATTATGTCGCTCAATATTTTCACATTCATCGCCTATCCATTTATGGAGCCATTAATGGGCGACCTTATGACCGACCGACAGAAGTTCTTAAACGAACGCAAAGCAGAAAATGTAGAAACCATATTAAAGAGGTTAAGAATATGAGAAGATTCATCCTAACATTTATCGCCATCATCTCGATATGTGCGACCTACGCCCAAACATTGGACGAATGTCGTCAATTGGCAAGGGAACACTATCCCGAAATCAGACAATACGACCTTATCAATGCCACGGAGCAGTACAATCTTTCGAATGCCGCACGAGCATGGATTCCGCAAATCAAGCTATCTGCACAAGCCTCCTACCAGTCTGCCACTCCTACCTATCCCGATGCATTTAGAGCATTCATTAATGCTAATGGTATCGAAATGGACGGAATACACAA